>Ga0181532_10003819_pt1 | contig 13432 bp, 12 predicted proteins | sample PEATcosm2014_Bin_33_FD_119768 | JGI IMG/M metagenome (GOLD analysis project Ga0181532, IMG submission 119768) | Peatland microbial communities from MTU Mesocosm Facility, Houghton, MI, USA - PEATcosm2014_Bin11_30_metaG | ecosystem: Environmental > Terrestrial > Soil > Wetlands > Peat | place...
CGATTCATCCTTGGCCACGGGCCTGAAATCGGCCGCGAACTCCTCAAGTGTCAGGCGCCCAAATCCTGACGCGCGCCATGAAAGTCACTGTGTCGCTGATCACCTACGACCATGCTCCCTTCATTGCCCAGGCGATCGAGAGCGTGCTCATGCAGCAGACCCGCTTCGATTTCGAGCTGCTGATCGGCGAAGACGACTCCCGCGACGGCACCCGGCAGATCGTAACCGAGTACCAGGCGCGCTATCCGGGCCGCATTCGGCTTCTTCTCAACGACCGGAAAAAGGTGGTGTATGTGAACGGTAAACCCACTGGCCTATGGAATTTTGCTAACAATATCCGGCAGAGCCGAGGCGAATACATCGCCCTTCTGGAGGGGGATGATTATTGGAGCTCCCCGCTCAAGCTTCAGAAGCAGGTCGAGTTCCTGGAGAACAGACGGGACTGTGCCCTGTGCTTTCATAACGTCCGCATCCTGGGTGAGCCCGAACCGGCGCGCGAGGAGCTCCATCACACCCAACCCATGCGCGCAAAGTATGACATCGAGGACCTGCTCGGGGGCAACTTCATGCACACCTGCTCGGTCATGTTCCGGTCCGGGCTCTTCGGGGATTTCCCGCGCTGGTACTTCAAGTGCCCTATGGGGGACTGGCCGTTGCACATCCTCAACGCACAGCATGGCCGGATCGGTTACCTGGACGAAGTGATGGCCGTGTATCGGAAACACGGCAAAGGGGCGTGGTCGGCGCAAACGCAGGTGCAGATTCTGGCCAACTCGATCCAGGCTGCGCGCAGGATCCGCCCCAGCTTAACCCCTTCCCAGAAGAATCGCCTGGACGACTGCATGGTCCGCTGGTACCGGGACGCTGTGGCGCTTTCCCGCGTGGCGGGGGACGCCGGGCGCGCCGGCCTGTTGGCGGCCGCCTACCTCAGGAGTTTTCCCTTCCGGGATGACACCGAGCGCTCTCTGCTGCTCAAGCTGGCACTGCACCTTCGCCGCTGAGACGCCATGCTGGCCGGGTTTGGTTTGCTGGCTCGCTTCGCGGGGCCAAAGCCACTTGTCTCGGCATTCTAGACTCGCGACTCGGAGCACGGCCATGTATTCTGACAAGCGAATCCAGACCCGTAGGTGTCAGGCAGAAGAGCAATGAGCAAGCGAACCTCCATTCTGCTGAAGGTGTGCATGTCAGTGGCCATTCTGGGAATCGGCCTTGAACTGGCCGCGCGCGTTTACTTCCACCGGTTCATGCCCCCAGCGGAGAGGCAGGACTTTCTGTTCGCGCTGCATGGCGTGACCAAGGGCACGCCGGTGGCACTTCTTCCGAGCATCAGACCCTATCTGTGGTCCAACTACGAGCCAACGCCCGGCACCAGACATGCCAATGCTTATGGCTGGCGCTACGGGGGCGGGCCCAAGACAAACGAATGCCGCATCCTCTGCCTTGGCGGCTCGACCACGTGGTCGCAGGGCGTGTCGGACCCCACCCATTCGTATCCGGCGCAGTTGGAGAGGTATCTGAGGCAGAACGGATACTCGGTGGATGCCGTCAATGCTGGATGTCCCTATTATACGACCGCGGAAATGATCGGCGCCCTTGCGTTCAGGGGCATTTACACGAAGCCGGATTTGGTGCTCATTCATGAAGGGGGAAACGATTCCCTCCCGTTGCTAAGCCCTCGGGAGTACAAGCCCGACTATACCCATTGGAGGACGGCAGATAACGCGGCCGTTCTCTCGGTGGGCCTGGAACGGTTTCGATTGCTGGCGCGGGTTCCATCGTACGCCGTGCGAGTGGGGGCCTGGAGACTGCTGCACCCTGACCCCTTCCAGCGCCAAACGCTCGGCGTGCAATTGGATTCAGCCCAGGCTTGCCTGGGCGCTACCAATGACATCAGCCGCCGAGACAATGCGGGATACCGCGAGAACCTAAAATCGCTGCTGGGTTTGTGTCGGGCGCACAACGCCGTCCCGGTTTTCATCACGTGGAAATGGCCGCCGCACCGGCTCTATTTCCTGATGCCCGAACTGAAGAACGACCCGGTGCGGGAGCTAAAAGTAGATGCACGGGCGCAGGCCGCAGTTGCCCAGGACAACGCCATCATGACGGCGGTGGGACAAGCCTTCGAGGTGCCGGTGATTCCTTTCCACACGTGGGACCCCTCCAGCACGAATATGTGGATTGACCAATGCCACCTGAACGACCAGGGCTGCAAAGAGAAAGCAGCCTATATCGGTGACTGGCTGATCAAATCCGGGCTACTGAAGAACGCGCGCTGAGGAATACGGTTCCTTCATTCATGATGGCCGAAACCAAAGCGAATCGGGGCATAAGGCGCTTTGCGCGAGTATTGGCACAAGTGCTGATCATTGCGGCAATAACATTTGTCCGGACGGAAGGCGCTTCCGACTATATGGCCATTTCCAGCTCACGTTCTAACTCAGTACGACGACGATGTCCCGACAAATCCGAAGGACGTGTTCATGGACATCCAGAAGGGTCGCTTGCAGAACTTCATCAGGAACGCCCCCGCATTTCGAATACGTTTGCCAACCACGCCCAGGCCAGGTTAATTATCGGTGATGGCGTCAAACCCGGACAGACCCTCGCGGTGGTTTGAGAGCACTGTGCAACTTGGTATGTTCTCACAGCTAAAGCGATCGGCAATCTTTTCAGTCTTCGTCGCCCTCCTGTTCTTGGTTCGCGGGCTGGGGATTCAATGCCTGTATCCTCCTCTTGAAGGGCCGGACGAATATCAGCACATCGCGTACCTGGCCTACTTGAAGGAGCACCATGCGCTCCCCACTTTCGACAAGGCGACGGTCCCAAAGTCAATGTACCCCGATCTGGTTGCTAATCCTCACTGCATTTACGATTGCAAGGAAACCGGCAAAATCGGCTGCCTTGATTATAGTGAGTTCTATGAACGCGGGCCGCAGGCACCCGGGGCTGCAACCATTGGGCTGTATGAGGCTCAACAGGCCCCGCTGTATTATGTCCTGTTCGCGCCTGTCTATGGCTGGGTCAAAGAAGCCTTCGGTTTTCGCCAGGCGATCTACACGCTGCGCAGCATCAACATAGCTCTGGCTGCGTTGGGAATCGTCCTTCTGGCAAGCCCTCTACGCGGAGTCTTTCGCGACGAAAGCTTGATCAGGTTGGGAATCTTGGCCGTCAGTCTTCTGCCGATGTTCATGACCTACGTTTCCCGGGTTAGCTGCGATGCCCTGGCAATGGCATTTGCGGGCCTTGCAGTGCATGGCCTGACACGAATGAATTCCCACAGGCATCTCCCCCTCAACGCCGCTATCGTCGGTGGCCTGATCGGATTGGGAGTACTGACAAAACTCATAGTTATTTGCCTTTTGCCAGTGACATTGCTCTTCATTACGTACCTGGCGCTTATGGCGAAACTGCCGCGGCGTGACGCAGTCGTCTGCGCAGTGGCGGTAATCGGCGGCTATCTTCTTTTCGCGGGTTATTACCACTGTCAGAACTACCATCGTTACGGCACTTCGGTGGCTTATAACGAAACCATTTGGAATACGGGCGCCAGCAAAACACCATTTGATGTAGCGAGGCAGATTCAACTCAAGCAGATTCGATTTGTTTTCCTGGATGTGCTAATGAGAAGCAACCTCTGGACTAGTGGCGGGTCATTTCTCTTTCCATGCCCTTTTCTTGCCTCCGCATATCGCAGACTCCTGGATATAGCGCTGCTTGGTGTTGTCCCTGGGCTGGTCATGTTTCTGTTTCGAAGCAGAGCAACAGGAAGAATGCCTGTGCCTCCAAACCTCGTTCTTTGCGGCCTGATAACGGTGTCAGCATTTTTGATGGTTTACGGCCAATGCCTGAACTCAATTGTACTGTACGGCTACATGGTGACGTTGCCTTACTATGTAATGATAGGCTATCCTGCGTTTCTTATCTGTATTCTTGCTGCCGCAAGAGGCTATGGTAGAGGCGGAGCGTTGACTGCCTCCCTGGCGATGATCATTTTATTCCTGTCGGTTGAGTATTATTGCGTACTAGGCGTCGCGGTCGAGCACTGGGCCAACGCCGCCGACCCTCGGGTAATCTATCGTAGATTGGCAAGTGTTCACCCAGTGTTTCCAAGCCCGGCATTTTACCTTCCAATGGCGGTAATTGTCTGCTTTATGGCGACTGTCCTGCTTCGCGCATCGTTCGTTGCGCGCGATCCCGTCCCACTGGCAGGAGGAGCAAGAGGGGAAACTGCTCCGGGCAGCGACGGTCGCCAGATCGATGCGCAATTGAGCGATTCTCCTGCAGCGAGGTTGGATTAGCGCGCGCCCGAAGGTTCGCATCACCTGATATGTTCACAGACCTAAGACGCTTTTGCACCTGTGCACATACCAACTCGCCGCAAAGCGAAGCGGTTGCAGGCTCATGGCTCGGCTTTCGGCCTTCATTCGGTCTTCAGGCTTCGCGCTTGGGCATTGGAGCCCGGAATCCAACGAGGACGCCAAAGAACCTTGAAAAGGCAAGCCCGCCCGGCATACCCCGGCCATGACTCTGACGTGCCGCTATTTCGGGAGCTGTCCCTTCCGGGACGAGACCGAGCGCTCTCTGCTGCTCAAGCCGGAGCTGCCCCCCGGTGATGAGATTAAACAGGTAAAGCACGCATGAGTATCGCCTCCACGTTGAAGTACCTGTGGTCCGCCGGCTGGCGGACGCTAGGCGGCCAGACCCGGACCGTGTCGGACTTGAAGGTTAGACTTGATTACGAGGCAGCCTATGAGGCTCTGGCACGGCAACTTCCGCCGGAACAAGCAATCGGCGTCGCCGAGACCACTAACTGGTATGACGCCTGTGGTCTCATCGAACTCGGCTTGCTTCAAATGGAGGGGCTAAGGCCAACCGATACGCCGGTGGATTTCGGCTGCGGCAATGGGCGGCTGGCGCTGAAAGCCGTTCCGGCGCTCAAGGGAGGCGCCTACATCGGAATTGATATTTCCGACACCATGCTGCGGGAGGCTGACCGTCTGGTTCGGAAGCGGATACCCCACCCCAGTTGCTCGGTACGATGGATCAAGCAGACCGGGCCGGCATTCCCCCTGCCCGACGCCAGCGTGGATCGGATGTGCGCCTTTTCTGTTTTCTCGCACATGGAGCATGAGGACACTTTCCGTTACCTCACCGACGCCCGCCGGGTGATCAAGCCCGACGGAGGCTTCGTCTTTTCCTGTCTGCACATCCGTTTGGCGCTAGCCCGGGAGGTCTTCCGGCACCAGGCATCCCATGACCTGAAAACCCGGTGGCGAGGAGTGAGAAATGTGGTAACTACGGCGGAGTTGATGGAAACGATTGCGCGGATGGCCGGCTGGGAGCCGTTGAGATGGTACCCGGCGGACAAGGCCTGCATCCATCTGCCATCCTCCGATGAATGGGCTGGTTTGGGCCAGGAAGCCTGCGCCCTCAAACCCGCAGCGACCTGAGGCCAATTCCATGGCCCGATCCAGGATACTCCTGTTTGCCACGATAATGGTGTGCCTGATCCTGGGCTGTGTAGAAGGCTTGGCCCGCTTGACGTACTTCATCATTTACAAGCAGGGCTATGATGCGAACCGGATGCATGCCGTCGTGCGGCGGAATAACTACGGCATTTCCGATGAATTCGTCGCGTGGTGGGACGAGGAGATCATTCACCCGTACCTGGGCTATGTGATTGATTTCAAAGACGCAAAGCGCAACAATGACAGCTACGGCTTCCTCACGTCGAAGTCGCCTGTGATCAAGAGGGAGCCCGGCAAGCTGAATGTCCTGATCCTGGGAGGCTCGGTCGCCCAAAGCATGCGTCTGTGCCTGGAGGCGGCGTTCTCCCGGGCATGCCGGGAGCCGCCGAACGTGGTCAGTCTGGGCATGGCCGGCTACAAGCAGCCTCAGCAACTCATGGCCCTCAGCTACTTCTTATCCCTTGGCGCCGAATATGACCTGGTGGTCAACCTGGATGGCTTTAATGAGATCGCTCTGCCTTTCACCGATAATTGCAAGGTGGGCATCAATCCGTTCTTCCCGAGGAACTGGAATCTTAGGATCGGCCGGCAGCCGAGCAAGGCCATCTTGGCCAAGATCGGCGAAGTGCGCTACTTGCGGGACTTAAAGGAACAGAGCCTCGAGCGCGTGAAGTCCAATCCGTTCAGGTGGAGCGCGTGCTACGGCCTGGCCAAGATGGAGGAGTTCAAGCGGCTGGATCGCGAGATCACGCTGAACAGCGTAAAGCTGCTCCTGTTGGAGCAGAAGGAGAGCAAAACGTTCGAGGAAACCGGGCCGTTGAGCAACTATCAGGACCCGCAGCAGGTCTACCGCGACTCCGCCGCGCTTTGGGCCCGCTGCTCCGAGCTCATGGACGAGGCAGCCCGGGCCAATGGCACTGAGTACTACCATTTCCTCCAGCCCAACCAGTACGTGAAGGGGTCCAAGGTCTTGACTTGGGAAGAACGGCAAAAGGCGTACTTGGAAATGTATGATTACAGCAAGTCTGCTATTGCCGGTTACCCCATGCTGATCGAGCAAGGCAAGCGACTCGTCGAGAAGCATATTAGTTTCGTGGATGCCACGATGGCGTTCGCACAGGAGAAGCAGACCGTCTACGTAGACGTTTGCTGCCACTATAACGATCTAGGCAAGGAATTGCTGGCCAGGTTCATGCTGGACCGGATCACTCAGAACCCCAGGCTGCGGAAGTTCTTCAAGGATGCGCCGACGACCACGACCGCCACGCAGCCGTAAACATTTCAGTCCGACCAGGAGGCAGACACAGAGCAGCCAAGCCGCAACCGAACTGCGCGAAGTGCTTGGAGTGCCATTCCCGCGCTTTCGACAGCGGTGGATGCGCCGCACTCTTAACGCTCCGCGCAGTCTGTATGATTGAGCGATTCTGCTGCAGCAGGGGAGCGCGGCCGGGTCCGCCTTCCCGGTCAGCGCTTCCTCACCAGCACGGCGTCCTGTACCTTGTCAATGCCCTGTTTCCGAATCGAAACCACCTCGAAGTATCGGCCCCATTCGCGTCCGATGTATTCGTGCGTGTGGAAACTGCTTTGGTAGAATTCGGGCAGGCCTTCGGTGTGGCCGCCCACCCTGTAGAAAAAGCCCTTCTCGAGGAGTTGCCTGCGGTGGGATTCGTTGAGGTGAGAGAAGAAGTTCTCTCCGTGCTTAGTGAAAAGGCCATAGCCTCCGGGTCTGAGTATTCGCGAAAGCTCCTTGAGCCAGGCATGTTGCATGTCCTCCGGCAAGTGGGTGAAAACGCTCACGCCGTAAATGAAATCGAATGCGCCGTCGGCATATTTGGTCGGCGGCGCCGCCCCGTTGATGGCTACATCCTTAAAGCAAGGATAGTTCTGCGCCAGCCAGCGGACGGCTTCGGGGTCAATGTCCGTGCCGCTGAGTTTCTTGGGATCCAGCAGCCAGCTCATCGGGATCATCAACCGCCCGCAACCACAACCGAAGTCCAGGATGTCCTGGAAGCCGCGCAGGCTCAGCCCGTGTCCCTTCAGATTATCTTCGAGGTCGTTGCATATACCCTTGCCGATGTAGAAGAATTTGGGGTCGTAGGCTCCGCCAATCCTGACCTGGAGGTGCTTGGGCGGAATCGGCGGCAATTGGTGCTCGATACTGAGCAGCGAGATGAATTGGTGCAGGCGGATTTCCAGGTCGAGGACGTCCTGGAGGCGGGCGTCTAAAACGCTAAGCCGGTCCTCCAACCGCTTGCCTGGGCGGACAAGATTCTTCAACCTGCGCCTGAAGCCAGACGCGGGATTGCTCGACTGCGAAGCCATAATCGGCGCATTCAACCGGCTCCGTGGCGAAATGACAAATGGATTCCACTCGACGGCAGAGCCTTTTCCGGCAGAGCTGATGGACATCGCAGCCATACAGCTTGCGGGCGGGGAAACCGCACATGCCCGGGCAAGGCGACCTCGGAGGTGGTGGGACGTTGTCACGGTCATTGTTCGTGCCACTCCAGCATAAAGGTTTGTGTCGCACAACTTCCTATGCCATAGCTATACCCATGGCTGAAAGCAGAGTGAGCAAGGGCATACGGCACTGCGCGTGGGTGTCCGCGCAATTGCTGATCATTTCGACCATAACGTTTGTCCTGACGGAAGCCATGTTCCGTGTGTATGGCCATTTCCACCCCACGTTCATCTTTCACGGAAGCTCGTATAGCCGCTCCTACAACACCTTTCGGGGCAAGCCCAACAGCCCTGATTACGACTCGAAGCTAAACTCCCACGGCTTTAAGGGAATGGATTACAGCGTCCAGAAGCCACGCAACACCTATCGCATCATAGCCATAGGCGACTCGTTTACTTTCGGGGTGGTGCCGTATCAATACAACTACATCGCCGAGATCGAACAAGAGATAAACAAGCGGTTGTCCGCACCCCGCACCAACTACGAGGTGATCAACATGGGCATCCCCGCCACAGGGCCGAGGGATTACCTCACGCTGCTGACGGATGAGGGCCTCCTGCTGCGCCCGGACATGCTGATACTGTCATTCTTCATCGGCAACGACATCCTGGAGGCGCAGCGTAACGACATGGTGCAGGATTACAGGTCCAAACAGCGCTGGTATCATTCCTCGTACGTTGTGTCCTTCGTAAGCTACGTGCTCACCGTCACGCGCAAGTATGAAGGCACCATACGGGAAGTGGGTAAGTACGATGACAACGCGCCTACTTATCCGAAGGACGTGTTCATGGACATCCAGAAGGCGCGCTTGCAGAACTTCATCAGGAACGACCCCGAATTCCTGTCGGCGTTCCATGTCCAGGTCGGGTACCTGCAGCAGATCAAGAAGATCTGCGACCTGCGGAAGATCAAGCTGCTCGTCGTGGTCATCCCGGATGAAATGCAGGTCAATGCAGCTCAGCGGGAGGAGCTAATCAAACGCGCCAAGCTGACGCCCGACCAGGTGGACATGCTGCAGCCCAACCAAATGTTGCAGCGGGAATTTGCGGCCAGCGGGATTCCATACGTGGATTTGCTACCAGCCCTTGCCGCCAAGAAGGAGAACCTCTACAAGCCCCGCAACACGCATTGGAATATCGCCGGCAACCTCCTGGCAGCGCGAACCATTGCTCCAAAGGTGATCGAGGCCATCGAGCAAAAGTAGGCCGCCTGCCGCCCTTTAAAGAGCCCTTCAGGCCACGACCAACGAGACGCCGTCAGGAGCCGCCGGAGGCGGATTTGGTCTCGGACAATTGATCCTTGCGCGCGAGGGCGGAGGGGGCCTCCTCGTTGAACGCACGTTCCAGGATCTCATCTATGACCACGTCCGGCTTCTCCCGCTCGATCACCGACCGTTTCCAGTCGTACTGCCAGAAGTAGATGACTTCCCGGAAGTGCTGGCCGAGGAAGCCATACCAGAAGCAGGCAAAGGAATCGTGGAAGATGATGAGTTTACCCGAAGCTTTCGGGTTGACCGTGAAGCAGGGACGTGTCTCCTGGGGGCGGCCCTCGTAAGGGAACCTGACCGGATCGAACTGCTCCTTCGTGGGCACGAACGGCTTAAGAGCGACGTAGGTGATGGAGTTCGTTTCGGGGTAGGCTTCTGGCCGGCCGAGCATGCGCGCCAGGTCCGTCCGGAACGGCGGCGCGGGCTTCCACCCGAACATATCGAGGGGCAAAGGTTCGAGCCCGGGCATTTGGCGGCTCAGGGCCTGTATGATCGCCCGATAGCCGGCAAAGGCGCCGAACATGTTCCAATGCGTGTCGGTTTGGTAGTAGGCGCTCCGGATCTTCTTCGCCTCCAATAGCGCGTCCCTCATATCCAGCACTTCAACGCTGGAATGGGCTTTCAGGTAGTCCACCAGTTGCTGCACCTTGCCTGGTTTGGCGTCATGCTCCAGCCACACGGGCAGGTATTCGGGGTAAACCCTTTCCTTGTCCGACGGCAGCACCAGCAAGTACTTCGCCCCGCGCTCGCAGAGCCAATCGTGCCTCGCCTCGAACAGCCGGCGCCAGTTCTCCAACTCGTGCTCGCTCCAGAGCGCCTCGCCCGTGAGGTTGGCGATCATGTTACCCCCGTTGAAAAACAGCCAGCCGTCGCGCCCAATCAGGACGTCCTTGCCCCCGGGGTCCTTGAACAACTGGCCCTTCCAATGGTTGTTCAGCCGCACCAATCGCTTGCGGAAGCCGAAATGGTCGTTGAAGTAAGCCTCCACCCCGGAGACAAAATCGCGGCTGTTCCCGAGCCCTTTGAAGACCGGCCACTTGGCGGGCAGCCGGTTCTCGCCCGGCGCCTCCGCGTGGTCCAGCTTGAAGAAGTGATCTACGGTGGGCATCCAGATCAGCCCCAGGAAGACAATCATCGTCAGCGCATCCCCAAATGCGCAGACCCGTCTCGTGCTGGATTCGGAACTCATCGCGCCTTAGAAGCGGAAGTAGATGAACGGGTTGTATGTCCCCCCCGCCAGCCAGGCGGCCGAAAACAACAGCGCCGTCACCACCAGGAACAACTGCAACGCCATTCCCAAGGCTTGTGTGCCGGGCTGGATTGTCGCCGGCACCCACCGCTGCACGGCGCGCGCGCCATTCTGCAGCCAGCCCCATGCCGGCATCGCGAACACCGCCCCCAAGGCGATGCACCACCCAAGCTCGTGCGTCCAATAGCGTGCCACCTTCTGCGCCGGATTTACCCCCGCGGTTAGCCACGTCATATTGCCAAGGAATGCGGTTGCGTGCCCGAAGCTGTCAGCGCGGAATAACACCCAGCCGACCATCACCACCAGCAGCGTGTACCCATGCCGCAGTGGCCGTGGTAGGACTTCCACCCAGTGCCCGAACCGCGTGCGCTCCAGCACCAGGAAAATGCCGTGGTACAAACCCCAAACCACAAACGTCCAGCTCGCCCCATGCCACAGTCCGCACAGGAAAAACACGATGACCAGGTTCAGATGCGTGCGCCAGACCGGGCAGCGGTTGCCTCCCATCGGGATGTAAAGGTAGTCCCGGAACCACGTGGACAGCGAGATGTGCCACCGCCGCCAGAAGTCCTTGATAGACTGGGCCGTGTAAGGAAAGTTGAAATTCTCCAGGAACTGGAACCCGAACATCTTGCCCAGCCCAACGGCCATGTCCGAGTAACCCGAGAAATCAAAATAGATCTGAAGCGTGTAGCAAACCACGGCCAGCCAGGCCACCGAGGGGGTCAATTCCTGAGACGGCACAGCGAAAATCTTGTCCGCCGGCACGGCCACCACGTTGGCCACGAGCATCTTCTTGGCCAGGCCGCCCGTGAACCGGCGCACGCCCTCGGCAAATCCCTCTCGAGTCACCACGCGCTTCGCCAGTTGGGGTGCGATGGCGCTCCACCGCAAAATAGGCCCCGCGATCAACTGCGGAAAGAAGAAGATGTAAAGCGCCACGTCCGCCGGGTTCTTTGCCGCCGTCCACTTCCGCCGGTAAATGTCTATCACGTATGACAGCGCATGGAAGGTGAAGAACGAGATGCCGATCGGCAGGCGCACCGTGGTCATGTGGACCGGCGCCACATGAACCCACGCCAGCAAATGGTTCAGGTTGGCGACGGCGAAATTCGCGTATTTGAAAAACGCCAGCGTCCCGATGTTCAGCGCCACCGCTACCCCGACCGCCCACTTCCGCCGGTAGGGGTCGGTTTCCCGGTCCACCCACTGCCCCAGGAAATGATTCACCAGCGCCGAGCCAAGCATCAGGAAGACGAAGATCACCTCGCCCCAGGCGTAGAAGATCACGCTGAAAACCAGCAGGAGGCTGTTCCGCAACTTCAGCCCCGGCAGGGAGCAAACTGCGAGAACAACCGGCAAGAACAAAAACAAAAAGATCGGTGAACTGAAAACCATCAGTCAAACAGGCTGCTGAATTCTGGCAATAGCACGCCCTGGTGTCAACCGCCCCTCCCGGGAGTTCCAAGGCGACTCCAAGGCGGCGCTTGCGCTTCTCCAAATCTCAGTTCCATTTGTTAACTGCCGTTAACCCACGAATTAGTTTTGCCCAGGCACCACCTCGCCCCGCCCGGGCAACCGCAAGAAAGCCCTTGTACCGCAAGGGTTTCACCGTGGTTGGAAGGTAGATTCCAGGTAATTTGAAGGTAGTTTCGAGGTTTTCGCCCGGCCGCGCGGCTGGACAACTGGCGCCGGGAGCGCCGGCATCTCTGGCCTGGTACGCATTAGGCAGACTTCCACTCGGCACTCGACCTGTCGTGTGGCAATCTTCTTGACACCTGCCCGCCTCTCTTCAGATTCCCCATGTTTTCGCATGAACGACCCGCGTTATCGCAGTTTGCTGAAGGCTATCTCCTGGCGCGCCACCGGGACGCTGGACACCATCCTGGTGTCATTCCTGGTCACGGGGAGGTTCCGGCTGGCCTTCTCCATCGGGTGCGTAGAGTTCTTCACCAAGATTGGACTCTACTACGTCCACGAACGCATATGGAACCGCGTGCCATCCGGCACATGAGCCAGGCAATTCCAGCCTACTACTCGGCCCTGGCGCCGTTTCGCACGGTGTTCGACCGCGGCAATCCCATTCTCACATACCACAAGCTGGGCCCGCGGCCGCCCAAGGTGCGGCTTAAGGGACTCTACATGAGCGGTCGGCTGTTCACCCGCCAACTCGAGGAACTGCAGCTGGCCGGATTTGCCATCGGCGCGCTCGAAACCTGCGCTGGCCCAGTCACGAACAAGCGCATCGTGATCACTTTCGACGACGGCTACACCAATGTGCTCCAGTACGGGCTGGAGCCGCTGGCAGAAATCGGGTTCAAGGCCATCCAATTCCTCGTCGCCGACCTGCTCGGCAAATACAACACCTGGGATGTACGCCAAGGCGAAGCGCCGGAGCCAATGATGGATGCCCCCCAGGTGCGCGCCTGGCTCGCCGAGGGACATGACATCGGATCGCACACGCTGTCGCACCCCTTCCTGACGAAACTGCCGCCCAGACAGGCCCGTGAGGAGATCACGGCCAGCCGCAAGAAGCTCGAGGACTTATTCGGGCGCCCGGTCGTCCATTTCTGCTACCCGTATGGCGACTGGAATGATTCCGTGCGCGACCTGGTTCAGGCGGCGGGCTACAAAACGGCCTGCACCACCGATCCGGGCGTCAACCAGGTGACCGATTCAACATTCGCCCTGAAACGCTTCACTGCCCGTTACCCCTCCAGGAGCCTCAAGGCAGTCTGGTCCCGCCTGCGAGCCCCGTGGCGCTAGTCGCGTGGAGGCGCGCACATTCAGCTCCTGCTTCGCTTAGTGCCCACAAACGCGTAGCGCGCATGCGTCAGACCGTTGACCATAGCGTTGACGTAGTACTTGAAACCGCTTGAGAGATTCACCCGCTTCACCTCCATCGGCAGGGCGGCTTGTTTGAAAAACTCCCGGTAATCGGAGAGCGTGTAAAAGCGCTCATTCACTCCCGTCGCGAGGAGCTTGGC
>Ga0181532_10003823_pt1 | contig 13429 bp, 5 predicted proteins | sample PEATcosm2014_Bin_33_FD_119768 | JGI IMG/M metagenome (GOLD analysis project Ga0181532, IMG submission 119768) | Peatland microbial communities from MTU Mesocosm Facility, Houghton, MI, USA - PEATcosm2014_Bin11_30_metaG | ecosystem: Environmental > Terrestrial > Soil > Wetlands > Peat | place...
CACCCGATCCTAATTATTGCTATCGTGCTGATTGCCATCGCGGTCGTAGTTTTCGTCGTGATTCTTGGAAGTAAACGCAAAAGAGTTGAGATTGGAAATCCACCCTTAAATCCAGACGGAGCTTGACTCATCTAGATGAACGGAGCCAGAACCACTGAGCATTCCCATCCAGTCTTCAGCGACATCGCCGTCACGCCTGACGCGAGCCGTATCGTATCGACTGATTTCTCTGGTGTGACGATCTGGAATGCGGTGCAAGGTCACGAGCCGCATTAACGGCTCACAGGACAGCCGGCGCCAACCTATTTGGGAGTTTTACCCCGGGTCGTGTCGTCCTGCACGGACTTCGTTGTAGCCGACTTGTCAATCGTCGACTTGGTGGACAGACCACATGCAGCTGGGGGGTTTGTCATCTGCTTAGCGAATACACGGTAGCTCGGCCCGTCCGGCTGCAAGGTCGACCAGTATCCCGACCGGGTCAGCAAGGGTTTGTGCTGGACGATGGTCTGGTTGACCAGAATCTTCACTCCACATTCGAGATTGTTCTTTGGCTGGAAAATGGTTTTGGCCGGATCGTTCGCCTTTAGCGTACGGTCCACTTGCCAATTGAAATCGCAGCCGTAACGCTTCTGGTCTGCGTACGCAAGCTGCAACAATCCTTCACCGCGCATGGCCAGTCCTCTCCCCTCATCGCGTTTCACGACTTCCGGCTTGGTGTGACGGACGCTCGTGTTTGGATTCAGGCCGGCTTCAGCACCCGCAAGTGCCTGGAAGAAGTAAGCCCAAAATGCGCGTTTGTCTGTTTCGCCCATCTCGTAAAATCGCGGGCAGAATCGACGGACGCCCTGGGGCACCTGCGAAGAAAGCATTTCCGGTGGCAGCGCCTTCTCGATGATCTGGTCCCATTGTGGATTCCAGGGCTTCCCACCGAGCTCGACCTTCTTCTCATCGATAGGGGTCGGCGGGGCTGGCTTGGTGGCCTGCGCATGCGAAGCTGTGGCTATTCCCATGAAAAATACGAGACTCACGATGAACGATGTCTTCAGCGAAGAGATACTCATGCCTTACCGGCCTCCGCTACTAGAGCCTAATCGATACATTACATTGTCACCCGTCTCGTGACTGCTCTTGCCGTGAATCTTCCGTTCGCGATGCTCAGGTTCTGACCGCAAAGACCATGCAGGGATCGACCCGACCTTTCCCGGTTCAACACACCCGCTGTTCGGAAGGGACAGCGTGCGCCGCGCCCTTCCGATCCCGGCTCCGCACACCATACCGAGGGTTTACAGCGCCCGCCCCAGGCCGCGCGTTCTCATACGGCCGCGCATGCCCGCGCCCGCACGCCGCGCGGATTAGCGTACGCGCACGCAAAAGATGATCGGCGCACAGTTCGAATCTTTTCCCGTATTCGCACCCGTGCGCTCCGATCTGGCCCCGTCTACCCGTATGCAACAGCGCCACCGTCGCCCGCCCACGCCGCGCCTCTTGCACGCGTCCTTTAAGTGGCGGAATGAGCAACCCTGACAGTTGGTGCTCGCTCGCCCTTTATTTGCGAACTCCTCAGTCACGGTGAATTATGAGTGGATAGGGGCGCGTTTCGCGGGCGGGCCCAGTATTTTGGGTTCACAGACTGCGCACGATAAAAACAACTACCAGAACTACGATAATTGTTCCCAACAAACCGTAACCTAACATAGTCCCTCCTAATCCTAAAAGAATGAGATCTAAACCAATTATGCTGAAAGATGATGAGCCTTCGCTGGTCAGTCTTGCTCACAGCTGCTGATCGAAGCAAGGTCACGATTCACTGCACCGTCATCGGCCCGATGATGGGTCGGCGGGGCTACATCGAAGACTTTGTTCGAATCTGGAGTGCGCGCGAAGAGACGAAACGAATCTGGATCAGCCTGTTCACTCCCCAGCAAGGAGCCGTAGCTCCGGGAATTTTGACGCCCGACGAGCGGAGACGCGTCACGGAGGACCTGCTTCGATTGCGGGTGCCTATCCCTTAATCGATATGAAGAAAGGCCTAATCGAAGAACTCCGGCATCCGCCAGCTTTGTCAAGCGATTGCATCTTCGCCCGCACCACGCTCACCCTTTCGGCGGACTTGAAGACGCGGATCACGCCCTGTCAGTTTGGCGGCAGTCCTGACTGTTCTCAGTGCGGCTGCATCGCGAGTATGGGTCTGGCCGCGGTCGGACATCATCGAGTGTTTCCCGGCGTCACCGCGGGCCAGCTCTTCTCCATTTCAGAAAGGATCGGAAAACGTGTGAACAAACTCCGCTCTGTGTGATCCGAGAGAACCCGTTGGCTACCCGGAAACTACGGAAGATCGGCAGGCTGCATGATGAGGCGTCAGCCATTTTAGTGATGCAGGTCACTGACAGCGATCTACACATAACCAAGACCCGGGGGCGAGGGCGGGTCCGGCAAGACCAGCTCAGCCTGCCAGATCGCCAAATGGGCCATGTCCTACGACAAACAAATGCGACCCTGCCTGAAACATATGCTGCCGGTCTTGATTGAGCATGATTTGAACATCGACGTCGGCTAAAGCACCAGTGTGAGGCGACCGCGGACCACTTGAAATAGCCTGTATGTTAATCCACGCTAGAATGGCACTAAGAAGGCAATCAGCCCTGAATTGCCGCCTGGCTGGAGGTCGATAACGGCTCTTCCAAACAAGAACCAACCATCGATGACGATTCCTGCTCTGGAGGAGCCCATCCGCGCTGAACTGTTCAGCGTGGAGCGGCTTGAGCAGCACGCCGGAAGCCTTGCGTCGGCGCAGACGGTCACCAAGGAAACGTACCAGGGCCGTCCCCTTATCCCGCGGGTAATAGAAAACGGTCGTGTGCTGTTGGATTCGTACCGGGCAATCGCCCGGGCGATTCAGGAGGAGCGTGCGATCACGCCTGCGGCTGAGTGGCTGGTCGACAACTTCCACATCGTCGAAGAGCAGCTCCGCGAAATCCAGGACGATTTGCCCCCCGGCTATTACCGCAAACTACCGAAGCTCGCCTCAGGTCACTTGCAAGGGTATCCGCGAGTTTACGGAGTGGCATGGGCCTATGTAGCCCACACCGACAGCCACTTCGATCCGGAGGTGTTGCGCCGCTTTGTGAAGGCATACCAGCGGGTACAACCTCTCGACATCGGTGAGCTATGGGCGGTGGCTATCACCCTGCGCGTGGTACTGGTGGAAAATCTGCGCCGGCTCACCGATCGAATTGTCCGAAGCCGCGCCGAACGCCAGGACGCCGACATGTTGGCTGACAGCCTGCTTGGCACAGGCGGACAGACTTCCACTCCCCCGGAAACGGCCCTGCGCAGATTCGAGAGAACGCCGCTCGCCAGAGCATTCGTCGTGCAGCTCGTCCAACGTCTGCACGATGTCGACCCAAACATGGGAGCAGTCCTGCACTGGCTCGACCAGCGTCTGGCTGAGCAGGGAACCACGGCTGATGAAATTGTCCGCGCCGAGCACCAGGAACAAACAGCAATGAACGTCACCGTGCGGAACATTATCCCCAGTATGCGTTTGGTGACGGACTTTGACTGGCGTGAATTCGTCGAGAACATCAGCTTGCCAGACCAAATTTTGCGGAGCGACACCAACTTCGCCGAGATGGATTTCGCTACGCGAGATTCTTACCGCCATGCGATCGAGAATCTCTCGCGGGGCTCGTGCCATTCGGAAATCGAAGTGGCGGAACACGTTGTGCACCGCATCAAGCGGGCCCGCGCAGAGTCGTCTGGGAATGGACGGCCACGCGAGGACCGACGTGCGGATCCCGGATATTATCTGATTTCAAGTGGACGCCAGGCATTTGAGCATGAACTCGGCTTCCGTGTGCCGTGGAAAAGCCGGTTGCTGCGCCTTTACATGCGAAGCGCGGCGGCCGGCTACCTGGGGACGATCGCCCTCGGTACCGCTTTGATCGTGGCACTCCCGCTGCTCCATCAAAGAAAAGCAGGAGTTGCGGATTGGGGTCTGGTTTTGCTTGGACTCCTGGCTGCTGTGCCTGCTTCCGACCTGGCTATCGCACTCGTCAACCGACTCGTGACAGACATGCTTGGCCCGCGAATGCTGCCTCGCCTGGAGTTGCGGGACGGCGTGACGGAGCAACTGCGCACGATCGTCGTGGTGCCGTCCCTGCTTACTGCCCAGCATGACATAGAACAATTGGTGGAGCGGCTGGAGGTTCACTACCTGGCGAATTCGGATGGTGATCTGCGTTTTGCGCTGCTCTCTGACTGGATGGATGCAGCGAGCGAGAGCCTCCCTGGCGATGACGAACTGCTCGCCATTGCAGTTGACGGTATTGCGCGGCTGAACGATATACATGGTCCCACTCCCGACGGCGGCGAGCGCTTTCTACTGTTGCACAGAAAGCGTGTCTGGAACGAGAGCGAGGGCAAATGGATGGGATGGGAGCGCAAGCGAGGAAAGCTCCGGGAGCTGAACCAGCTTCTGCGCGGCGGAGCCAACACTACGTTTCTTCCGATCGGTGGACGCCCAGTGCAAGCTCCTGCGGGCGTGCGGTACGTTATTACGCTCGATGCGGACACGCGCTTGCCGAGAGGTGTCGCGTGCCGCTTGGTCGGTACCATGGCACATCCTCTCAATCGACCCAGGTTCAGTGCCCGCGTCGGGCGGGTCGTAGAAGGCTACGGTATCGTGCAACCGCACATTACCCATTCGCTCGCTCCCGACCACGAGAAATCACTTTTTCAGACATTGTTTTCTGGCCCCAGCGGTGTTGATCCTTACGCGTCCGCGGTTTCGGACGTTTACCAGGATTTGTTCCACGAAGGCTCTTTCACCGGGAAGGGAATCTACGACGTTGATGCCTTTGAGGCAGCCTTGGCGGGCAAAGTGCCGGCTAACGCGCTGTTGAGCCACGATCTCTTTGAAGGGATCTTTGCGCGCGTTGCGCTGGCATCAGACATTGAGCTGTTCGAAGAATTCCCTTCGCACTATGAGGCGGCCGCCGCCCGCCAACATCGCTGGGTACGCGGGGACTGGCAACTGCTGCCCTGGATTTTCGGGAGTGGGCGAGCAGCGTCCGGAGAATGCCGTCCTGTTAACATTCGCGCAACTGGCCGGTGGAAGATGTTCGATAACCTGCGCCGCTCTATGTCAGCGCCAGCCGCTTTTTTTGCGCTGGTCGCTGCTTGCCTGCTGCCGTCAGCTTCTCTCTGGGTGTGGGCGAGATTTGTCTTAGCGACGATTGCGATTCCTGCAATGCTACCTTTCTTGATTGGAATCAACCCGCCGCGACGTGGAATTTCTAAACGCACGCATTTTCGGGCGTTGCTCACTGATTTTTCACTCGGTGTCTCCCAGATTGTTATTACCGTGACGATGTTGGCGTACCAGACATGGCTAATGTTTGACGCAATTCTGCGCACGCTTACTCGCATGTTCATTACGCACAGGCATCTACTGGAGTGGGTGACCGCAACCCAAGCCAGGTACGCGGTCGATCTGAAGCTCACCGCAATGTATAAGCGCATGGCCGGAGGCGTCTTGCTTGCGGTGGGGGCACTGGTGGTTACCGCCTTTGGAAGTCGCCCTGCCCGGGCAGTCATGCTTCCGTTCATCATTCTCTGGATTTCCGCTCCGGCGATCGCGCGGCAGATCAGTCTTCCGCTCCGGCGCGCGCGTGCCGAACCGCTCACCGCGGCGAATGCCCGGGCTCTCCGTTTGATTGCGCGCCAAACCTGGCGTTTCTTCGAGGCTTTCATCACCCCGACTGACCATGCGTTGCCTCCCGACAACTTTCAAGAAGACCCGAAGCCAGTCGTAGCCCATCGAACTTCGCCGACGAATATAGGGCTGTATCTGCTGTCCACCTTGGCGGCGCACGATCTGGGCTACCTGGGCACTCTAGACGCAGTTGAGCGATTAGAAGCCACACTCGGCACAATGAGCGAGATGGAATTGCTCCGGGGGCATTTCTACAACTGGTACGACACTCGCAATCTTCATCCTCTCAATCCGAAATATGTCTCCTCCGTGGACAGCGGAAACCTTGCCGGGCACCTGCTGGCCCTGGGCAACGGCTGCCGGGAGCTTATCCAGAAATCTTGCCTCGGAGACCGTTCGCTCGCAGGACCAAAAGACGCGATCGAGCTCTTGCGAGAAGCATTGAGCACGGTCGTAGAAACGCGGCGGACGAATACCGTCACCAGGAAACAGCTCAGTAATGCCATCGACGCACTGGCCAGCTCACTGGAGTTTGCGCCGGTGAATGCAGTTGAGTGGGCGGAGCGTTTTGCCGAGCTGAGGACGCGGGCCCTGACAGTAGCTGACATTGCGCAAACCTTTGCCCAGGAGCGCGGTGACGCTCCTGATTCCGAGTTGCGCGTCTGGGCCGATGCCGCCAGGGCCTGCGTCGAAAGTCATGCACGGGACGCCGAGATTCTAATTCCGTGGATGCGCCGGGATTCGAAAACGACTATGGCTTTGGCAGAACGTCCTATGGAGCAGGCGCAGGAGTGGGCAGCGATCAAGCCGTTCTTTGAGTCTCGGCCTACGCTGGCGGATGCCCCTGAACGTTGCGAGGGCGCACTACGGGCTCTTGCCGTGTTGCGAGCCGGCTTGCTCAACGATTCATCGGCGACTACCGACATCCTCGCGCGCGTCGATGCCCTCGAGCAGGCCCTGTGGCAATCAGCAAAGAATGCAGCCTCGCTCAGTCGCCGCCTCTCTGCTATCACGCACAAAGCTGACGACATGGTCCAGTCGATGGATTTTAGCTTTCTTTTTGATCGCACGCGCAAGCAATTCTCCATTGGGTACCGTGTTGCTGACAGCACTCTGGACGCCAACTGTTACGACCTGCTGGCTTCGGAGGCGCGCCTAACCAGCTTCATTGCGATCGCCAAAGGCGATGTCCCGTCCTCCCATTGGTTCCGCCTGGGCCGGGCGCTCACTCCGGTGGGCCGCGGCTCGGCCCTCATTTCGTGGTCGGGCTCCATGTTCGAATACCTTATGCCGGCGCTGATGATGGTTTCGCCGACCGGCAGCTTGCTGAACCAGACGTACGAATTGGTTGTGCGCCGGCAAATTGGTTATGGCGCGGAGCGTAAGGTTCCCTGGGGAATTTCAGAGTCGGCATACAACGCGAGAGATTTGGACCTCACCTATCAATACGCGGCCTTTGGCGTGCCTGGTTTGGGGCTCATGCGTGGACTCAGCGAGGATCTGGTTATCGCGCCCTACGCCACCGCACTGGCGACCATGATCGATCCGAACGCAGCAATGCAGAACTTTGCCCAACTCGCTGCGGCCGGTGGAAAGGGGGTTTATGGTTTCTACGAAGCGCTCGATTACACAAGTGAGCGGGTGCCCGAAGGGGAAAATAACGCGATCGTGCGTGCTTACCTGGCACACCATCAGGGAATGTCGCTGGTCGCGTTCGCCAACGTACTGAACGACGGAATTATGCGAGCCCGCTTCCATGCCGAACCGATGGTGCAAGCCACTGAGTTGCTGCTACAGGAGCGCGCTCCGCGTGACGTGCTGGTCGCGCGGCCGCGTGCGGAAGAAGTCTCTACTGCGGCGCACGTGCGCGAACTGGTTCCGCCTGTCGTGCGCCGGTTCACCTCGCCACATGAATCGGTTCCACGGACGCATCTGCTTTCCAACGGGCGCTATGGGGTGATGTTGACAACGGCGGGCTCTGGGTATAGCCGATGGCGGAATATTGCGGTTACGCGCTGGCGCGAGGACGTTACCCGGGACTGCTGGGGCTCCTACATCTTTCTTCGCGATGTGCAGAACGGCAGGGTTTGGTCAGCGGGCTACCAGCCCAGCGGCGTCGAACCCGACGCCTACGAAGTGACCTTTAGCGAAGATCACGCCGAATTTGATCGACGTGACGGCGCCCTGTCCACCACGCTGGAGGTGGTCGTTTCGTCCGAAGACGATGCGGAGGTGCGCCGTGTTTCGATCGCCAATCTGGGCACGCGCACTCGCGAAGTTCAGGTCACTTCGTATGCTGAGGTTGCGATTGCTCCCCAGGCCACCGACGAAGCGCACCCTGCGTTTTCCAAACTGTTCGTGGAAACGGAGTTCGTCGCAAGTGTGGACGCCTTGGTTGCGACCCGTCGTCGGCAATCCGAAAAAGAAACAATAGTCTGGCTTGCTCATGTTGCGGTTGTGGAAGGCGAATCGGTTGGAGACCTGCAATTTGAGACGGATCGGGTCCGGTTTCTTGGACGAGGGCATCAGGTTCGCGACGCCGTATCCATCACGGATGGGAGTCCTCTTTCGAATTCCGCCGGCCCCGTGCTCGACCCCGTGATGAGTCTGAGGCGTACGGTACGCATCCCGCCAGGCACAACCGTACGGATTGTTTTTTCCACCATAGTCGCCACGACACGTGAGCAAGTAATAGACCTGGCAGATAAGTATCGGGATGCAAGGAACTATGAACGTACTCTGACGTCAGCTTGGACGCAGGCGCACGTGCAACTTCATCATCTGAGTATCACTCCGGATGAATCTCACTTGTTCCAGAGGCTCGCCAATGCCGTGCTGTACTCAGATCCTTCCCTGCGGCCGTCTTCCGATGTGCTGAGCCGGAGCGCGCTCGAGCTTTCCGCTCTATGGGCGCAGGGGATTTCGGGTGATCTCCCCATAGTCCTGGCACGGATCGACGAGGCCGAGGATATCGGCATCATCCGGCAGTTGCTGCGGGCGCATGAATACTGGCGTTTGAAGCGGTTGTCCGTTGACCTGGTTATTCTTAACGAGAAGCCGCCATCGTACCTGCAGGAGCTGCAGGGTTCTTTGGAGGATCTTGTGCGCGCCAGCCAGCAGCGTATCTCTTCAGACCCGGACGACGTCCATGGGAGCGTTATTCTCCTTCGAGGAGACCTGATCTCGCCGCAGGAGCGCACGCTCCTGCAGACCGCGGCTCGTGCGGTGCTGCTCAGCCGTCACGGCACATTGGCCGAGCAAGTTATCCGATCGCAGCGCTCCGGCACTGTGACGCGGCCCGCTCCTCGTCCGCCTCGGCCGGGTAAAGATGCAGAGGTGCCATTGAACACACCGGACCTCGAATTTTTCAACGGCCTGGGTGGCTTTGCCGAAGGGGGCCGCGAATACTGGATCGCCCTTGGCGAAGGGTTGCGCACTCCAGCTCCGTGGATCAATGTGATTGCAAATCCTTCGTTCGGTTTTCTGGCTTCAGAATCCGGTTCCGGGTACACCTGGTCAGGAAACAGCCGTGAGAATCAACTTACTCCTTGGTCGAACGATCCCGTGACCGACCCGCCCGGTGAGGCCATCTACATCCGTGATGAGGACACAGGTTTACTCTGGAGCCCGACGGCGCTGCCGGTTCGGGACGAAGCTTCGTCCTATGTAGCGCGGCATGGCCAGGGCTATAGCCGGTTCCAGAATGGCTCGCAGGGAATTCTGGCAGAGCTGCTCCAGTTTGTGCCCATTCAAGACCCCATTAAGATCTCCCGTCTCGTTCTGCAAAACTATTCGGGGCGTACCCGTCGCCTGTCCGTGACGGCGTTTGCGGAATGGGTGCTGGGGAATTCGCACAGCGCTACAGCGCCGCACATTATCACGGAATTCGATGCGCAGACGAGAGCGCTGTTCGCGCGAAGCGCATGGGGCGGAGAGTTCGGTGGGAGAGTTGCCTTTGCTGATCTCAGAGGACGGCAGACTTCTTGGTCCGGTGACCGCACCGAATTTATCGGTCGAAATGGAGTGATTGCGCGGCCTGCGGCAGTTCAGCGAGGCGGGCCGCTTTCCGGAAGAGTGGGTGCGGGTCTTGATCCGTGCGCTGCGATGCAAACGCTGTTTGAGTTGCGTCCCGGTGAACGCGCCGAAGCCGTCTTTTTTCTGGGTCAGGGAAAAAGCCAGGAAGAGGCGCGGGAGTTGATCAGTCGCTATCGCTCTGCGGACCTTGACCAGGTCTTGGCCGAGGTTACCCGGCAATGGGACGAGGTCCTCGGCACCGTGGAGATCAGCACACCCGACCGGTCGATGGATATTCTGGTGAATCGTTGGTTGCTCTACCAGACGCTTTCCTGCCGGGTGTGGGCACGGGCAGCCTTCTATCAGCCGAGCGGAGCCTATGGCTTCCGTGATCAGCTGCAGGACGTGATGGCGCTCACTATGGCCAAACGCGACGTCGCGCGGGCGCATCTATTGCGTGCCGCATCGCGGCAATTCATCCAAGGCGATGTCCAGCACTGGTGGCATCCGCCGTCGGGACGAGGGGTGCGCACGCGCATTTCGGACGACCTGCTGTGGCTGCCTTACGCCGTAATCCACTTCATCGAGGTGACCGGTGATGTGGCCATGCTCGATGAGGTGGTGCCGTTCCTGGAAGGGGACACCCTCGCTGAGGGACAAATCGAATCCTACTTCCAGCCGCGGGTCTCAGAGACACGCGCGACACTGTTTGAACACTGCGCGCGAGCCCTGGACCGGAGCCTCACGGTCGGCAGCCATGGTCTTCCGCTGATCGGCACCGGCGACTGGAACGACGGTATGAACCGCGTCGGACCGGGAGGAAAGGGCGAGAGTGTTTGGCTGGGTTGGTTCCTCCACACGATTCTCTGGGAGTTTGCCAAGATTGCGGACGCCCGCGGTGAGCACAAGCGTGCGGAGACTTGGCGGCTGCATGTCAGTGCACTAAAGGCCGCACTCGAACGGGAAGGTTGGGACGGGGAGTGGTATCGCCGCGCTTACTTTGATGATGGTACGCCGCTGGGCACCGCCTTAGACAAGGAGTGCCGCATTGACTCCATTGTTCAGTCCTGGGGAGTTATCAGTGGCGCCGCGGAACCGGCTCGCGGAGCGCGTGCCATGGCCGCGGTCAACCGGTATCTGGTACGGCGTCCGGAAGGATTGGACTTGGTGCTCACCCCGCCCTTTGACCGTACGGCCCACGACCCCGGCTACATCAAAGGATATCTGTCCGGCATTCGCGAAAACGGCGGGCAGTATACGCATGCAGCAGCGTGGACGGTCCTGGCATTTGCGGCACTCAGCGACGGAGATAGGGCGGCTGAGCTGTTTCATATGCTGAATCCTATCAATCACACGACCTCGCGAGCGACCGTGCAGCGGTACAAAGTGGAGCCCTATGTGGTGGCAGGTGATGTTTATTCCGAACCTCCGCATGTGGGGCGCGGTGGATGGACGTGGTACACCGGATCAGCCGGATGGCTCTATCGTGCGGCTGTCGAATGGATTCTGGGTTTCCGCATACGCGGAACGGTGCTTTCGCTCGATCCATGCATTCCTAAAAGCTGGCCGAACTACTCCATGAGTTTTCGTTATCTCTCCACGGCTTACAAAATCAGCGTAGAAAACCCGTCCGCCGTTTCACGGGGCGTCGTTTCGATGGAAATGGACGGCAAGCCGCTGGCCACCTCCCCCAATATCCCGCTCACCGACGATGGTGGGAATCATCAGGTTTGCATTGTTCTAGGGTAGACGATGCTTCCGGGAGTGCCCGTGCTCGGCCGCAATTTTGTACCGCTCAAGCGACGACAATTTCCAGTCGGACCACCATCAACACTTCCTTCCTGTCTGTCCTTGCTGAAAATTCCATCCTGTGATGTGCTACCTGTTTCGCTTTGGGGGCCCGCCTAGTCCAAAAGGTGATCCCCGGTACCGTGCCAGCCTTACTTGGTTTGATTATCAAAAAACCTTCCGCTAACTGCATTGATAAATGTAGCGGATCAAAGGCGCTGCGCTCCTACAGTCGCAGGCCTTCAGCAAGTGCTCCCTAGGGCCAACGAATTTCAACAGCCGCGCCCCCAAAGCCACCAGCTAACATTCGGATAGATGTTTCCCCGCCATCGCCATATGGATCCTGTCCCGCGTGCTGATCGCCGAGCCGACGCCGATTCATATTCCTGCTGGCTGGTTCTTCAGCGGGCCGAGTCGGGCAGAATGGGCTGCAACGCGAAGCGATATTCTTGACCTCAGAGCCAGAAATCAAGAGGTCACAGACTCCCTCAATTATCGGTTGTGGTTGAAATGAACTCTCGGCTTTGTGCCGCTCGCTTGGGCCTGGAAGAATGGGGCGGCAGCGATCCCCACTCCTCGCCCGCTCACCTTGCCGACTCCATCCCTTTGAGTGGCTGGATGAGCAATTTTGAACAGCTTTGGCGACCTGATCTTTGGATACTAATGGAGATACGAGACTTTGCTTCCGGCAAGGAAACCCCAAAACCGGACCTTAACGGTTCGCAGACACTCAAGGCGTAGGGAGCTCTCGATGAATCTCAATCTGATAGATCCAAGACTGATTGTTCTTGCAGTTGCAGTGGTTCTGGTAATCGTCGTTGCCGTTGTGCTGTACGTGAGGAAACGCAAGAACACCACGGCAGAACTACGCAACCGTTTCGGGCCGGAGTTCGAGCGGGCGGTTCAACAATATGGGTTCGAACATAAAGGCGACGCGAAGCTGGCGGATCGTGAAACGCGGGTTGAAGGGCTTAGGATCCCCGTGGACCCATGGCAGTCGGTGCAGTCTCGTGTTGTCGATTATCCGAAGGGAGCCGTCACAGAAGCTGACAAATCGGTGGTGTTTCTAATGCAGTCTCGGGGTCGAGGCGGCCATCTGCGGTATTACGCCAGAGCAACCCGATGGACTCAAGCTGGTAGAGGGACAACAGCCGGACTGACAGTCGAGGAGAAGCTGACAGCGTCGGTTATGACGCGGCATCGCGGAAGGGTCTGCTAACAAGTCGATTCGTGGTGGAGGCGGTTGGTACTGGCAGCGCGGGCGCGGTTAACGCGACCTGTTCTGGAAGGGAGATAGCCGCTAAGTAGCCGAAGCCGGGTTCTCGCCTATGGAGACAGGCGAAAGTCTCGGCTGGCGGCAATGGATCGCAGCTTCAATCGAGGAGGGTTTATGAGTCTGTTCGATCTGGTCTTCGGTTGTTGGCACAAACGGTGCAGCTTCCCCATCACCGTGCGTGGCAAGCTGCGCCGCAGCATTGCAGCAGCCTCCGTAACCGGGACTTACGTTGTTTGCCTCGATTGCGGTCGCGAGTTCCCGTACGACTGGACGCAGATGAAGATGCTCGCGTCCAAAGCTCGCACTGCGTGGGCGGCAGAGCCCGTCACCATCGTTCCCGGGCTCAAGGCGGCTTGATTTCGGGTTGGCCTGCGGTAGGCATTCGCGAAGACCCAACGACCTTCGCATCCGGTCCGGCGAAGAGTCTGCTGTTTCCGGGAACCGATCTCATTCCGCTTGATTCGCACTCTCTTGCAGGAGGAATTCAAAGTGGTCATTCTTCTTCGCCGTCTTCTGCTTGGGGCGGTGGCGCTCGTCTTCTCGATGCCCCTTCCGGCCTTGTTTGCGCAAGGGCATGGAGCCACGGTCTCAGCGGCTCCGGGCACGCTGGTCCGCTGGACGGCACCGGGCGCGAA
>Ga0181532_10003826_pt1 | contig 13411 bp, 10 predicted proteins | sample PEATcosm2014_Bin_33_FD_119768 | JGI IMG/M metagenome (GOLD analysis project Ga0181532, IMG submission 119768) | Peatland microbial communities from MTU Mesocosm Facility, Houghton, MI, USA - PEATcosm2014_Bin11_30_metaG | ecosystem: Environmental > Terrestrial > Soil > Wetlands > Peat | place...
AGATGTTCCCCACCCGGGGGGGAAGAACGCCGAAAGACAATGAAGACAATACCGGGGCGCACATGCCGTCATTCATGCGGATACTGAGCCGGGGGGACAGAACGCCGAAAGGCAATGGAGACAATTTTGGATAATAGAATGTCTTACCTGCGTTCTTGAGCCGGGGGGGCAGAACGCCGAAAGGCGGGAGGACTGCTCATGGGCAATGGGAGATCTCAAATGGCAAATAGGAGTGACCGGTACGCGCCACTGGGAGCCGAGGCTCGGCTGGCGGTTCTAGCCCACTACCGCGTGCCGGCACGGGATGATGAATTGCGCCCCGCCGGGTTAAGCCTCCATACTGGCGCTCCGTGAACATGAGAGCGTCGCCGAGCACACCGGAGGGCGTCCAGTCCCGTAACGCCGCGCAGGACCGACGCTGGCTGCAAGCCGGGTACTGGTTGATCGCGGGCCTGCTCGTGTTCCGCTGGGGTTATGTGGCTTCCGGCATCATTGAGTTGAGCAATGACGAAGCGTATCAGTGGCTGTGGTCGAAGCACCTGGCACTTTCATATTACAGCAAGCCGCCGGGGATTGCCCTGATTCAATTCGCCGGGACCTGGCTGTGGGGCGATACGCAACTCGGCGTGAGATTCTTCTCACCGTTGTTTGCCGCGGTGTTGGGTGTGGCGATCTTGCGATTCATGGCCCTCGAAGCGGGCGGAAGGGCGGCATTTTTGCTGCTGCTGATCGTGACGAGCGCGCCGATGATGAGCGTTGGAACGGTTCTGATGACGGTTGATTCGCCCCTGGTGCTCTGCTGGACGCTCGCGATGCTGTTGGGCTGGCGCGCAGTCCAGCCAGAAGGCACGACCAGGCAGTGGCTTCTGGCAGGGCTTGCCGCGGGCTTGGGTTTCCTGTGCAAGTATAATGCCGCCTACCTGGTCGTTTGCTGGGCACTGTTCTTTTGGCTTTGGCCGCCGGCGAGGGTGCATCTCCGCAGACGCGGGCCGTGGCTGGCGTTGCTGGTCCTGGGACTATGCACACTGCCGGTGGTGATCTGGAATGCCCGGAACGAGTGGATCACGGTTCAGCACGTGGCGAGCAACGCGGGGTTGGGTTCGAAATGGCGCCCTACGCTCCGCTTCCTCGCTGAATTCTTCTTTAGCGAACTGGGGCTGCTGAACCCCGTCTGGTTCGTCGGCGCGTGGTGGGCCATGGTGGCCTTTTGGAGACAAGGCAGGAAGAACCCCTTGGGCTTATACCTGTTCTGCATGGGCTGGACGGTCTTTCTGGGGCACCTGGTTTATTCGCTCTATTCGAGCATCCAGCCAAACTGGATCGCGCCCGCGGTGGTGCCGATGTTCTGCTGGATGGTGATCTATTGGGAGGGCCGCTGGCGGGGGGGCTTGCGAGCGGTCAGAGGCTGGCTCATCGGTGGCCTAGCCTTGGGCCTGGCGGTCGTGATCCTGCTTCACGACACCGACCTCGTTGGCGGCATTGTTGGCCACCCCCTGCCGGGAGACATGGATCCGTTGCGCCGGGTGCGCGGCTACAAGGCGACCGCCGACTATGTTGAAAACGCGCGGCAGAAGCTTCAGCAGGAGGGCAAACCGGCTTTTGTCATCTGCGACCATTACGGCATCACCGGGCTGTTTTCCTTCTACCTCGCGCCGGCCCGCGCCGCTCTGCGCGGCAAGCCGCTCGTCTATTACCTGGCCTCGCCACTGCCCAGCAACCAACTGTATTTCTGGCCCGAGTATCGCTATTCCCGAGGGCGCAAGGGCGAAAATGCCATTTATGTGACTGAACCCGGCACGGCACGGCTCGAAAGCGGCTGGATTTGGCGCTGGCTGGCCGGCAAGGAAGAGCGGTTTTCCTACCTGCCGCCGCCCTTGCCTGTGCCACCCATTCTGTTGTATCAGTTCGAGACCGTGACGAACCTGGGTGTGCAGGAGATCCGGGTGAATGGACGCATCATGAAACGGGTGCAACTTTTCGAGTGCCGCAACCTGAAATAGCGGGCGTGGGCGTGTGCAAATCGGTTTCCGCTGCTGCCCAGGCCAACCACTCGTCCAGCACGAGCAGCGTCCAGATGGCGCGGGCGTGGTCGGCCTTGCCTTCACAATGCTGCGAGAGCATCTCTGTCGCTGCGGTTGGGCGGATCCCGGCGAGTTCAAGCCTGCCGCTGGCCAGGGCCGAGGCAGCCCACCCGCGCAGCGGGCCGCGCAGCCACTGATGAAGCGGCACGGAGAGGCCGCGTTTCCGGCGGTGGACAATTCGTTCCGGGAGATACTTCAGCGCGTAGCGTTTCAGTAGTATCTTGGTGTTGAATCCGCGCACACGCTCTTCAATCGGCAGGGATGCGGCGAACTCCATCACCGCCTGATCGAGAAACGGAGCGCGAAGCTCCAGCGTTGCGCTCATGCTCGCCCGGTCGGCTTTGGTCAACAGACCCTCGGCCAGAGATTTCTCCAGGTCCCACTGCTGCACACGGTCGAGCAGTTCGCCGGCTCCTTCGCTGCGCTCCTGCTCAGCCGGCGCAACCCCTAATCGTTGTTGCAGCGCCGGCGGGATGTTCGATATCCAGAACAGGTGCCGCGCGAACGCCTCCAAATCCGCGCCTTGCGCAAAACGGCGCAGCAGGAAGGAGAGCGGCATCTTCTTGCCACCGGGGGGCAGGGCTTCCAATCCGCGGCGGATAATGGATCTCGCCCAGGCCGGCAACCGCGCGTAGCGCTCGCTGATACCCGCGCCAATGTAGGTTGGATACCCGCCGAATAGCTCATCCGCTCCCTCCCCGACCAACGCCACCCTGATATCCTGCGCGGCGCGGCGGGCCAGCAGCGCCGCGGGCACCCACGCTGGGTCGGCCAGCGGCTCGCCTACCAGCCGTATCAGAATCTTCAGGCGCTCCGGCATGTCCTCCGGGCGGACCCATACGCTCACCAGCTCCATCTTCAACTGGCTTGCGACCGCCTCCGCAAAGCTCCCTTCGTCAAATGAGGTCTCCCGAAAGCGCAGCGTATAGGCTTTTAAGAGGCGTGATGGATGCAACGAGCGGGTTACCGCGGCGACCAGCGACGAATCGAGCCCTCCGCTTAGGAAAACCCCGAAGTCCACGTCCACGTCACTCTGCCGCCGGACAGCCTCCCGGAACGTCCGGTCAAATGCTTCCAGGCCGGGCGTTTGCTTCGGGGTTCGCGCAACATTCCACCGCCAGTATCGTCTTCGGCGAATGCCCGCCTGGTCAACTTGCAGCGTTTCACCCGGGGCGACCTTTCGGATTTCCGCAAACGGGGCTTCGGGCGAAGGGAATATCCCGAACTGCAAATAGCTTCGCAGCGCTCTTTGGTCCAGGTTGACTCTCAAGCGTCGTCCCGACACCAACGCGGCCAGTTCGGTCGCAAAAGCCAACTTGTCCCCTTGCGCTGCGAAAAACAGCGGGCGCTCCCCCGCCCGGTCCCGCGCGAGCAGGAGCCGCTCCCTGGCTGGATCCCAGACGGCGACCGCGAACGCGCCAACCAGCCGGCTTACGAAATCCTCCCCCAGCTCGAGATACAAGCCGGGGATTACCGCCACATCAGTCTCTGCGGCCACGGGCCGGCCGCGCTCGGCAAGCCAGCTTCGCAGTTCGCGGTGGTTGTCTATCTCCCCATTGCAAGCCACCACCACGCCGGTCTGTGCGTCCACCATGGGTTGGGCTCCGTCCTGCAAGCCGCGTATCGCCAGCCGTGTGGCGCCCAGGATGGCCGAATGGGTGACTGCCTTCCCAAGCGCGTCGTGACCGCGATGGGCGAGAGCGTGCATCATTGCTTCCACAATCGCGCCGGCGGCCTCGGCCTCCAGCCGGCCATCGAACGCCACAGTTCCGCAAATGCCACACACCTCAACGGCCCTCCCCGGGACAGAGTTTCACCGCCAGGTAACCCGGCGACATCGCCTCGACCTTCGCCCCAGCAGCCTCGGCGATGGGGGTCAGTTCCCAGCGGCGCTCCGTAGGAGCAATGAGACACACCGGACCCTTACATGCCTTCAGCCAGCGGTTCAGGTCAGAGAGCGGTACAACTTTCTCCGGCCATTTCCCAAGCTTCCCGGCGGAATAGATGATGTAGTTGCTGGTTAACTCCTGGCAATCTCTTGACACCAAGGTGAGCGTCCGGCCCAAGTAAAACGGCAAGCCGTTTGGGAAGCACTCCACGCAAGCGAGTTCTGTGGTGGCAGGCAGCGCCGCACACTGCTCCGCCAGCCGTCGGGCGGATTTTGCCTCGAAGATCACCGAGAACGTAGCGAAGGAGGCGTGGCCCAATGCCTGCGAGGCCAGCGCAAGGCAGAGGAAACACAGCGGGACGCTGCGCCGCCAGGATGCAAAAACTCCAAAGCCGGCGAAGGCCAGGACCACCACCATCACCGGCATGGCCGCGTGGTAGAGACCACTCGCGTCGTCCAGTGATATCCGCAATAATTTGGCCAGGGTTTGCGTTTGCGAGACTCCCACCGATGCTGCAACCGGGACCGCTGCGAAGGAAAACCAACCCAATGCCGCCGTGGCCCTTCGCACCAACCCGCCCGCCCTGCCTTCCGGCCTGGTTAATGCCGAATCCAAAACCCGGGCTACGAGAATCCCGCACGCGACCGTTACGCTTAGGATGTACCCCGGCAGCTTTGATTGTGAGATCGAAAAGAAGACCACCACCAGCACCGCCCAGACGAGGCAGAGACGGTCGGCGCTGTTCTTCAGCCACCGTTCCTTCCAGGTCGCCCAGATGGCTTCCGGCAGCAAGAAGCTCCAGGGCACAAACATCGCAGCCACAATCGGCACGTAGAAATAAAACGGCTCTGAACGATGAAAGCGTCTCGCGCTGCTGAACCGCTTGAACGATTCCTCGACCAGCCCATAGCGGAGAAAATCGGGGTGCCGGAGGCACAACGCGATGAACCAGGGCAGCGTGACGCCAAGGAACACCAAAATGTTTAAGGGCGCGAGCAGCCGTTTCCATGCGCCGCTCCGGCCTTCCCACCGGTTGAAGACCAGGAGGACCAACACGGGTATCAGAAAACCCACCGGTCCCTTAACGAGTGTCGCCAATCCAGCGAGTGCTGCTCCCGCCAGATACCAGTTCCGTCGTGCGGCTCCTTCGCTCAACTCCGCCAGGCAGCCTGCAAAAATCGCCCCGCAAACAAAGAACGCCAGCATCATGTCGAAAATTACCGTGCGCGCATTCGCCACGAAAAGCGGCGTGGTGGCGACCACAATGACCGCCAGCAACCCGCATCGTGTTCCATGGACTCTGCGGCAAAAAGCAAAGACAAGGAGCGTGAGCCCCACCGCGGCGGCGGCGGAGGGCATGCGTGCCGCAGCTTCGGTGTTGCCGAAAGCCGCCAACGAAAGGGCCACGGCTTTGAAAAAGAAGGCCGGTTTGTCGAGGTAGGTCGCGCCGTTATAAGTGGGCACCAGCCACGCCCTGGATTCCTTCATCTCGCGCGCGACTTCAGCATTTCGGCCTTCGTCCGGCGCCAGCAATGGCAAGTATCCCAGACGAAAACACAAGGTCGAAATCACGGTGGCAACCGCCAGCCAAAACAAGACACGTTCTGACACCAGTGGTAATACTACAGGGAAACCGGCCCACGGTCCATCACATGGTCCAATAGAATACAATGTTCACGCCGGCGCGCAAGAAGGTGTCCGGTTGTTCTCGCTGGCTCGAGTCAGGCGTGTTTTCTCTTCTCACGGCCATTGGTTCAGGTAGAACAGCCGTGGCAATAGCAAGCCAGATGACGAACTCTATGACCAAGTCACTAATGTCCGCCCTGCTGCTCATGGCAGGGGTATGGTTCAACGCATTTTGCTTCGGGGCGGAGGCCAACCCGCCACAAGCCAGTCGTGCCCTCCCGGCGGTGCCAAGGCTGATCGCCATCCGGAAGGACGCCTCGGACCTGGAGTCCTTCGCGGCGAATGAAGTCTGGCGCTACGTCTATCTGCGAACCGGGAAGCTGTTGCCGGTGCAGCGGGGGGCGAGCGAGGGTGACCGTATTGTCGTGTCGTGCAAGAATGCGAAGTTCTGCGGCGAACTCGGGAAGGACCTGGAGCCGCAGCAATTCACCTTGAAGAGCAGCACGGCAGACGGCCAGAAGGTCTGGTGGATCGTGGGAGGCGACGAGGTTGGCACGTTGTATGGCGCCTACCGGTTTGCCGAGAAACTGGGCATCCGGTTCGGCCTGGCCGAGGATGTCGTGCCGGATGAGTTGCTGACCGGCGACTGGCCTCAAGTGAACGAGACCGGCAAACCCCGCTTCACCCTGCGCGGCCTGCAGCCTTTCCATGATTTTTCAGTCGGGCCGGACTGGTGGAACCTCGAGGACTACCAGGGCGTGCTGTCGCAAATGGCGAAGATGAGGCTGAACTTCATCGGCTTCCACACCTACCCGAGCTGGAACCCGAGCGCAGGGCCGGAGGCCAACGTATGGATCGGCTTGCCCGAGGACGTGGACAGGCAGGGCAACGTCCGGTTTGGTTACGAGGCCGGCGTGGTCACCACTCGCAGAGGGTGGGCGGTAACTCCCTTCCCAACGAGCAAGTATGCCTCCGGCGCGGGCCTGCTCTTCGAGGGCGACGATTATGGCCCGGATTTCCTGCTCGACTGCCTGGGCTGGCCCAAGAGTGACCAGGCCGCCACCGCCATGTTCAACCGTTACGGAGATTCTCAGCAGAAGGCGTTCAGCCAGGCGCGGCGCCTTGGCATCAAGACCTGCGTGGGGACTGAGCTTCCGCTCGGCGTGCCAAAAGCGCTCGCCGCCCGGCTGGAGGCCCAAGGCATGAAGCCGGATGATCCCGAGGTCATCCGCCGTCTCTACGAGGGCACGTTCCTCCGGCTCATGCGCAAGACGCCGGTGGATTACTACTGGTTCTGGACCACTGAAGCCTGGCTCGGGCGGGACCCCGGCTCCAAAGGATGGGAGCTTGCCTCCACGGTTAATGTGGACCGCGACCTTCGCCTCGCCCACGCTGCGGCAGCTTCTGTGAATGCGCCGTTCGGGTTTGCCGCCTGCGGGTGGCGCCTGGGCACCCGCGCGGACGCGCTCTGGATGGACAAGCATACGCCCAAGAGCTGGGCGGCCTCCTCCATCAACACCGGCATGGGACGCGACCCCGTGGAAAAGGCATATAACGCCATCCAGGGCCGCCCTAAATGGGCCATTGCCTGGGCGGAGGACGATGGCGCAGCCGGGGCCCATTGCTGCACCTGCTGGGACCTGCAGCTCTTTGCCGAGCGCATGTTTGCCAACTCCTCGGATGCCTTCCGCTACGGCTGTGACGGCATGATGGCCATCCATTGGCGCACGGCGGCCATATCCCCCAACATCACGGCGCTGGCGCAGGCCGGGTGGGACCTCGACTCCGCGGGCGCCGCCAATACCAACTCGCCCACCGTCAGCGACCCGAAGGCAGGCATGGACGCCTTTTGGGCCGACTGGGGCCGAGGCATGTTTGGCGGGGACGCGGGGGCAGAGGCCGGGCGGGTTATCCAGAAGCTCGACGGCAGCCATTATGGAATCAACGCCCTCATCAGCGGAGGCGCAAAGACCACCGACGCCAGAGTCTTCGAGTTCTTCGCCCCGCTGCGTGAGTTAGAAGCGCTGCGTTCCCTGATCAAAGGGACCGGCAACCTTGAGCGCTTCGACTACTGGATAAACCTGATCGGCGCCACTCAACTGCGGGTGCAAACCTGGGTGTTGGCCGACCGGCTGGCGGTGAAGATGAAGGAGGCCAATGCGATGCAAGAGCCCGACACGAAGGTGAGCAAGGTGCGGGATGAGGTCCTTCCCCTGAGGTTGAACATCGCGAGAAGCTGGGAGAACATGATCGCCGCCTTCACAACCTGCGCCAGGTCGCCGGGTGAGGTTGGGACCATCGCCAGCATTGAGAGCGGCAATCGCGGGCGAATTGTCTCGGCGCACGACGCAGCCATTGCCAGAATCCTGGGAGAACCCTTGCCCCCGGAAGCCGCGGTCACCACCGCTTACTTGGGCACCCCGCGGATTTTCGTATCCGCGCCTCGCACCCAAATGCAGGCCGGCGAGCCGCAGGAAATACGAGCCTTCGTTCTCTCCGACGAGAAATGCGCTGGGCTCAACCTCTATTGGCGCCCGCTGGGTGAAGGTCAATTCAAGCAACTGCCTGCCACGCATCGCGCCCGGCAGGCCTATCGCGCGTCACTGCCTGCCCTCTCGCAGGGCGCCGTGGAATACTACCTGGAAGCGGCATTGGATGATGGTGAAAAGGTTCTGTGGCCGGCCACGGCTCCGGCGATCAACCAGACGGTGAGTGTGTGGTGAGGTCGCAGCAGACGCGCCGAGCCAAACAACTGGTGCTGTGACCTTTGAGGCTGCAAGACGCGCCCGCGATCCAGCGTCTGGCAGGAGTCAATCGCGTTTCGAGAGAAGCTTCCGCAACCCGGCAGTGGTTTGCTTGCGGTCGAGCCGGCCAGCGGCTACATCCAGCGTCAGCCGTTCCCAGCCATCCGTGTCCAGTTTTTCGTCTGGCAGCAGGCCATTCTCGCTCAGAAACACCAGAGCCGTTGCCAGCGCCGTGCGCTTATTCCCATCAACGAACGGATGGTTCCGGCAGAGATAACAAAGGTAGGCAGCCGCCAACTCGATGGGGTCGCTGAGCAACGGCTCGCCCATCATGGTCGCCTGGGGCGCCGCCACCGCGGATTCCAACAGCGCCTCATCGCGAATGCCGGGCGAACCACCATGCGCCGCGATCACCTCGGCGTGAACCGCCTTCACCGCCGACACGGTCGGGTGTGCCCGCGGCACGCTCATGCCAGCCGCCGGAACAACTCCCGGTTCTTGCGAATCAACCGGCGAGCCGTTGACACCGCCCGCTTCGGCTCGATGCTCGGACGGACCGGCGTCAGCACGATCGCGCCCCCTTCGTGAACCGTCACATTTACCTGGTCGCCGACTTTCAGGCGCGCCAGGTCCATCAACGCAGCGTCAAAGATGAGGCCCTGCGAGTTGCCAACCTTCGAGATGGTCTTCGTCATGCCGTAATACTATGTTTAACGTCCCGGCTCGTCAAGGGATTCCCCCCAGGATGGACTGTCGGCGGGTGCGTCGTTCCAGCGCAGCCTGCAGCTCCCGCTTGACTGCCGGCGCCAGCCGCTCCAGGCGAGTTTTCATGACGCAATCGTGGGCTCCGGCCTTGAGCATTTCGGCCACCGTTTCCTCGCTCCTCCCGGCTTGTGTTGGGTGCAACGGCCCGCTATGCTTGCCCCATGCCGATTTACGAATTTCATTGCGACGACTGCGAGCGGGACAGCGAAATCCTGGTGCGCTCCAGCCGTTGGAAGGGCAGCAAATGCCCGCACTGTGGCTCGACCAAGCTGTCCAAGAAGCTCTCCGTGTTCGCCTCAGCCGGCGCCAGCAGCGGCGCCGGGGAAGCGCCGCCGTGCGAAGGCGGGAGTGGTTCGTGCGGTTGCTGCGGCGGCGGAAAACACCGGCACTGACTCAAGCCCTCAGGGGCTCACCCATAGCCTCATCCGCGGTGATCTCCCCCAGGTCCTTCACGGCCCAATCGGGCTGATGCAGCTCTAATTCACCGAGTGGGTGGCCGCCGGTTGCGGCCGCCAGGCACCTCGCGCCAATGGCGCGCGCGCAACGGATGTCCAGGGGCGTGTCGCCAATGATGAGGACCTCGCTGCCGGCCAATTCAGTCCCGAGAACGCGGCTGCCGCGCTGCCGCGCGATGGCGGCAATCTGGTCGCGCTCCTCGTGATCGTCGGCAAAGGCGCCCGTCTCGAAGACATCCCACAGGTCGAGGTGGCGGAGCTTGATCTCGGCGCCCAGGCGGATGTTGCCGGTGAGCAGGCCGAGCAGCGGCGGCTGTGGCAGCGCCTGCAACCCGCGAATGAACTCCCAAACGCCGGGACACACGGTGCTTCTGCTCTGGCGCAGAATGTGGTCGAGCCAGAAGACATACCGGTCGAAAAAGCGCTCGAAGTTCTGCGGTGTGGGGGGGATGCGGTGGAAGCTGAAGAATTCGCGGACGAGGCTCAGATCGGTGCGACCGGCGAATTTCAAGCGCTCGAACCCGTCCGCGGCGTTGAACTCGGAAGAGAACACCTTGGCAAAAGCCTTCACTCCCGCGCCGCCCGTGCGGATCAGCGTGCCATCAATGTCGAACAAAACCAGGCGAACCATTTCCGCCCAAGTTAGGCGGAAGCCTCCCGCCTGGCAATTCTCGGCGGTAGCGGCAGGCATCCTGCTTGCCGTAGAGCCGGGCACCCTGGCCGGCGGAATGTCTGAGGATTCGATCACCGCTTTGGGCGGCAAGATGCCTGCCGCTACGGCGCGCGCCGTGATTGCAAAAAGCGCAAAACCTATCAAGCATGCCGCCGCGGTTCCTGATATGACATAGCGCGCAAGATGAAATGGAACACCATGCGAACGGTCACGCTTCGGGACTATAAACGGCGCATGTTGCGGGTGCTAGTGCACATTCAGCAGCACCTGGATGAGGCGCTCGCATTGGAGGACCTGGCGACCGTGGCCTGCTTTTCTCCCTACCACTTCCATCGGATCTTCACAGGCATGGTAGGCGAGACCTTACAGGAGCATATCCGGCGGCTTCGGTTGGAGCGCGCCGCCAGCCAGCTCAAGGTCACGGGCAAACCCGTCACGGATATTGCCTTTGAGGCGGGCTTCGAGAGTCATGAAGCCTTCACACGATCCTTCCATGCCCTGTTTGGCCGTTCGCCCTCGGCGTTCCGTTCTGCGAAACGAAATCCGCCCCTGCCGGCTGTTCCTTCCGAGGTGCACTACGCACCGGGAAAGCCTGCGGGGCACTTCAGGACCGCTCAACACAGGCATAAAACTATGGATGTGAAGATTAAACCTATGCCTTCTCTTCGCGTGGCCTTCATGCGCCACGTCGGACCCTATTCCACTGTCGGCGCCACCTGGGACAAGTTCCTGCCGGTGCTCGGCAAAGACGGACGTCTTGGCGGTGACTGCATGATGATCGGCATGTGCCACGATGACCCCGGCGTGACCCCGCCCGAGAGAATCCGGTATGACGCCTGCGTCACCGTTGATGAGAGCTTCGTGCCCGAGGGCGACATCGGAGTGCAGGTCATCGCGGGCGGCGATTACGCCATGACGACGCACTTCGGCCCCTATCAGAAGCTCGGGGAGACCTACTCCCAACTGTTCGGGCAGTGGTTGCCCCGTAGCCGCCGCGAGTTGCGGTCTGCGCCGAGCTTCGAAGTTTATCTCAACGATCCTCAGACGACTGATCCGGAGGACTTGCTTACCGACATCTACGTCCCGCTCAAGTAACCAGTTAACCGCACAGCGCACAAACACTCATGAAGACACTAGACAAAATGGACCTCTATCGCCTGAACAAGAACGACTACGCCGCCCCGAAGAAACCGATGCTGCTGGATATAGCCCGCGCCACCTACCTCGCTATCAGCGGCCAGGGAGCGCCTGGCGGCGACCTCTTCACTGCCAGCATCGGCGCCCTCTACGGCATGGCGTTTACCATCAAGATGACGCGCAAGTTCGCCGGCCGGCAGGACTACACCGTCTGCAAGCTGGAAGGCCGATGGTGGAGCGATTCCAGCCCCTGCTTTGCCCAGCTCCCCAAGGACCAATGGCAGTGGCAACTCTGCATCCGCACGCCCGAATTCATCACCCTTGAGGAGCTCGATCAGGCCGCTGCCGTGCTCCTGAAGCGTGGCAAGGGTGCGGAGGTCAAGCGCGTCACCCTTGAAACACTCACCGAGGGTAAATGCGTCCAGATGCTCCATGTCGGCCCCTACGACCAGGAACACCGGACCGCCGCTCTCCTGCGGGCCTTCGCCGAAAAGCAAGGCTTCGAGTTCCATGGCCGGCACCACGAAATCTACCTCTCCGACCCCAGGCGGGTCGCGCCCGAGAAGCTCAAGACGATCCTGCGCCGCCCCGTGAGACCCATGGATCGCGTGAAGGATTAATCCGCGCATGCTCCAGCGTGGCGGCGCGTCGGCAGAGCGCCGAATGCTGCCTCAAAGGAGCTGGCCGAACTGGAATCGGAAAAGCTCTTCCTCTCGAAGCGCCTTCAAGCCTGCGAAGCACAAGAGCAGTGCCCGAGGGGCACAGGCGGGCGCCACGCCAGCGCTGAGCGAGTGCTGGGCTGACGGTCGGGCCAGGCGGGGGCGCCCGGCCTACTTTGCAGGCGCCGAGCCTGAGGGCGCGGTCGAGAAGGCTTCCACCACCGCTTTGGCGACGGTGGGGATGATGTCGCGCTCGTTGGCGTGGTCCATGGTGAAGGTAACCAGGATGAACTTCGCACCGTTGGGCAGCTCAACATAGGCGGCGTCGTGGCGGCACTCGCTCGTCCAGCCGGCCTTGGACCAGAGCTTCGAGCCGGTCGGCAGCGCCAGGGCGGTGTAGGCATGGGCCTGGTCGTTCTTGTTGCCGGAGTCGGGCGAGGGGTCGCGGTGGAGGAGTTCCAGCATCTCGGAGCAGCGCTTGGCTGTAACCACGTTGCCGGTGGCGATCTCGGTCAGGAGCCGCGCGGTGGCGTCGGTGGTAAGCCAATTGCGGTGGTTGGGTTTATGCATCTGCACGGACTGCATTTCACGGCCATAGGGGCCTTCGCACCACGGCTTGCGGTTGACGTTGATGTTTGTATAGCCAAGTGAAGCGAAGTACCGGTTTACCGCGTTGCGCTTGTAATACCACTCCTCCATCTCCTGCGGGCTCAGCTCCGGTCCGCTCGTGGTGCCGGTAAGTGAATCCACCAGGTAGCCGGTCGCCTCGTTAAGGGAATCCACGATCATGTCCCGCATGGCGCGGCGCAACTCGGGGGTGTCCTTCAGCTTGCCGTCCTCCATCCAACGGTGCACCGCCACCAGGTAGAAGAGTTTGATCACGCTGGCGGGATAGATCTGGTCGCCGCCGCGATAGCTGCCCTGCACCGGGTGTTGCGGGTCGCGCAAGTCCACGAGGGTGACGGCAATTTGGTTTGTGCCGAGCTTCTGCGGGGCGAACTTGTCGAGAGCTTGCTTAACCGCCCCGTCAACGACTTCCTGGAGCGCCGGGGAGCGAGGGATAGCAACGGTCGAAGCTGGCGCAGCAGGCGCGGCGTCGGTTGAGGCGGAGGTGGTTTGCACGAGCGCCAGAGATAACAGAACCCACGCGGAAAGTGTAGTTCGGATGGGCGGAATCACCCCCGCATTAAAGCGGATATTTCGCATGTCGCAAGATCTGGTGCCACGACGTAGCCGCCCCAAATCCCAGACGGCAGCCAGGGCGGCGGTGTTCGGTCCGAAACGGCGTAGCCATACGGCTTGCGCGGCCCGCGGGGGACTCCGCAACAGGGCGTCAGATTGGTGGGCGCGACAGGGGTCGAACCTGCAAGGATTGCTCCAAA
>Ga0181532_10003827_pt1 | contig 13407 bp, 10 predicted proteins | sample PEATcosm2014_Bin_33_FD_119768 | JGI IMG/M metagenome (GOLD analysis project Ga0181532, IMG submission 119768) | Peatland microbial communities from MTU Mesocosm Facility, Houghton, MI, USA - PEATcosm2014_Bin11_30_metaG | ecosystem: Environmental > Terrestrial > Soil > Wetlands > Peat | place...
CGTTCATTGCGCGCTATTCGAGTCTGACCTTTGTGCCGGACCCGATCGGCGACATCATTTTCACGGGCATCGCGCAAGACGCCTATAAGCAAAACGTCGCCTACGCCGCGCAGAGCGACGCCGCTTACCAAATCAACGATGCGCATACGCTGCGCGCGGGCCTATTCCTACAGTCGGATCACTCGATCAGCGAGACGAGCTCTGCGGTGCTCGACACCAACGATCTCGGCGTTCCATTGAACGATGTACCGGTCTCCATCGTCGACAACGGCGCCAAGACCGAGTGGATCGAGAGCGCATACCTGCAGGACGAGTGGAAAATGCATCCCGACTTCACGCTCAACTACGGCGTGCGCTTGGATCGCTTCACGGCCTATACGAGCGCGAGCCAGGCGAGCCCGCGCTTGAATGCCGTCTGGCAGATCGTGCCCGATACGACGCTGCACGCGGGCTACTCGCGCTATCTGTCGCCGCCGCCCTTTGAGCTCGTGGGCGCCAAGGACATCGCGATATTTCAAAACACGACAAACCCGGCGCTATCGCCGCTGGCCACATCGCCGCTCGCCGAACGCGCGAATTACTACGACGTCGGCGTCGCGCAGAAATTCACGCGGGAGTTCTCGATGGGCCTCGACACCTACTATAAGCAGTCGGTCAATCTCATCGACGAGGGGCAATTCGGCGCGCCGATCATCCTGACGCCGTTCAACTACCGCTTCGGCAAACAGGCCGGCGTCGAGTTGACCGCGAATTACACGACCAAGGAGTTTTCGGCGTATCTGAATCTCGCGACGCAAACCGCCCGGGGCAAGCAGATCAATTCCGCGCAATTTAATTTCACGCCCACGGATCTCGCCTACATCGACAACAACACCATCCATCTGGACCACGAGCAAGAATTCACGGCCTCGGGCGGCGTCTCTTACTTATGGCACGACACGCGCATCAGCGCCGATTTCCTCGAGGGTTCCGGGCTGCGCGCCGACTTGGAACTGCCGCCGGGTCAGTCCAATGGCTACGGCGGCACGGACATTCCCAATGGCGAGCACCTGCCGTACTACACGCAGGTCAACACCGGCTTGAGCCATCTATTTCATGTCCGCGGTGCCGGCACGCTGACCGTCCGCTTTGACGTCATCAACGTCTTCGACCGGGTCTATGAGATCCGCAACGGCACCGGCGTCGGTGTCGGCGCACCGCAATTTGGGCCGCGGCGCGGATTCTTCTTCGGACTGTCGAAATCCCTGGGCTCGGATATCTAGCGCGCGAGCAACACCGATTGCACAACAAGACCCAACGCCGCTGCCGCATTCGCAAACTCCAGGTCCTTCTCCCGCCCGGCGGCGAGCTTACTCAACACCACATCATGTGGCTCCATACAGTGCGCGACAATTTTTCCGACGGTCACATCAATCGTGCGCGCTTGCCAGCCATGCGGCGCATACGTCGGCGTTCTTAGAGAGACGCCTTGTGCGTGATAGCCATGTTCGACATCGAAGGGACTCGCTTCGCCGATGACATAGGAAATCTGATCGGCCATGCGCTCATCCTCGTCGTTTGGCGGGATGATATCGACATCGCGAGTGGCCGTGAGCGCGCCTTCCGGCGGATCTGGCAGCACGGCCAAGATGGCGGAGGATCCGATGACGAAAACTTCCGTTAGAGCGAAGCGTTCACCGACTTCTACGAGGATGTGTTGCAACTCACGGCGGCGCATGGTCCGAATCCGCACGCGTCGAGTCGAAGATACGTTGCCGCTCGACGGGCGAGACGAACACACTCAAGGGCGACTCCTTGCGCAACACATCCGCCATCTCCGAGGGCTCGGTCATGACACGCACCACCTCGACCAAAGGGCCTTGCAAGAGTTCTTGCCAGCGATCGTGGTAGCGCCGGCCGTGCGGATTGGCCGCCCGCAATTTGTCCAGGCGTTCGAGCGCTTGCATCCGCAAAGCAGGTTCGCGCAAGAGTCGCTTGGCGACACTCTCATGCATGCGCCGCGAGCGCAGGACTGCCACGTCGGTACGTGCGCGGGCATGATAGCGCGTGGCCCGGGCCCTACCTTCGCGGATGAGCGCGCCATGTGTGCGCAGCGTATCGAGCGTGCGCCAGAGTGTCGGCTGGCTGACGCGCGGGCGCAGCTTCGCCAATAGTTCCGGTGTGCTTAAGCCCTCGCCGTGCAGCAAGAGCAGGTTCAATACCTTGCTTTCAAGTGATTTTTTCATGGGATGCGAACGCCAAACAGAATACTTAAATGAATAGATATTGAATAGATTATAGGACCCATCCTTACCTCTGTCCAGCCGCAGTTTGCGCGCGTGTCCGCGGGTCCACTTCCCTAAGGCCGTCGGCAACTCGAGGACTTCGAGATCCTCACGATCCGCAAACGACCCGCGGGGCTGCGAGCAGAGTCGGGAAGACGGCCGGCCTAGCGCCTCAGGCGCCTCGCAAAGAATCGACGAGGTAGGGAAAGCCGCTGATCGAGCGCGGCTCGGCGATATGGTAGCCCTGCGCAAATCCGATGCCTAAATGCGCGAGCGTGCGCAGCACCTCGGCGGATTCCACGCGTTCGGCAATCGTCTGGATGCCCATCGCGCGTCCGACTTGGCTGATGGCCTCGACCATGCTGCGATCGACCGGATCGCGCGCGACATTCTCGACGAACTGCCCGTCGATCTTCAGGTAATCGACGGGCAGCGTCTTCAAGTACATGAACGACGATAAGCCGCTGCCGAAATCATCGAGCGCAAAATGGCAGCCGCGGCTCTTCAACTCGCGCATGAAATGCACGACGTTGCCGAGGTTCGCGATCGCGGCGGTCTCGGTGATCTCGAAGCAGATCGCGCCCGGAACCAGATTGTGGCCCGGCAATTCCGCGATCAAGTACTCGAGAAAGCGCTCGTCGTTGAGCGAGTTGCCGGACAAGTTCAGGGCGATCGTATAGGGCTTGATTCCGGATCCGCTGCGATGCACGACCCGCTCGAGCGCGTGCCGCACGACCCAGCGGTCGATCGACGGCATGATGTTGTAACGCTCCGCGGCCGGAATGAACTCCGCGGGCGCGACCAGGCCGCCGGATTCGTCGCGCAAGCGCAGCATGAGCTCGAAGTGTTCGTTGGTTTGCACGGTCGAGCCGATCGGAACGATCGGCTGGTAGAACAAATCGAAGCGGCCTTCTTCGCAGGCGCGCGTCAGTTTCGATACCCAATGCATTTCGCGATGGCGTTCCGGCACATCGTCGGGCTTGTAGACCTGGACGCGGTCGCGGCCGAGGTCCTTGGCCGAATAGCAGGCGACATCCGCGGCGCTCATGACGTTGGCCACGGTCGGGGTATCGCGCGTAATCTCGACGATGCCGATGCTGACGCCGACCGTCAGCAGGCCGTCCTGCCAAATGAAGCGGTAATCGCGGATGGCTTGGCGCAAGGTCTCCGCAATGCGCATCGCTTGGTCGAGCGCGCAGCCCTGCAACAGAATCCCGAACTCATCGCCGCCGAGGCGCGCGAGCGTATCGCCGCCGCGAACCCGCGACTGCAGCACGCCGGTAATTTGCTTCAGCAACTGGTCGCCGGCCGGATGCCCGCAGGTATCGTTGACGAGCTTGAATTGATCGAGATCGAGATACAGCAGCGAATGGCGGCAGTCGGCATCCATGCGCACGCTCTCGACCGCGACGGTCAGGCGATTTTCGAACTCGCGCCGGTTGATGAGTCCGGTCAAGGCATCGTGGCTCGCCTGATAGTGCAGAGCCCGGTGCAAACGGCGCTCCTTGCTGACGTCGTGGAACACCATGACGGCGCCGATCATGTTGCCGGCGCGATCGCGAATCGGCGCCGCCGAATCCTGGATCGCGATTTCCTTGCCGCCGCGATTGACGAGCACGGTATGTTGCGAGAGACCCAAGACCTGCCCTTCGCGCAGACAGCGCATGACCGGACACTCGCTCGGTTCCCGTGTCGTCTCATCGACGATGCTCAACACGTCAAAGATGTAGCGTGTCTGCGCCTCGCGGTTCTCCCATCCGGTCAAGCTCTCGGCGACCGGATTCATGTAATCGATGCGCCCTTCGGAATCGGTCGTGATGACGGCATCGCCGATCGACTGCAGCGTGATCTGGGCGCGTTCCTTGGCTTGAAATACCGCGGTCTCGGCTTTCTTGCGCTCGGTGATGTCGGCTATCGTGCCTTCGAATCCCGAGATGCGGCCTTGCTTGTCGCGTATGACGCGGCTGTTGTCGACGACCACGAGCATGCTGCCGTCCTTGCGGCGCATGACCCATTCCTCGTTGCGCACTTCGCCATTGCTTTCCATGCGCCGTATGAACGCGGTTCGGTCGGTCGGGTACCAATAGAGCGCCTCGGCGCGCAGCGCGTAGAGCTCCTCGGGCGTATCGTACCCGAGCAGTTGCACGAACGCCGGATTGACCGCGAGCAATCGGCCCTCGAGCGTCGATTGGTAGACGCCTTCCATGACGTTTTCGAACAGCCCGCGAAATTTCGCCTCGCTGTTGCGCAGCGCATCTTCGGCCGCGCGCCGCTCGATCGCGATACCCGCGATCTGAGCCATGCGCGTCATCAATTCCAGATCGCGCGCATCGGGCAGACACGCTTGCCCGCGATACACGGCGATCGTGCCGACGACCTGGCCGTCCGAGGCGAGAATCGGCACCGACCAGGCCGATCGCAGCCCGGCCCCGAGTGCCGTGTCGCGCCGATATTCCCAGGATGCGTCGGCCTCGATATCGGCGGCCAGAACCGGCCGCAAGTGGTATGCGGCCGCCGCACAGGAGCCGTAGCGCAGGCCGATCGGCGCTGCGTCCATGCCGACGATGAAGGCGCGCGGCAAGCTCGGCGCGACGCCGAAGTTCAAGATCTGCCGCTCGCGATCGAGCAGGTTGATCGCGCAGAAGCTCCTCTCCATGACGCGCTCGATGACTTCCGCAATCGATTCTAAAACCGGGCGCAGCGGCGCGTTGGCGGCAATCTTTTCGAAGACGCGGCGCTCGCCCGCCGCGATCGCATCGCTGCGCTTGCGCTCGGCGATACCGGTAATGCTCGCGCGAATCAAGCGGCGATTGAAGCTCGGCAGGCACACGAAGCGCACCTCGCAGGGCATCGTTTGACCGGTCGAGTCGCAGTGCATCCATTCGAACACCGGCGCCTCGCCGGCGAGCGCGCCGTCGATATAGGCGCGCGGCACGCCGAACGAGGGGACACCGTCGGGTTGCACCGCCGGGCTGATCATGCCCGGCCCGCTCGCGAGCAAGGTCTCGCGATCCATCTTGAAGAAGCGGCAGGCGTTGTCGTTGACGTCGACGAACGTGCCCAAATCGACGTCGAACACGACGATGACTTCCGGCGCGTGCTCCACGAGCGTGCGGTATCGGGCTTCGCTTTCGCGCATCAGCTGTTCGGCGAGGTGCCTCTCGGTGATATCGCGCACGCAAACGATGTAGCCGTCGCGGCGATTCAGATTTGCCTTGCTGACGGCGATTTCAACGGCGACGCGATTGCCGTCCTTGGCGACCCCGAAGACTTGATGCGCCGCCAAATCGACATGCGTATCGTCGATCTTGGTCGCCAGGCGCTCGAGAAACTCGCGGGTACCGCGGGAATCGATTTCCGGCAGCAAGAAGTCCAGTGTCCTGCCGAGGATCTCGGCCTGCGAGTAGCCGAAAATGCGCTCGCCGGTCGGGTTGAAGGTTTCGATATGGCCGGCATCGTCGATCGTGATGATCGCGTCTTTGACGTTATCCAAAATCGCCTGCAGGTGCGAGGAGGTCTCTTCGCGAATCTCGCGCGTCAGAGCCTGCGCCTCGTCCGACATGATCTGCATCGAGCGCACGATGCCGCGCCGTTCGGCATCGATCCGATCGTAATGAAAACTAATGATCTTCAGCAGCGAAGCGTAATCGACCTCTCCGCCCTGGCATCCCGCTTCGTTGAGCTGGCGTTCGAGCAGACGATTATACTCATCGGTCGGCAGCGACGGCACGCTTCGAACTGCGTTGGCGATATCGCGTGACAACTGCGGGAAACCCCCAAAGGCACATGCCGGCGCACCTTGCACCGAACCTGAATTCGATGTTAGGGAGATCCCGCAACGGGGGCGTGACGCGCGTCTCGTTTTACCCAATAATCGGTTAAATCGCGCGCCAATCGAGCGCCCTGTCGCGCACTGACGACGCGGGACATGCCAGGCGGGGATCGTCGCCCACTGGGCGACTTATTCGGCGGCTTCGCGTTCCGAGCGCTTGCGTTCGTTGCTGCGCAGACTGCGCTTGCGCAGCCGAATCGAATTCGGCGTGATCTCGATGAGTTCATCGTCATCGATGAATTCCATCGCTTGCTCGAGCGAGAAGCGAATCGGCGGCGTCAATACGACGTTCTCGTCCTTGCCGGCCGCGCGCATGTTCGTGAGCTTCTTGCCCTTGAGGGGATTGACGACGAGATCGTTGTCGCGGTTATTGAGACCGATGATCATGCCCTCGTAGACTTCCTCCCCGGGGCCGATACACAGCCGCCCGCGCTCCTGCAGGCTGAACAGCGAGTAGGCGAGCGCCGTGCCCTGCCCGTTGGCAATCAACACGCCGTTCGGGCGCTGACCCAGCTCGCGCTGCACCAGCGGGCCATAGTGATCGAACACGTGGTGCAGCAAACCCGTACCGCGCGTCATCGTGCGAAATTCCGTCTGAAAGCCGATGAGCCCGCGCGAGGGTACCAGGTAGTCCAAGCGCACGCGTCCGCGGCCGTCCGCTTGCATGTCCTTGAGTTCCGCGCCGCGGCTGCCGAGCGCCGACATGATGTCGCCCTGGGCTTCGCTATCGGCATCGACGGTGACCTGTTCGTAGGGCTCTTGCGGCTGTCCATCGACCTGCTTGATGACGACGCGCGGCCGCGAGACCCCATCTCATAGCCCTCACGGCGCATGTTCTCGAGCAACACGCCAAGATGCAGCTCGCCGCGGCCGAACACCTGGAATTTATCCGGGTCCGAGGTCGGCTCGACGCGCAGCGCGACGTTGTGGATCGCCTCGCGCTCGAGGCGCTCGCGAATCTGCCGGCTCGTGACGAACTTGCCGTCTCGGCCCAAGAACGGCGAGGTATTGACCTCGAAAGTCATGCTGATCGTCGGCTCGTCGACGGTCATGCTCGGCAGCGGCTCGACATTGAGCGGATCGCAGAGCGTATCGGAGACTTTGGGTTCGGCGATACCCGCGAAAGCGACGATGTCGCCGGCGCCGGCCGAATCCTCTTCGACGCGCGTAAGCCCATGGAAACCCAATACTTGCGTGATGCGCTCGGACCGCTGGTTGCCGTCGCGGTCGACGACCGTGACCGCCATGCCCTTCTTGATCGTGCCGCGCTTGATGCGGCCGATGCCGATCGCGCCGACATAACTCGAATAGTCGAGCAAGGCCACCTGCAGCTGCAGCGAGCCCTCCGCGTCGACATCGGGCGGCGGGCAATGATCGACGATCGTCTGGAACAGCGGCTGCATGTCGCCGCTGCGCACCGTCGAGTCCAATCCGGCGTAGCCGCGCAGCGCCGAGGCGTAAATGACCGGGAAATCGAGTTGCGCGTCGGTCGCGCCCAGACGGTCGAACAAATCGAAGGTCTGATCGAGCACCCAACTCGGGCGCGCTTCGTCGCGATCGATCTTGTTGATGACGACGATCGGGCGCAGGCCGTGCTTGAAGGCTTTTTGGGTCACGAAACGTGTTTGCGGCATCGGTCCGTCGACCGCATCGACGAGCAGCAGCACGCAATCGACCATCGCGAGCACGCGCTCGACTTCGCCGCCGAAGTCGGCATGGCCCGGCGTATCGACGATATTGATGCGGTAATCGCCCCAGGTGATCGCGGTGTTCTTCGCTAAAATCGTAATGCCGCGCTCGCGCTCGATCGCGTTCGAATCCATGACGCGCTCTTGCAAATCCTTGCGCGCATCGAGCGTGCCGGACTGGCGCAGCAGCTGATCGACGAGCGTGGTCTTGCCATGATCGACGTGCGCGATGATGGCGATGTTACGAAGTTTCTGCGTCACAATGGGGCCCCGGGAAACCGCCTATTATAGGGGTTAACTTCGGCGCGTGCCGCTGTATTTGGCTTAAGGCTCCGGCCCAGCGTGCCTATTTCGCCGGCGGCTCGCCAACCAGGATAGGCACAGAGTAGCCCCTCGATTCCTCGATTTCGTCATGCTTGAGCGTCAAATTCAGGCCCAGCAGCAAAACGCCCTCCTTGGAGGGAGTCACGCTGATCGTCTGGCGATAAACCCCGCCCTCCTCGAGCGCCGGCAGCGATAGCTCCGAGAGCGCCTTGGGGACCTCCAGGCCGTCGGATTGGTTGATCTGGATCGTGGCATCCCCGGGCACCTTCGGCAGCAGCGCGAGCGTGATGTCGAGCGCTTGCCCGGCTTTGGGACGACCGCCAAGCTCAAACTTGAGTCCGGCCGGCACCGTCGCCTTACCGAGGGCTACTGCGGCCGTCATCCCGGCGGTCTGTTGCTCCGCGTTGGGCCCCTTGGGCGCGAGCGGCGCGGCCTTGGTCGCTGCGGCCGGCTTGCCGCTCATGAAATGCCCGGCGTCGCGGTTACAGCCCACGGCCAGCAATACGCTGCAAAGCACCAAAATACTCGGTTTCATCATGCGTCTATGATCCTCAAATATCGGCCGCTTAACAATGTCGTCGGTCAAAGACCGATGCGGCCGCTCACCGTGCGACGCGGCCGCCTACAGCTCTAGCGCCGGCCCAAGCACCGCCGCGAGCTGCTCGTCGAGCGCGCGGTAGTGGTCCTCCCAATAGCGCGGCTCCGCAAACCACGGAAATGCCTTGGGAAATGCCGGGTCGTGCCAACGCCGCGCGAGCCATGCAGAGTAATGGATCATGCGCAGCGCACGCAGCGGTTCGATGAGCCCGAGCTCAGTGCGATCGAACGGTGTGAACTGTTCATAGCCGGTCACCAAATCCCGCATGACGGTGCGCATCTCCTGTTGACCGCCCGATAGCAACATCCATAGGTCTTGGATTGCCGGACCCGTTTGGCAATCATCGAGATCGACGAAATGCGGGCCGGCGTCGGTCCACAGTATATTGCCGCGATGACAATCGCCATGGATGCGCCCGAGCGTCGCGCCGCCCCAATCGGCGGCCTGGCGCTCCACCTCGATCAATAATTCCTCGGTGACGTCGCTGTATTTGTCGGCCAGATAATCGGGCATCCAATCGCCGTCAAGCACGAAATCGCGCGCCTTTCGACCCAGTTCCTCGATATTCAAGCGCGGCCGGTGCAGGAAGCGCGCGGCGCGCCCGACGCGGTGGATACGCCCCAAAAACCGCCCCACCCATTCTCGCTCGTGAGTCGTGCCGAGCTCGGGCCAGCGGCCGCCGCGGCGGGGAAAAATCGCATACCGGAACCCGTGGTGGGCGTGCAGCGAATTACCCGCCTGCACCAGGGGCGCCACCACCGGGATTTCCTGGGCCGCGAGTTCGAGCGCGAAGGCATGCTCCTCGAGGATGGCCGCATCGGTCCAGCGGCCCGGGCGGTAGAACTTCGCGACCACGGGTTCGCCGTCCTCGATACCGATCTGGTAGACGCGATTTTCATAGCTGTTGAGCGCAAGCACGCGGCCGTCGCAGCGAAAACCCGCGCTCTCGAGCGCATCCAACACCGCGTCGGGCGAGAGCTCTGCGTAGGGGGTATCCGGTGTCATCGCGCGAAGTCTACAGCGTCGATGCGGTCACCACTTTGGCGTTGTCACGCTGCTAGACTACGCGGATATGCGTATGCCTCGCCCCAAGTCCCTGAGCGGCCTCATGCTGGTCGGCTTTACGATCGTTGCGGCGCCGCTATTGTTCGCCATCGTCAATGCCGCGGTGCAGATGAACCGCCTGTCGAACCGCAGCGAACAATTGGTGATTCACGGCATGCAGGGCACGCGCAACAACCAAGTGCTGTTCGAACAGATCAGCGCGCTCGAGCGCAGTGCGCGCCTCTATCGGATCATCGGCAATACCGATTTCCTCGATGCCTATGCCCGCAACAACGCTCGGCTCAATCTCGCGGCCAAAGAACTTTACGACCTGCCGGTCAACGATGAGTCGCGCGCGGATCTGAACGTTTTGCAGGGCGAAACCTTGCGCCTGCTGCAAGAGCTCAAGGAGGCGCCGCCGAATTCGCCGAGAATGGCGACGGCGATCGATGCATTTGCGCCGCTCACCGATTTGGTCACGAAGATATCGGATCGGACCAACGCGCAAATCGACGCCGAACTCAGCAGCCTGCAACTTCAGGCGGAACGCGCCCAGCAGCATCTTTTCTGGCAAACGCTGCTGCTCGTGCCGATGACGCTCGCGGTCGTCGGACTTTTCACCTACCTCTTCGGCCGACCGATCCGGGCGATCGATCGGGCGATCAGCGAGCTCGGGCGCGGTACCTTCTCCCGGCCGATCGCCATCAGCGGACCGGCCGACTTGGAGCGCCTCGCGGCCCAGCTCGAATGGCTACGGGGGCGCCTGCTCGACCTCGCACAAGAGAAAAATCGCTTTCTGCGACACATGTCGCATGAACTCAAGACGCCGCTCGCCAATATCCGTGAAGGTACGGAACTTCTCATGGACGGCGCCGTCGGCGAATTGCAGAGCGCGCAGCGGGAGGTCACCGCGATCCTGCGGGATAACGGCATGAAGCTGCAGCGTCTCATCGAAAATTTACTCTCATTCAGCGCCTGGCAGGCCAAGAGCGTCGGCCTCGAAATTACCGAGTTCAAATTGCGGCCGTTGATCAAGTCGGTGCTCGAAAATCAGCAGCTCACGCTCGTCGCCCAGCGCGTGCGCCTCGATGTCCAGGTCGAGGACCTCACGCCGATGGCGGACCGCGGCAAGCTGCGCCTGATTCTCGATAACCTGCTCTCGAATGCGATCAAGTTCACGCCGCGCGGCGGCACGATTTCGATCCACGCGCGCGCCGAGCGCGGACAGCTGGTCATGGATGTCATGGACAGCGGTCCCGGCATTCCCGCCGAGGAGCGCGGCCGCATTTTCGAAGCCTTTTATCAGGGAAAAACGCCCCAAGGCGGTCACGTCAAGGGCACCGGCATCGGGCTGTCGGTGGTCACGGAATTCGTCAATGCGCACGGCGGCAGCATCGAGATCCTCGAAGCCAAGGCCGGCGGCGCCCACTTTCGCGTGCGCTTGCCGCTGCACCCGAGCGCCACGGCCGCACGTGAAAAAGCTCATGCCGCATAGATCGTCGCGGCTGCTCGCGAGTCTCCTGTGCCTGATTGCGATGAGCGGCTGCAGCTCGGGCGGTCAAAAAGTCGTCAATCCGGTGGAAACCGAGCGCGTGCCCCTTGATACGGGCCCGATCGCACCCATTCTCGAAATGATGAGCAATCTGCCGCAGCGCGACCCGGCGAGTCAGGCGGAAACCTTTCAATCGGTCAAGGACGCCGCGGAACTGACGCCGACGACGAGCAACCGGTTGCGGTATGCACTTGCGCTCGCGACGCCCGGGCATAGCGGCGCGGATCCCGTCGCCGCACAGCGACAGTTGTCACAACTGCTGGCGAGACCCGAGACTCTACTACCGGTGGAGCGTTGGCTCGCGCTGATCGAGCTCCGAGAGGTCGAGCAGCAGCTGATTCTTCAGGCCGAGGCCAAGCGATTGCGCGACGCGGCCGTGCGGGACACGCACGGCGACGACGACAAACTGGCGGCCAGCAACCGGCGTTTAGCGGCAGAAACTGACGAAAATGCGCGGTTGCGCAAGGCGTTAGAGGAAGCCAAGGCTAAACTAGAGGCCGTTACGCACATCGAGCGTTCGATCAATGATCGCGCCTCGACTGTACCCACGAATCCGTGACTATCATTGGAGAGGTCGCCGTGAACGCTTATTCGAATGCCGCCACCACATCGTTATCGTTCGGCTTGCCGTCGGGAAAGCGTGACAACGTGACGCCCCAAAAGCGCAAGGCGCGAATCCTCGTCGTCGACGACGATCCGGGGCTGCTGCGCTTGTTGACGATCCGGCTGCGCGCCGAGAATTACGAAGTCGAGGCCGTCGAGAGCGCGGCCGCGGCGCTCGCCGCTTGCGTGCGCTTCCGCCCCGACCTCGTCATTACGGATCTGCGCATGGACAACATGGACGGCATCGGCCTGCTCAAGGAATTGCAGAGCCGCTGGCCGGGCCTGCGCGTCATCATTCTGACTGCGCACGGCACGATTCCCGATGCCGTGCACGCGACCCAAAGCGGCGCGTTCGGCTTCTTGACGAAGCCCGTCGATAAGCAAGAATTGCTCGATCACGTGCAAAAGGCGCTCAAGTTTTCCGGCTTCGCGCACGTCGACGAGGACTGGCGCGCGAATATCATCACGCGCAGCCAACTCATGGAAGACAAGCTCGCCCAGGCGAACATGGTCGCGGGCACCGATGCGCGCGTGCTGCTGACCGGCGAGTCCGGCACGGGCAAGGAGCTGCTCGCGCGCGCGATCCACGAGGCGAGCCCGCGGCGCAATAAGCCGTTCGTCGCCATCAATTGCGGCGCGATGGCCGAGAATCTGCTCGAGAGCGAACTATTCGGCCACGAGAAGGGCGCTTTTCCGGGCGCCACGCGCGCCCAGGTCGGCCTGTTCCAGAGCGCCGACGGCGGCACGATACTGCTCGACGAGATCGGCGATATGCCGATTCCGCTGCAGGTCAAGCTGCTGCGCGTGCTGCAAGAGAATCAAATCCGTCCCGTCGGCAGCACCGAGCCGGTCGCGGTCAACGTACGCGTGATCTCGGCGACGCATCGCGATTTGAACCAGTTGATGATCGGCGGCCAATTCCGCGAAGACCTCTACTACCGGCTCAATGTCGTGCACATCGAGATACCGCCCTTGGGCCGCCGGCGCGAGGACATCCCATTGCTGGTCGCGCATTTTCTCGAACAACTCGCGAAGGAAATCGGCCAGAGAAAAATCTATGCGCCGGAAGCCGTGGAGTTGCTCGCGACCGCGGAATGGCCCGGCAACGTCCGCCAACTCTACAATGTCGTGCGCCAGAACGTCGCGCTCTCGCACGGCCCGATCATCACGGCCGAGATCGTGCAGCAATCCTTGGGCGGCGGCAGCGCGCGGTTGCCCTCCTTCGATGAGGCGCGCGACGAGTTCACGCGCAATTATCTATCGCAGATCCTGCAGATCACGACGGGGAATGTCAGCCAGGCCGCGCGCCTCGCAAAACGCAATCGGACGGATTTCTACAAGCTGCTCTCGCGGCATCAGCTGCTGCCCGACGATTTCAAGAAAGCCGGAGCCTGAGGCGGCATGGGCGGCCGCTAGGCCGCCATTTGCGCTATGCCGCTGGGGGGCCAGCGGCCGCTTCCCGTCACACGCCGTTGCGCGACGCTACGCGTAGAATTTCGCGA
>Ga0181532_10003830_pt1 | contig 13402 bp, 11 predicted proteins | sample PEATcosm2014_Bin_33_FD_119768 | JGI IMG/M metagenome (GOLD analysis project Ga0181532, IMG submission 119768) | Peatland microbial communities from MTU Mesocosm Facility, Houghton, MI, USA - PEATcosm2014_Bin11_30_metaG | ecosystem: Environmental > Terrestrial > Soil > Wetlands > Peat | place...
ACGATCCTGAGGAGGGTCGGGTTGAAAGTAAAAACTCAGGGCGCATGCCCCTTTGGTTTCGTCCGCTTGAAAAGCCGCCAACTCTCGGAGTTCGTCCCGGGTCATCATCTCGACTCTCCTTGTGCTGAAAGTTTTAGATTCGAGTTTTGACTAACAGTTCATGATGGAATTCACTGGCGATGGAAGGCGCGCTGCGAACGCAGTCGCGTGCTCGCTGCACGGACTCGCGCACCGCCTCCGCATGCCGGCCGGTGATGGCGGCAATTTCATTGAGGGAGAAGCCCTCGATACCGTAGAGGAGAAAAGCTTCGCGATCGGTGCGGTCGGCGCCGCGGAGTGCGGCTTGCACCAGGGCGATCACTTCGTCGGAATAGGCGGCCTGTTCAGGAGTCGACACGCGGCGATCGGGGATGGTGCTTTCGCGCGTCCAACCCTCGTCGGGCTGATGAAATTGCAGCCCCGCTTCATCAGACGCTTCCACATTGTGCCGGCGGCGACTGTCTTCGAGATGGACTGGCGATTCCAGTTCATGAAGGCGCGTCGTCATCTCGTTCATGGCTTGCAGAGCGAGGTGGTAAAGCCACGGTTCGAGCGACAGTTTTTCCGGACGGTCGTGGTCGTCGAGCGCGCGGGCGATGACTTCGTCCACGACTTCGGGAGTGGAAAGCGCGTCCTCAAGAATCTCCTCGTCGGCGCGACGGAAGTGGAGTTCGCGGTCCACGAAACGTTCGAGGCGGGAAAGATTCGCATTCACGTAGGTGCCAATATCATCGGCGGAAATCGTGGCCGGCAGTACCGCCGCCAGTGTCTGCTCGAAAGGAACGCCTGGTTCGGGAGATTCCCGTGGCCCTCCGCGCCACCGCCGCCATTTGTGGCTGGAGCGGAGCAGTTCCTTGTGCCGGCCGATTTGCTGGATCAGTTCGTCAAAGGCAGCCTTGATGGCCGCGGCTGGGCTGGCAGCTTTCTCCTGGGCGGTCAGTTGACCCGATGGCAAGCGGAGATTCAAGGAAACAACGGTCCCCTCGCGCGCCGAATTCTGATCAATGATGGCTTTCAGATGCACCAGTTCGGGCCGGAAGACCTGAAGTCGTTTTTGGATTTTTTCGATCTGGTGGCCGATCTCTTTTTCGAGGTCGGGTGTTTTGTGGACCTTGTAACTGACGTGAACGTTCATTTCAAGCCTCGAACGCTGGGGTGGAGCCCCCGTGAAGCGGCGGTCCTAACAAAACAATTGTACACCCGGCGGCAAGAGCGTTAGCCACGTTTTGCCGCGGTCTGCTTTTCCGGTTTCAGATGCCTACTTCATGTAGACGGAATCCTTCTTTAATTCATCTGGCAACACGACCGGGAACGGCGGGAATTCGTGCGAGACGCCTTTGAATAACGGAACCGTAACCTCTAACCGTCTCGTGCCGTCGTGGACGGCGAACTGTGGTGGGTTCTTCAACGAGCCTTCCCAGAGAGAGACCCCGGCGTAGGCGCCGTCCTTGCGAAGAACGTAATATTTCATGTCGATGAACTTGAGCTTGCTCATGTCGTTGTTGTAGTTGCGGGCAATGCGCCTGAGGGCGTCCATGCCAGCTTCCAGGGGTGACATACCGCGTCGCATGTTCTCGACGATGGTGTGCGCTCCGGCGACCTTGATGTTCTCTTCTCCGCTCCCGGTGGCGCCAGCGGAGCCTACGTCCTGATCGGTATAGCAACCAGCGCCGATGATCGGCGAATCGCCACAGCGCCCTGGGAGTTTGAAGGCGAGGCCGCTGGTGGTGGTGCAGCCCGAGATTTCTCCTTTCTCGTTGAGGGCGGAACAGTGGATGGTGCCGGTCGGCGGAGAAAGAACGCGCCGGATGGCCGCCATGCGAAATTCCGGTTCAATGCCCAGCCGCTCCGCGTGTGCTTCGAGTCGCTTGATCCGTTCCTCCCAAAGTTCGGTTTGCGGGGAAGTCGCTGGCGGTAACGACGGCGGCTTCCACAGCGGGTCCGCCAATCCCGGTCCCCACCAGTCGTCGGTCGAGTGATTCTCTTTCCACAGCAGCCAGATTTTGCGCGACCGTTCGGTGAGCAGGTTTTCGCGCGGAAAACCGACGGCGACGGCAAATCGTTCAGCGCCTTCGCCAACCAGCATGACGTGGCCGGTGTGCTCCATGACAGCTTTGGATACGAGCGAAACATTCTTGATGTTACGCACGCCGCCGACAGAGCCGGCACGGCGCGTGGGGCCGTGCATACAGCAGGCGTCGAGTTCGACGACTCCTTCTTCGTTCGGAAGGCCACCCAGTCCGACGGTATCGTCGTTCGGATCGTCTTCCGGACCTTTTACAACGCGAAGAGCAGCCTCAAGCGTGTCGCCGCCGTTTTTCAAGAAAACAAAAGCATCGTCGAGGTAATTCACGCCATTGTGGGCACAGATAATGATTGGCCGCTTGCCAGTGCCCAACGGATTGGCGGGACGCGAAGCATCGCCATTCGCTTTGTCTTGCGCGTGCAGATATTGCGCATCCAAGCCAGAGGCAAGCGACGCAGCAATTGCGGAACCTAGAAATCCACGACGGCTGTAGGACATGAATTCTCCGACCTTCGGAAACGGCGAGAAGGATAACACGAGAGCGGTCTGATCGAGCACTGTGTTGTCGCTGGAGAGCCCAGCTTCCCGCCCAGTAGGGCGAGCGAAACGCCCCGTTACTCAACCAGCTGCAACAGCCGGTCAACGCCTTCGCGAAAAATAGCTGGTTCGGTGATCAAGCTCAGCACCAGATAGCCTTCGCCTGGAAAATCGTAGAAGTGGCCGGGATGGACGCTCGCACTCGCTTCGCGCAACAATCGAATCGCAAGATCTTCGTCACTCTCAATCGCGGGAACGCGCAAAACAACGTACCACCCGCCCTCAACCAGCAATCGCGCGCACGAAGGACGGCTTGTAAGTCGGCCATCAAGTTCCGCGAGATTCACGCGCAAACGATCGAGAAGAATGGGCTGGATCTGTTTCCGCTGACCGAGCAGCACCGACGCCGCAAGCTGGACAGGAGCATTCATCGAGAGAAATGTATCGGCGATGATTTCGAGGCGAGCTCCCGCCTGAGCGACGATTTCGTTCGGGCCACTGGCGGCCACCCAGGCAAGTTTCATCTGCGGGAGCGCCGAAATCTTCGAGATTCCGCTGAGCGTGAAGGTGAGCACGTCGGTGTTGGTCAGAAAGCTGCTGCGCGGCGCACCGTCGTGCGCATAATCGAGAAAGACTTCATCCACAATCATAGCCGCGCCGTAGTCACGACAGAAACGGTTGAGCGCGGAGGTTTCCGCCGCAGAAGCGTAGGAGCCGGTTGGGTTGTTGGGATGGACCAGAATCACGGCGCGCGTCTGGGGTGTGGCTGCTTTGTACAAGGAATCGAAGTCAATTTGCCAACCGTGATCGTAGAGAAGCGGATAAGAAACCAGCTTAACGTCCGCAAGATCGGCGAGAAACTCGAACAACGGATAGCTCGGTTTGGGGACAAGGATTTCGTCGCCGGGATTGCAGAGCAGACGGAAAACGTAGGAGTAGGCTTCGCTCGTGCTGGTGGTCAGAATCAGGCGCTCGGGATCGAGATCGAATACCTCGTGCGACTCGCGATAGTACCGGCACACGGCTTGGCGAGCCCCGAGGAGACCGCGGGGCTGAGGGTCATAATGCATCGCCGCAGGATTCGCCAGTGCGGCGAGCACAATTTCAGCATCGGGGCGGACGCCGGCTTCGGTCGGGTTCGAGACCGTGAGATCCAGAATTTGCTGTCCCGAAACGCGTGCTTCTTCGATCGCGCGCGTGAGAGCGTTCGGAGTGAGCCGCCAGTTTGTGCGGTGGGAGAACATAGACTCCAGTGACGATTTTCATCCTGTCATCCTGAGCGAAGCGAAGGACCTATGTACTCGACCGCACAATGCACAGGTCTTTCACTTCGCTCAAGATGACAGCCGGATCAAGGCTTCAGGAAAAATCCCAGCTGCTCTGGAGCCGGCAGCGTTTTCGCGGTCCAATACTGTCGTTGGGCCGCTTGCACCGCGACGATCTTCGCTTGCACCTCGATCGCCAGATTGTCGTAGCGAACCAGAACATTGTCCAGCCAGTAAGCCTGGTTTTCGCGCGCCCACCCTTCCGCGTACATCTTGCGCATCTCGGTGATCGCGTCACGCAGGCTCTGTAGTCTCCCGTTGATGTCAACGATTTCGTCGAGGTCACCTTGCGCCCGCGTCTTGTCCGCCTGGTTCTGATAAGCATCCCAGTAGTAGCGGCTGATTTCGGATGTGAACTGAATCTTCAAGCCCAGCGTGTCCAGATGCCAGGCCGCAAGCAGCATGTCGTCGAGAGTCTCGGGATGGAGATGGGCTTTGCCTCGATTGAGCATCAGCGTCTCGGCGGCCTGCTCAGCGCTGATGCGCAGATCGTGGGTAACCGGTAGCGCCTTGGCAGCGGTGTTCGCGCCGGCTTCGCTGAATGGATCAGACCAGAAGAGCTCGTGACTCGCGTTATCCAGTTTCACGCCCGCGAGGAGCGCATGCGGCCGGTCAAGATTCTCGATCACGCCGGCAAACGTGTTGTCTTCACTACGATAAAAAGCCCAGTCATAGCTATTTTTGAAGTCGTCGATGCTGGATTCGCCTGCTTGCCAACTCGCGGCGGCTCCAAAAACCAGGGCGGGCCAGGTCATGTCGACGAGCGCCTCGCCGTCGTCGTTCCAAGTAGTGTTGAGAGCGCCCATGGCTTGATGCTTCTGGCCGTCGCGAACAAAATTTCGAATGTTTACGAAGGCGCTTTCGAGATCAGGCCAGATCGCGCGCCAGTTCCCTGCTCCAGGGGCGACCACCACGCGCCGGCCGGCATTGGTGTAGGGAGTAATGATGCTTTCATAGCTGGGCTTCGGGTCGTAGTCCCACGGAACCGCGATCATGTCTTTCGGAAGAATAGTGAGCAACTCGGGATACTTGACCGCAATATCTCCCCAGAACATGAGCTGCTTGTGATAGGGCTGCATGATCTCGAAAACTTTCTGGAGATGTTCGAGATAAACACGACCGAGACCCTCCTGGGCAGCGAGAGTTTTCGTCTGGCCGAGCCCAAGTTCGAAAGTTTCGTCGGAACCGATGTGAAAGAACGGCCCGGGAAACAAGGGAACAACCTCGCCGTAAACCTGGCGAATGAAATCGTAGGTCTTGGGATTGGTTGGCGTGAGTACGTGCCCGTGCGGCGTTTCAGCAAGATCAGAATAAATTTCATACTTCAGAAACTGATGAAGATGTCCGAAAGCTTGCTGCTCAGGCAAGATGGTGACGTAGTACTTGCTGGCGTACTCGACGAGTTCTTTGATCTCGGCCGGAGTGAACGCCGCTTCTCTCGGCACGACCAGGGACTGAGTCTGGAAGTCGAAAACGTGTTCCATGTTGAACCCGACGAGGTTGATCTTATATTCGGCCAACGTCCGGATCTGCATCTTCAAATAGTCAAGCGTAGGCATAGGCCCGCGGCTGATGTCGTCCTGCACGCCCCGCCATTCCATACTGGGCCAGTCGCGGATCGTAAGTGCAGGAATGGCCAATTGCTCGTGTGGCGCGGGCATTCCTGCCCGCGAAGCGAGGACGGCAGTGTTTGCACTCGTTCCTCCTTGTTTTCGAAGCAACGGTTCTCGAAGCAACTGGCGCAGGGTTTGCACTCCGTAGAAGAGTCCTTGCGCACTGCGACCGGCGACGATCACGCCGGAGCCGCTCACCCCGATAACATACCCCTGGCTGCCAAGGTCGTCCCCACTTTTAATTCCCTGCGCTTCGAGATACTCCCGTAAGCCCCGGTCAGTCAGTCGTCCAAGCGAAATGTTCCCAGTCGTTTTCGGGGCCGCAGTCACGAGTTCGATCGCCAGCTTGAGGCCGGCGCGGTCGCGAATCTCTTTCTGCAACGTTTCGGCAGCAGTCCGGTCTTCGGAATTGCTGATGAGAATGGCGGTCGAGGGCTTGATAACAATCTCGCCTTCGGCCATGCGTACCTCTTTCGGCGCGGGCAAAACCTTGAGTGCGCGGGAGGTGTCGTTGACTTGGGCATAACAAGCGAGCGACAACCAGGAGAGGCCGGCAAAAATCCATTTAGTAATTTTCATGGTGTGATGAATGGCGAGAGTAGCAGGTGAGATCGGACGACGACAAGTTTTACGTCCGGAATATTAGACATCCACGCTTGGAAACCGCGGAGCTTCGTTTCGCTTGGACGGGCGAGGGCGCCCGTCCCCACAAAACCTAATCTCTACTTCGCAAAAGCTTCCTTGTTTACCACATACGGCATCTTGGCAATGTCGCCGCCGTAGTTCCCTTCCAACACGTCAATCAGTCCCTGGACGCAGCGTCCAGCCATGCCTTTATTGGGATCGGACGACAATCGCGTGATGCGCGCAGCGCTGGCAAAGTGCGGCAGCAATCGGCAGCGATCGGCGATCGCGGGATCGCGCAGCGGCGAATCGGCGGGCAGTGGCTCTTCCTCGTATACATCGAGAGCGGCGCCTGCGATCCAGTTCTCGCGCAAGGCGCGAGCTAAAGCCGCCTCTTCCACCACCGGACCACGCGACGTATTGACGATCATGGCAGTCGGCTTCATCATGCGCAGCGTAGCCTCGTTGATCAGATGATAGGTCGGGGTTGCGCTCTCGCCCTCGCGCACCAGCGGAACATGCAAGCTGATGAAATCCGCGCCGCTCAATGCTTCGTGCAATGTGGTGTAGCGGATCGTGGCTCGCTCACGGCTGATACCGCGCTGGAAGCGGAGATCCTTCACCTCCTGTATGGCCCGTATGTAGTCGTGGTTCTCATAGGCCGGATCAAAGCACAGGATGTTCATGTCAAATCCCGCACACTTTTTAATGAAGGCGAGGCCGATGCGTCCGGTGCCAATCACAGCGACGATTTTTCCAGTGACTTCGTCGCCCAGAAATGGAAGGTAGGGATGCCAATAGCTCCAACGGTTTTCCCGCGTCAGATGCTCGGCAGGCCAGAGTTTGCGGGCTAGCGCACCCATCAGGAAGAAAGCAAACTCCGCCGTCGCTTCCGTCAGGACGTCGGCAGTATTCGTGAATGGCACTTTGTACTTGTTGGCATCGGCGCGGTTGATGTTGTCAAATCCGACGGCGTATTGTGCGACCACCTTGAGCGTGCCTTCTCCCGCCGCGAAAACCTCGGCGTCGATCTCATCACGCAGGGTGGTGATCAGACCATCCACGCCGGACTTCACCTTGTCGACGATCAAGCTTTTCGGTGGAGCTTCGGGCTGGGGATAGACTTCCAGGTCGTATCCCTTGTGGCGAAGAATGTTGGTGGCATCGCCGATGTCGCAGGTGACAAAAACGCGGATTCTCTGGCTCATGCGGGAACAGTGTATCGCAGCCAGGGGTCGATTGGTGGCGAGTCGTGCTGCCTACTGCTTTACTGCTGTTCGTGTCTCTCTGGCCGTGGAGCAACCGACGCTGCCTGAGCATGATGACGCACATCGGCTCCCAATACCCAGAAGATGACGTCCTCGGCAATGTTCGTAGCGTGGTCGGCGACGCGTTCAAGATTGCGCGCAACCAGAAGCGCATCCAGCGCCTGCTGAGTCACTTGCGGCTCTTCGTTCATCTTTCGCACGAGCACGATAAAAGCCTCGTCGCGCATCCGGTCAACCACATGATCCATTTCCAATACGGCCTGGGCGAGTTCGGCCTTGCCTTCCACAAACGACTCCAGCGAGCGCCGCACCATGGCGCTGACCGCGGTAGCCATGCGAGCAATATCAACCGGCAGTTCGACCGCCGGTAATTCAATCAAGTCCATCACGCGCTCGGCGATGTTTACCGCCTGATCGCCCACCCGCTCAAGATCCGCGTTGATCTTGGTTACCGCCAGAATGAAGCGCAGGTCCGTCGCCGCCGGTTGCTGCGTGGCGAGGATGTCGAAGGCCATTTCATCGATCTCACGCTCCGCGGCGTTGATGTGGCTCTCGTTTTCAAGAACCAACTGGCAGCGCGTCAGATCGCGCTCAGTGTACGCCTGGCAGGCGCGATCCACTGCCAGTTCCGCCAGACCGCCCATGCGAAGCAGTCTTTCACGGAGGTCCTCCATCTGCTGTTGAAAACGCGTGCGCATCATCCGAACCTTCCTGTGACGTAGTCCTCCGTCCGTTTGTCGGAAGGATTGGTGAATATTTTTTCCGTCTTATCGAATTCGATCATTTTGCCAAGTAAGAAAAAGCCGGTAAACTCCGCCACCCGGGCAGCTTGTTGCATATTATGCGTCACAATCACGATTGTGTACTGCTCTTTTAATTGAAAAATCAATTCTTCGATCTTGCCGGTGGAGATCGGATCGAGCGCCGAGCAGGGTTCATCCATGAGCAGCACTTCCGGTTGGACGGCAAGCGCACGGGCGATGCACAGACGCTGCTGCTGGCCGCCGGAGAGGCTGGCGCCGGACTTCTTATGGAGATGATCTTTCACTTCGTCCCACAGCGCGGCGCTCTGCAGGGACTTATGGACGACTTCTTCCAACTGTTTGCGATTGCGAAAGCCGTTGAGCTTGAGTCCGGCAGCCACGTTGTCATAGATAGACATGGTCGGGAACGGATTCGGCTTCTGAAACACCATCCCCACCCGGCGGCGCAGCTGGGTGGCCGAAGTTCCGTTATAAACACTGAGGTCGCCGATATGTACCTTGCCGTCGACTCGCGCCTCGGGAATGGTTTCGTGCATGCGGTTCAGGCAGCGAATGAACGTGGATTTCCCGCAGCCGGACGGGCCGATCAGCGCAGTCGCGTGATTGGCGGCGACGACGATGTTGACGTCGAACAGCGCCTGCGTCTTGCCGTAAAACGCGTTCAGGTGCTCGACTGTAATTCCGACTCCCATAGCTCCCTAAACTCCTGCCGGTTTATGCTCCTGCCAGCGTTCCGTGCCGCACCGCGATGCGAACCGCGGCGACCGCGGCGACAATCAGTACAATCAAAACCAGCGCACCCGCCCAAGCCTGCCTGTGCCACTCATCAAAGGGCGAGATGGCATAAGTAAAAATTTGCAACGATAGGGCCGCCGTCGGCTGGTCCGTCTTCCAATTCCAGAACTGGTTTCCAAATGCGGTAAACAGCAGCGGCGCAGTTTCTCCTGCAACACGGGCGAAGGCCAGCATGACGCCCGTGATGACTCCCGAGGTAGCCGTGCGCAGTGTGATCGAGAGCGTGGTGCGCCAGCGCGAGACGCCGATACCGTATGCGGCTTCGCGAATGGCTTGCGGCACCAGCAGCAACATCTGCTCGGTGGTGCGCGCAATGGTCGGAATCATCATGATCGCCAGCGCAACACCGCCGGCCAGCGCCGAGAAGTGTTTCTGGCGCATCACCACGAGCCCATAGGCCACTATGCCAATCACAATCGAGGGTACACCGTTCAGCACATCGGAGACAAAGCGCACGATATCGCCATAACGGTTTCGCCCGTACTCGGAAAGAAAGATACCAGCTCCGATTCCCATCGGCACACCAAGCAAACTGGCGATGGAAAGAATGACCATCGAGCCCACGATAGCGTTCGCCATCCCGCCGCCGGGTTCGCCGACCGGCTTCGGCGTCTGGGTGAGGAAGGCAAGATTGATCGAGCCGATGCCCTTATAAACCAGATAGGCAAAGATGGCGAAGAGCGGCAAAAGCACGAGGACCACGGTAAGTACGGCGACGCCGGTCATGACGCGGTCCGTCAGGCGCCGCCGTAAGCTGATCAGCGGAACCAGAACGGCATCCGAATTGGAGCTGGTATCAGGCAATGCTTTTCGCCGGTTGCCCTCGAGTAACGCTCCACACCATGAGTCGTGCCAGCGCGTTCACCACAATGGTTACAAAGAACAGCGCCAGACCGATTTCAATCAGCGCGGAAAGATAGAGATCGCCGGTCGCCTCCGTGAATTCGTTGGCGAGTACGCTGGCCATGGTATACCCGGGCGCAAACAATGACTTCGCAATTTCCGGTCGGTTCCCGATCACCATCGTGACCGCCATGGTTTCGCCAAGCGCGCGCCCCAGTCCCAAAATGATGGCGCCCACGATTCCCGCCCGCGCATTGCGCAGCACGCCCATGCGGATCATCTCCCAGCGCGTCGCACCCAGCGCCAGCACCGCCTCGCGCTGGTGCTGCGGAACGACCGTAAGCACCTCGCGGGTGATGGACGAGATGATGGGAATGATCATGATCGCCAGGATCACGCCCGCAGCCAACATGCCGATGCCGTACGGAGGCCCGGTGAAAAGGCCGGTCCAGCCGAGTGTCTTGCCGAGAAACGGCTGTACGTATTGGCGAAGTATCGGTACCAGAACAAAGATTGCCCAAAGCCCGTAGACCACGCTGGGGATCGCCGCCAGAAGTTCGGTGGTGAAGGAGAGAATTCCTCGCAGGCCGACCGGGCACATTTCGGTAATGAACACAGCCACGCCGAGAGACAACGGCACGGCGATGATCAGCGAAAGCAACGAAGAAACGATCGTGCCATAGATGAACGGCAGCGCACCGTACGAATCCTCAACCGGATTCCAGTCCGATTGCCCAAAGAACTTCCAACCAAAGGCATGCCACGAGAGTTCGGATCCCACCACCAGTTGGTACACAATCAAGCCGAGCAAGGCCACGACCGTCAAGCCGCAAAGGCGCATGGCCCAGCCAAAAACCGCATCGGGAATCTCGCTGACCTTCCCTTGCAACAGCGGCGTCGTTCTGGCGTGGACTTTCAGGGCGCCCTTTGCTCCTTGCTCGGGTGGCCCGTGCTCCGGTTCGGGAGCGTTGAAACGCGGCCGGGGCAGGGCTTGATTAGACATTCCGTTCTGAGGCTACCAGAGGGTTGTTACAAATCGATTAAAAAGCGGGCGTGGAGTTGGCCCACCATTCTCGCGTCTCATTCCCAAGGGTGCCCCGCTCTTGTCGCGTTTTCTGCGACAGGGCGGGGCTTTTGACTTCCCATCCCCAGCACGACTCCCGTCTCTTCTCTCTTCCGCGCCGTCCATTGCGACTCAATTTCCACCACTCCTTCCACACCGGAGAGATAGTGACGAAAACTACTCCAAGCCCAATCCTCCGGATTCCGCACCAAACCGCGCTTCACCGGATTACGGTGGATATAACGTAACTTCTCGACCCGCTTGGCGTCGTTCCAGACATTGAAGTCGTAGTATCGCGGCTGCCACAACAGGCCGCCCTCCGGCGAGCGCAAACGCCGCGCCACATTCTGCTTGAGCATTTGTAGCGCGACGGAAAGCTTGGTCCGTTCCGGTTCGCTCACCAGCAAATGAACGTGCTCCGGCATGATCACGTATCCGGAGATGTAAAATCCGTACCATTGCCGCGTCTGCTCGAAAATTTGCTCGAAGATGTCGCGGGCGCGCCCTGTGGCCAGAAGCGGGCCGCGTCCATAGCAGCTAAATGTCAGAAAGTGCAGACAGCGTGCTTCCTGAAAGCGCCGGAGGCCCCAAGGCATGACAGCATCGTAACCCCAAAGCCTCGGCTGCCAAGACCACGGCCGCCAATGTTTTTCATCGTTAATTCCGCAATTGGGAAAGTCAAACGGGTGCCCCGTCCTTGTGTCTGCGTTCTTTGCAGACACAGGGCGGGGGTTTTGACTTCCTATCCACTAAAAATTTCCTCGCCGTTCCTAAGCGATTGAGAAGGTCAAAGTCAAGCGGGTGCCCCGTCCTTGTGTCTGCGTTCTTTGCAGACACAGGGCGGGAGTTTTGACTTCCTATCCGCTAAAAATTTCCTCGCCGTTCTTAAGCAATTGAAAGAGTCAGAATCCCCGCCCCGTCGCAGAAAACGCGACAGGAGCGGGGCACCCGCGAGGGTTAGAATGTTGGAAAGGGTGGGCCAGCCCCCTGCAAAGACCACGGCCGCCAATGTTTTTCATCGTTAATTCCGCAATTGGGAAAGTCAAACGGGTGCCCCGTCCTTGTGTCTGCGTTCTTTGCAGACACAGGGCGGGAGTTTTGACTTCCTATCCGCTAAAAATTTCCTCGCCGGGTGTCCCACCCTTCGTTTTGTGAAGGGTGGGATTCCGGGGCGGGTGCCCCGCTCTTGTCGCGTTTTCTGCGACAGGGCGGGGCTCTTGATTTCCTATCCCAGCACGACTCCCGTCTCTTCTCTCTTCCGCGCCGCACAGTACGCTCCATCCACACCTGGGAGATAGTGGCGAAAACTGCTCTACGCCCACCCCTGAAGCCTGGGCGCGGGGACCACGGCCGCTAAAATTTCTCACATTTCTTCCGAGATCGGGAAAGTCAAAGTCCCCGCCCCGTCGCAGAAAACGCGACAGGAGCGGGGCACCCGCGAGGGTTAGAATGGTGGAAAGGGTGGGCCAGCCCCCTATGTTGTGGTATCCACGAACGTGTGCCGGTCTGTGTTCTTGCCGTCCCAGAATTTCTCAATCTCCGCTGTGATTCGATTTTTCGTCTTCGAGTCTAGTTGTCCATCTTTACCAAAGGCTAACGGCCAAACCACCAAACTCATTATGCGGTCTGGATTGGCCCGCTTCTGGTGCAGCTTGTAGCCTATATTGACCGAGTTTGCGGCGTGGATTATGGGCGACCAGGAAGGGTGACGCTCAATATCCAGGTTGCGTGCGGCGTTGATTTCAGCTAGTAGCGCATCAATTGCTTGAACCATATCAAGTTTCCCCCGCTTGTGCCGTTTTGCCGTAGTTTGTAGACGTTCCTTGAGGTAGTCAACAAAGGCCGAGGAAATGCTTTCCCCGAGTTCTTTCTGTGCTCTGTCCCAGAGCGGCAAGTCAGAATCTTTGATGTAAATCGTTTTGTTTGGCATGTTCACCGGGCCTCCCTTAACATTATACTCATACGTGCATGTATATTTGCAAGTATTTTTGGGATTTCTCCTAAGCCGACGGGGCTGGCCCGCGCCGGGTGCCCCACCCTTCGTTTTGTGAAGGGTGGGATTCCACGGTCGTTTGCGGCTTAGGATCTTCATCGTAAGCGCATCCCACCGATTCATCACATCCAGCCAGTGATCACCCTCACAGACATTCCACGCGCCATCCGCGAAAATGAAATCGGATTGGCCAAGGCAGAACCGTGCCCGTCTCCAGGGACGGATTCCATTTTCATCGCCCTTTGACAACCTGAGGCGTTGAGCGGGCGAGACCCCGCTGCCGAAATCCCGAGCGCCCGTCTTCTGGCGCGATGGGGTGGAAAGGCGAAGGATCGTTCCCCTTGACACGATTTACCCCACTTCGGAGGCCGATAGAATCACGGAATCCCGTAAGTCCTTATTCCGGAATACTTTCCATGTAAGTCCTTATTTTTGAAATCTTTGCAAGGCTAGCCCGCCAACCCGATGATTCTAATAACGTTAAGAGGGGGGTGGGGGGGTAGGGGGGGTGG
>Ga0181532_10003834_pt1 | contig 13398 bp, 10 predicted proteins | sample PEATcosm2014_Bin_33_FD_119768 | JGI IMG/M metagenome (GOLD analysis project Ga0181532, IMG submission 119768) | Peatland microbial communities from MTU Mesocosm Facility, Houghton, MI, USA - PEATcosm2014_Bin11_30_metaG | ecosystem: Environmental > Terrestrial > Soil > Wetlands > Peat | place...
CTTCAGGTAATGTTCGACGAGAATGTCGTAATTGTTTGCTGTTTCCGCTTTCAAATCGGCATTGCCCAGCTGGGCAGTATTTGGAGCGACGGTCACCAAGAGGGCCTGTGCGATGTCTTGCGGATCGGGACGAGACAACGCCCGGCTATAGACTACTCGCAAATTCGTGTCGTTGCCCAAGTCGAAGCGAACCGAAGCGCTTGGCAAAAAATCGATGTAGGAACCCTGCTGTCTAAGCGAAACGCTCCCCTGTTGGCTCGGAGTCGCTAGACAATTGGGATCGCACTGGTACGTGTAGGAATCCAGACTTGTTCCCTCAATGCGTAGACCTGCAACGATTCGAATTCGATTCGTCAGATCGAGCGTGTTCATCACATAACCCGCAGACACCTGTTCTACGTAATCAAAATTTGCTGAGTTCGCCCCGATTGACCCGGGCGTCAGCGTGAACGCCGCCGGATTGGCATTCAGATAGCCGATCAGTTTGCTCCAGTCCGTCGCTGGCCCGAACTGGTAATTGTTCCTGTAGTAGTGCGGGTCAGTAAAGCTGCTGAGAAAGCCGGTTAACGGCACGGAGCCATTGGGCGTGTAGGTCGGCGTATAAGAATCGTCAAACTTGTGCGCATTGCGGAACTTCCCGCCAATCTCGATAGTCGAGAGGTGCGAGCCAAGGTGATACCGCTTTCCATAGGCCGCCGCAAACTGCAAATTCAATTGCGGCGAATGTCCGACGGAAGTGTTGATATCGGTCATGTCAAAATTCGTTGGCGCAAAGGCTTCCGTTGTGCAGCTCGGAGTGAACTGCGGAATATATTGGTTCTTCGTGAGCGTGGGGCTGAACTCGCAGCTACTTCCATTCGGGTACAGGGTGCTGTAATTATTGTTGACCGCAAAGTCCGCTCCTTCATTACCACCCGATTTCACTTCCTGTGAACGCGATATCGATACGTCCCAGGAGAGCCACGAAGTAGCGAACAAGTGCTTACCCCCGAATAACAAACTGCTGATAATGAATATCGGAACGCGGTTGGAGACACTAAATTGAGGAGTGCCGGCTCCGCACGTGAGGTTACCCGTGCCGCTGCAGCCATTGCCGTTGATCGTGGATATCCCCGGCGTATTATCGAAAAGGTCGTAGGTCCACTTGTCTCCAAAATCATGGAAGTCCGAATAGATGAATTTCGCGTAGACGTCTGACCCTTCGCCCAAGGCGTAATCCGCAGACCCGGTGAATCCCCAGCGGGAGCGCTTATATCGATACTCACGTAATTCCTGCTCGACAAACCACGGTTCGCTGGTGCCGTCGGCGAAGGTTGCGAGGTCCGGAACCGGCTCAATGTCATTGATGCCTCGGCCGTTCCAATCATAGGAACCGCCAAACAATGCACCGAACTTCTTACTTTGGCCAAACCGCATGCCGACGGTTCCAGTGGTTTGCATTAGGGTTCGACCACCAAGAATTGGTGTAGTCCCTCCCCCACCGGCAAATGCGAGGGTGGGCCGTTCACTGGCCGTTTTGGTTACCAGGTTCACAGAACCGCCGATTCCATCTCCATCCATATTTGCCTGCAGCGTCTTGTTCACTTCGACCGATTCCAGCAAGTCGGCCGGCATGGAATCGAATTTGATCTGCCGGACACCAGGCTCCGGTGACGGGATGTTTACGCCATCCACAGTGGCATTGGTCAGGCGCGGCTCCATGGAACGCACCTGGATATACTTGCCCTCGCCTTCGTCGCGTTCCAAAGTGACGCCGGGCAATCTGCCGACGGCATCGGCAACGTTGGCGTTCGGAAGCGATGTAAATACTTCGTTCGGCAACACCTGAACAATGTTATCGGCCGTGCGCTCCCGGTTGATAGCTTCTGCTTCCCCGGAAGCGCGTTCGGTCGTCACGAAAATCTGGTCTCTCTGCGAAGCAACTTCCATTTTCACATCAACAGTCGAAGTCTGCCCCGCCTTGATTTCGAGAACTTTTGTAAAAAGAGTGAATCCCACGTAGGTTACGGTGATCGTATAAGTGCCCGGAGCAAGATTGTTGACGAAATACCCACCCTGCTGATTGGAGGCAATGGTTATGCCCGTGGGCTGCAATTCGATCTCGGCGCCCTGCAGGAAGCTTCCGGATGTATCGGAAATGTGGCCGGTCACCGAGCCCTTACCGGGTTGACCCAAGGCCGCTTGTACGTAGCAAATCACCAGGGTCACGGAGAGAATCGTGAACAGGCGGAAAAATCTTTTCATAACAGTATTACCTCCAGAGGGTAAGGACGGGCGTGCTGTCCTGTAAAATTGGTCAACACTTTCGCTACTTGCTCGGCACCCCGGGTCGTTGAGAGCGTCCACGCTATCCGAGGTGAGTCACGCACAAAGGGATTGAAATGCACCCGACGAACTCTGATCCTCTTGATCGAATTCGCACCGTGCAGAACCTCGAGTGTTTCTGGGTGAATGAGCTTTGTACAGAACTTCTGTAGCCGGTTGACAGAACCACCCGCAGGGCCTGGTGCTGGATTCATTAGGCCCCAAGCCGCTTAAATGCTGATGAACGCACATCGCGAATTGTTTGAAAAAGGGCTGAAAGATTTTTCAGATGAAAATTCTTTCAGGGAGCAACGGCAGCCGAAACGCGCACTTCCTCATTTTCCAATCGTGGGGAACTCTGCGTGGCGGCTAGCGGTAGAGTGATGAGGAATTTTGAACCCGAACCAGGACGGCTTTCGACCCCGATGCGTCCCTTGTGTGCTTCTGCGATCCAGCGGGCAATGGATAAGCCGAGCCCGGCACCAGGCACCTCTCGCGAGCGGGCCTGATCGGCGCGATAAAAGCGGTCAAAAATGCGTGGAAGGTCTTCGGGAGCGATGCCAACTCCGGAGTCTTCAATTTCGATCATCACTTCTCCAGAGTCGGCAAGCGAGCGGAGCCTCACAACGCCTCCGGGTGCGGTGTACTTGATGGCGTTATCCAGAACGGCAAGGAAAAGGTTCTCGATCACTGCCGCGTCGGCGTTCAAAAAGAGAGCCTGCTCATCAAGTTTCGAGGAAAAGGAAAGGCCTTTGGAATTGGCGAGTACGGAAGCCTGCAGAGCGGCTTTCTCCAAGACGGGATTAAGCGCAATCTTCTTGAACTGGAGGTGTGCCCCGCCTGCATCTGCGCGGGCCAGTGTCAGCAGTGATTCGATCAGTTGAGTCGTGTCCTCCGAAGCCTTCAGAATGCGCTGAAGTGACTCGCGATATTCAGGTTCGCTGCGGGTGCGACGCAACGCAAGTTCCGCGTGCGTACGAATCAGCGTGAGAGGGGTGCGCAGATCATGCGAGGCGTTGGCTGTGAATTGACGGATGCGTTTCACCGAATTTTCGATTCGGTCCAGCATGTCGTTCAGCGTCACCGTCAGCCGCTGCAGTTCATCTGTTGCCCTTGGCACCTCCAGTCGCTGCGAGAGATTTTGCACTCCAATGCGCTCCGCGGATTGGATGATGCGGTTTACGGGAGCCAGCGCCCTCCCGCTTAGCCAATAGCCAAGAAGCGAGGCAAGGATCACCAGTAAGGGCAGTCCGCGCTTCTCAATCAGGCGGAAATGGTCCAGGGCCTGATCGAACGGTTCGGTGGGCACAGCGGCGCTGATGTGAAACGTTTGGCCATCAACTAAAACACTTTCCTGCGCAATGCGGTATTGCTGGCTGTTCAAATTGGCGGTTAGAAAGCTCAAACCCTCCCGGGGAGGAGCCGGCAGAGGTGATTGTGGCAGCAGGAAACGCGGCGAGCGGAACAGCCATTCCTCGTTCGCATGAGACACCTCAAAAATAGCCCCGTTGGCCCACAATTCGGAGAGTTCGCCCAACTCCTTTTGTACCTTGGGTGTGCCTTTAAGGGCCGAAATCGCCAGGACTCGTTGCACGACCTCCAGATCGCTTCGCGAAGCACCGTTTACGGTGGTTTCGATGCTGCGGCGAAACCCAAAATCGCAAATCCAGAAGAACGCCAGAAACGACGCCGCCAGCACCACAAAATACAAAAGTGTCAGACGGGCACGGATCGTGAGCTTCACTTTGTATTCACCGCGCTCGCCGAATAGCCAAATCCACGGTGGGTGTGGATTAATTTAACTCCGGAATCCTGATCTATTTTTTTGCGCAGCAGCCGTACGAAAGCATCCAGCGTATTGTCGGTGATTTCTCGTCCACGGCCCCAGATGCCGGTTTGGAGTTCCGCCCGGGAAACCACCCGACCAGTATTCCGGACCAGCAATTCCAAGAGGCGATATTCGGTATGCGAAAGATGAACTTCCCTACCCTTGCGGAAGGTCCTCAGGGAACTTACGTCCAGAACCAGATCGGCAAGTTCCAGAACATTTTTCCGGCGAATCTCGTGGCGGCGCGCTAGCGCTCGGATGCGCGCCAGCAGTTCCAAGAAAGAAAAAGGCTTGGTCAGGTAATCGTCTGCACCTGCGTTCAAACCGTTGATAATATCCGGCACGGAGTCGCGTGCTGTCAGCATCAATACAGGAGTTTCCTGCTCCCTGCAACGCAATTGACGAGCCACTTCCAGGCCATTCATATGCGGCAGCATGACGTCCAGCAAAATGACATCAAACGGCGTTTCTTCGGATTTCTCCAATGCGGTGCGTCCATCGCGGGCCAGACTGATCTCGAACTGTTCTTCCTGGAGGCCCCGGGCTAGAAGCTGGGCCATCTCCGGCTCGTCTTCAACGATCAGCACATGCATTCTGCTTCTCCCGACTTCGATTGTAATTTGCCGCTATGAATACCCGGTGAATGGAACGTTACAAACAAAGGTGAGTGCTCGCTGCTGTTGGGGGACTACTGTTGGAGGACTACTCGACTTTGTAGGGCTTAGGGGGCAGCAGGAGTTGGACGCCGAAATAACCCACAAAATAAGCCTGATTGGGGGCGCTGGGCTCCAGACTGCGTCCCGCCATGAACAGAAGTATGACAGGGCTGTGAATTTTGTAACGCCCGCCCAACCCAATCGTGGGTTGGCTGTCGGAGGGATGAAAGGTGCCTTGGGCATAAAGTTCCACGTCCAGTTCGAGTTTGGGACTGAACTCATGTCCTACGACGAGCCCGGTGAGCCACCCGTCTGGTCCTTTATGGACAAATTGATACCCGAGTTCGTAATCCACATCGACCGGGCCAAATTTCTTGGAAAACTCGGCGGGCAGGAGAAAAGTGTCGCTGGGTGGGGTGATCCCGCGTTGCACAGCGTTATTTGGGTTATTGAGGAAAAGCTGGGGGAAAATTGAAATAGATAGCCCATCCTCACCGGCGTCGTAGAAACGCCATTTGACGCCGGGATTGGATTGCCCCAAACCAAACTTGGTGCTTTCACCCGGATTTTGCACCCGCAACCATGCATTCTCATAGGTGAGCTGGATGCGGTCACCAACGCCGAAATTGATGTCCAGATCCGGTGTGTGGGAAATGGTTTGGTTGCTGTAGAAAAAAGGCATGTAGCCAATATTGATTTCCCAATTCAGATTGCCGGGCGTGCCGGGGTCGTTGGTGTAGAAGGGCGGTCCACCCTGCGCGAAGGAAGAGCCAGCAGTACAGAGGAGGCCAATAATCAGTACCAACCCTCGCAACATAGGTATCAGGCTAGGCGCACGGAGCCGCGAGGGTTCGGCGCAATTGGAGTGAACGGCCCGACTACAAAAACCCACATGATTCGATGGATCAGGAGATTCCCCTTCAACCAAAGGCCTACCTAACTCCTACCGACTATAACGAATTAAGCCACTTCTCTTTCAGGCTAACGATTTGAAGATAAATCCAGCATTAACCGCGCGCGAAACACGATTCAGGTCTGGTGACAGGGAGCGAGACGGTAAAGGTCGACCCTGAATCGCCCGAGCGGGTTAGTTCCAGCCGACCATAGTGAGATTCCACAATCCAGCGGGCGATAGACAACCCGAGCCCGGCTCCCCCCGTATCTCCCTCGCAACGCGAACGCGCCTTGTCGGCACGGAAGAAGCGTTCGAAGATTCTTGGCTGCAGTTCCACGGGGATACCCGGTCCGTTGTCGGAGACGCTTACGAGATACTGTTCGTCTTGACGGTTGCAAGCGAGATGAACATTGCTCCCTGGGGGGGAGTATTTGGTCGCATTGTCTAGAAGGTTTAGCAGCATCCGGCCCAGCAACGCCTCGTCGGCACGGATGGGCAAATCCGGTTCGATCGCGGACGTCAGCGTGATGTTCTTCGCGAGTGCCAACGACCGCGCACGCTGCAGAGCTTCAGACGCAATCTCATCGAGGTATGCCTCACGCGGAGTTAAGGGATATTGTCCGGCGTCGGCGCGCGCGAGTGTGAAGAGATCTTCAATAATGCGCGCCAGCCGTTGCGATTCGTCCCGAAGGATGGCAAGGGTTTCTCTATATTCACTCGAGGATCGCTCCGGTTGAGAAAGAGCCACCTCTGCCTCCCCGCGGAGAATGGCCACCGGCGTGCGTAATTCGTGCGACGCATCCGCCATGAATCGTCGTTGCTGTTCGAAAGACGCTTCGAGCCGCTCCAAAAGCTGATTGAACGTCAAAGCGAGTTGCCCCAACTCATCACGCTCGTTGACAACTCTTAGCCGGCTTTGAAGATTGGATGCGCCCATACCTCTTGCCTGCCCGGTCATATCAGCGACGGGTGCCAGGCTTTTGCGGGCCAGCAAATACCCCCCAACAGCAGCCAGCAACAGGGCCGCCGGAATGGCCCACACAAAAGTATTGCGGATGTCATCCATCATCTCCATTTGCGGATAGAGCGATTGCAATGCCCACAATGTGTACGTGCGACCTCCGGCCTGGACCAGCCGGGTTAAAGCGCGGAATCGGCTCTTTCCTCGGGGGCCGTGGACAGTGCGGAGTTCACCGGGAGTGGAGGTGGCCGCGATTAAAGAGCGAAAGAGCTCCGAAGAAAAAAATTCCTCATCCAACTGCTCCTTGGGCCCGCCGGTGTGGGGCAGGTCGACCGAGCTCTCGATCACGTTCCCGTAGGGATCGACTACGGCGAAGAAAGTACCGCGGAAACGGTGTTCGAGCATCGATTCACGCGCTGCATTCTTGATTGCATCCGGCCCGGTCTCATCGGTCAATTCCGCATTGAACGTGGTGACAAAGTCTTCGGCGATTTCTGTGATGTTGTTGTCCGCACGTTGTGCGCTGTTGTGCCAGTACAGCAAGTAGGTGAGCACGGCCAGGAAGACAAGCACCAGTCCAAGAACGAGGCTGTACCATAACGTAAGCCTTGCGCGGACCGAATCAAGCATGCGATTTTCTCGAATGCCTGGTAGCCGCAGAATTTCCGGACTCTCCGTCCGCGGGAGCAGCGGAAACCTCAGGGGCGCAAAGAATATACCCACTGCCGCGGCGAGTCTGAAGAAGCGGGTTCCCGTCCTCATCACCAAGCTTCCGGCGGAGCCGGTTCACATAAACTTCAATCAGGTTGGAAAAAGGATCAAAGCTTTCGTCCCAAACGTGTTCGGCGATTTCGGAGCGGCCAATCACGCGATTGACGTTGCGCGCCATGAACTCGAGCAGGGCGTACTCCTTCGCCGTGAGAGAAATTGCGCGACTGCCGCGTTTGGCAGTTTGGGATGCGGTATCGAGCTCGAGATCGCCCACAACGATCCGCGAGGGACGTAAGTCTCTCGGCCGGCGCAATAACGCCCGCAGGCGCGCAAGAAGTTCGCCAAACTCAAATGGTTTGGTTAGGTAATCGTCAGCGCCAGAGTCCAGCCCCCGGATGCGGTCTTCGACAGCATCCCGGGCCGTAAGCATTAGGATCGGCATGCGCTTGCCCAGGTTACGGATGGCCCGGCAGGTTGCGAAGCCGTCTCTCCCGGGAATCATGACGTCAAGAATGAGCAGGTCGTAGTCGTTGATTTCTACCTGATAGAGCGCTTCGTCTCCTTTGCCGACTACGTCCACCGCATAGGACTGCTCTTGCAACCCGCGGGCCACGAGCCGTGCGATGCGGGAGTCATCCTCGACGAGCAAGAGTCTCATGGTCGTATCATACGGCAATTTGTTTATTCGCGAACAAGAAGCAACCTCAGTCCGCGGCAACGGGTAGGGCGACAGGAGCCGTAATCGTCACAGCGTCCGGTTGGCTCCAGATTTCTTTTAGGTCTTTGAGTTCAACTTTGTTCATGGTCACGGTGACGCCGTTGCGGTCCACCTGCACGAGCAAGTAGTGGTAGTTGACCCCGGAGTCTTTGTACAGATCGTCGGAGTGCCGTACGATCGGATAAGCATGAGCTCCGCCTCCGCCAGTTACAAAATATGTGATACCGCCATGTTCATGGCGCTCGTAGTTGTGGACATGCCCATTAAACACGACAATGCGCGCGCGCATGTGCTGCTGCCGGTCCTCCAGAAATTTCGCAAGCGCCTGTTCGGAAGCGCGCGCCGAATGGCCCCCTCCAAACACTTTCTCATCGGAAGAACTAGTGTACGGCGGGTGATGAAAGATCAGAAAAACGAAATCGACGGGAGAGGGTAAATGATCAAGCTGAGAGCGGAGCCAGTCGCCTTGCGGACCGGATAGTTCCTCGAGCGCGCTGTCTAGAACAAGCATCAATGTGTTCCCCATCCGGACGGAGTAGAAACGGCTCTGCTGGATCTCCGGGAAGCGAGCAAAGTAATTCCCCAGCGCGGTCTTTGGATCACCCTTCAGATCGTGGTTGCCAATGACCGGATAGACTGGAATCCTGTGCTCGCGCCAGATCGCGGTTTCCGAATCCCACACTTGCCAGTCCCTGGGATTTTCCCCCACATAAACAATGTCGCCACCAATCGAAATGAACGCTGGATTTTCCTTGTCGATAGCGGCAACCAGCGCGTGCCGGATCGCGGGGTTAGCGGCCTCCGCATCCGTGGGGTCGTGGAAACGCGTGTCTCCTAACACCACCAAGCGAAATGTGGGCGGCACTTTCAACTCCAGCGCCACATGGTTTTCTGTCAGCAAGGGTTTCTCTTGTTCGCTTTTCGAGCAGGAAATTCCCAGCGTGACGGCCATTACGAGTGCAAGTACGGATTTGTTCAAATAGGTAGACATGACACCAATAGACTAACGCTGCCAATCCGCCCGCGGGTTAATAAGCTTTCAGGTTGTCCGACTCGCTCCTGAGGTTCAACACGCTGAGCTACTTTGCACGCAGATAGTGAATATCCGGCAAGTCCCGCAATTGTGCAGCGACCAACTCCGGAGAAATATCGCGTTGTGGCATGGCCAACATTTCGTATCCCACCATGAATTTCCTTATGGTGGCCGAGCGTAACAGGGGTGGATAGAAATGTGCGTGCAGTTGAAATTCGGGGAAAGGAGCTTCGCCGGTGGGCCGCTGGTGAAAGCCCATCGTGTACGGAAACGGTGCCTTAAACAGGTTGTCGTACCGGATCATTAGCTGCCTTAGGATTTTCGCAAGACCGTCGCGCTCCGCCTCCCGCAATTCCACCAGCGAGGAAACGCGCCTCCGGCTGATCAGTAGAGTCTCGAACGGCCACACCGCCCAGAACGGCACCACAACCACGAAATGCTCGGTCACACAGACCAACCGCTCCTTCTTTTCCATCTCCAAAGCAAGGTAGTCTTCCAGGAGATTGGATTTGTGCCTCTGAAAATGATCCTGTTGCGCCGTCACTTCCCGCGCCAATTCGTCGGGCACGCTTTCATTCGCCCAGATCTGGCCGTGCGGGTGCGGATTGCTGCAGCCCATCATGGCGCCTCGATTTTCAAAGATCTGCACGGAGCGCACGTTTGGCATGCTGCCCAGTTTTGAATATTCGTCACACCAGGTGTCGATTACGGCTCTTATCTCGACGGCCTCCATACGCGCCAGCGTCACATCGTGCCGTGGCGAAAAACAGACGACTCGGCATCGCCCCGTTTCGCTCCTCGCCAGCAGCAGTTCCTTTTCCCGCAACTCTCCCGAGGGGGTGTCCGGGAGCAGCGCGGCAAAATCATTGTCGAAGACAAAAGTCCCTTTATATTCAGGGTTCTTTGTGCCGCCGACGCGCGCATTCCCCGGGCACAGATAACAATTCGGGTCATACACGCGGGAAACCTCCGGTGGAGCAAGCTCAACCTGTCCTTGCCAGGGCCGCTGCGCGCGGTGAGGCGAAACCAGCACCCATTCCTGCGTCAGCGGATTAAACCGCCGGTGAGGGTGCACGTTAAGATCGAACGGACTCATGTGATCTTGTCTTCCGCCCGTGACAAAGTACCTTTGTACCCGTCCGGACAATTCTTGTGCCAGCCCCAAGCACTCTCCAGTATTGCGTCCAGGTCGGGAAATTTCGGCTTCCAATTCAGCTCTCGGCGAATTTTCTCGGAACTGGCGATAAGCACTGCCGGATCCCCTTCGCGGCGGGGTGACTCCTTCACCTCGATCGACTGCCCGGTCACGCGGCAAACCCCTTCGATAACTTCCCGCACCGAGAAGCCTTGACCGTTTCCCAGGTTGTAAACCAGGCGCCCAGAGCGTTCCAGCCCATCGAGGGCCAGCAGATGCGCCGCTGCCAGATCGCTGACATGAATGTAATCGCGCACGCAAGTGCCATCCTGCGTCGGGTAGTCTGTGCCGAAAATCTCGATCTGCTTTTGCCGGCCCATGGCGACATCCATTAAGCGCGGAATCAGGTGGGTTTCTGGCTGATGCGCTTCTCCGTGGTCGACTGCCGCGGCTCCGGCCGCATTAAAATAGCGCAAACTCGCGTACCTCAGCCCGTGAATGCGGCGGAACCATTCCAACATCCTTTCCACAAGCAACTTCGATTCCCCGTAGGCGTTGGTTGGCTGCAACGCGTCCTCTTCCTGAATGGGAGTCCGTACCGGATTTCCGAATAACGCCGCCGTCGAAGAAAAGACAAAGCGTTTCACGCCGGCAGCAAGCATGGCCTCTAGAACCGCCAACGCATTCACCGTATTATTCCGGAAAAAAATTTCCGGGAATTTCATGGACTCGCCGGCCTCGATAAATGCCGCGAAATGCAAAACTGCTTCAAAACTATGGGACTGAAAGAGCCCGGTTAGCTTCTCTCTTTCAGCCAGATCGCCAACGACGAGTTCCGCGCCCTTCGGCACGGCCTGACGATGGCCTCGGCTCAAGTTATCGATGATGGTTACCTGATGTCCGACTCCCAGAAGTTGTTGGGCCACCACGCTGCCGATGTATCCTGCTCCGCCCGTGACAAGTACTCTCATCGCCTGGAAACCTCACCTCCTTTCCGCTCTTTCCCCGGCGCGGCCAGCGTCACTCTCCTCATTCCAGCCGCCTCACTCCGTTGGCGGCCGTGCAAACGTAAATTTCGGGTCGCCGCCCCGTTGCAGCTTCGTACCCTGTCGCCAGTTCCGACTGAAAGGCATCTGTCCGTCCACTCTTCACCAGATTGATGGTACAGCCCCCAAAACCGCCGCCGGTCATTCGCGCTCCGTACACGCCGTCGAATTTGCCTGCCAGTTCCACCATGATGTCCAACTCGTCACAGCTCACCTCGAAATTGTCCCGCAAACTGGCATGAGATTCTCGCATCAATTGGCCGAACCGCTCGATATCCCGCCTTGAGAGGGCTTCCGCGGCCTCCGATACACGCAGGTTTTCCGTGATGACATGGTGGGCGCGTCGGCGAATCGTTTCCGGTAACGTCATGCCATTCTTCTCTAAATTCTCCAAGGAAACATCGCGCAACGCTTTCACTGCCGGATGGCGCTCCGCAAAAAACTTCGCGGCCGCCTCGCATTCTGCGCGCCTCCGGTTGTACTCACCCGCTGCCAGACTGTGCCGCACCATCGTATTGCAGATGACCAGCCGCACGTCATCAGGAAGCGGCTGATGGCGATATGCCAGTGAACGGCAATCCAGCAGCAACGCGTGGTCCTTCTGTCCGTGCACGGAGACAAATTGATCCATAACTCCGCAGCGGGCGCCCACAAATTCATTCTCTGCACGCTGGCAGAGCCTGGCCATTTCCGCGCCGTCCATATGGCTGGCGGAGACCTCCAAAAAAGCCCGGCAAACTGCAACTTCCAGCGACGCACTCGAACTCAGTCCCGCCCCCTGCGGCACGTCGCCATAAATCAAAAGGTTCGCCCCGGGCAGGCGAGTTCCCTGCTCCTCCAGCTTTCGTGCCACGCCGATAACGTAATCGCTCCAGTGCTGCCGGGGCGTTGCCGGAAGCTGTTGCAGGTCAAATTCAACCTGTTCGGCGTAATTCTCAGAATAGAAGGTCAGTTTGCGGTCCTCGCGCAAAGCAATCGCCACCTTGGTGTGGAATTGAATTGCCGCGGGCAGGACAAAGCCATCGTTGTAATCGGTGTGTTCGCCAATCAAGTTCACTCGGCCCGGCGCCTGGACCAGTAGCGGTTTCGCGCCATACAGCCGGACGAATTTTTCGGTAAGGTCGCGACCGGATTCTGTGATTTTCTGCACTGGCACCGGGTTGGGTCCACTCCTCTTCGCCAAGTATAACTGCGAAGCCCGTTCCCGCAGAGTTTTTGTTCCTCGAACTCGATAACAGGTGAGTAGAGCTGGATTTCAGGAAGTTCAGATGACCCGCGATGAGACGAACATGCCTCCCGCAAGGACCTGTCCGATCGCCTCAACTAGGTCCGGATACATGCGGGATTTCAACACGTAGGCCAAGCCGCCACTCTCTAGCGCTGCGGCAACATACTCTTCATCTTCTTGCACGCTCAAAAAGATAACTTTGGCCTCAGATCCACGGCGGCGCATTTCCTTTGCCGCGCGAAGTCCGTCCATCTCGGGCATCATGATGTCCAAAACCACCAGATCCGGCCGTAGTTTAAACACGGCGTCCACGGCCGCGCGACCGTCACTGACCGCCCCGACCACATCGAAGTCCGATTCGAGGAGTATCGAAGCGTTCTTAAGGATTCCCGCATGATCATCCGCAAGCAGAATACGAGGACGAAACTCCATTGGCGCTCCGGGGTCCCAAATCTGCCGCATTGGGCAAAATCGATATTTAACCGGCTTGGCGCCCATGACACAACTGCCAGAACTGACAGTTCCAGCTTTGCGGTGTCGAAGGGAGTAATCGCCTTGGCAGTGCGGGTGGGCTTTGCAGCCATACAGGCACCGGTGCCTGTATAGCGTTTTCACCTGGGCCTTGCGCCCCTAAGAAACTGTAAGAATTGACAGTTACTGTGCACCCGCCCTCCGTTGCATGCTATGACTCCCTGTGGCTGGGAGACGGAAGTTCGTTCCGGGGCACAGTGACGAAAGCAGACCGCAGTTTGCTATGCCAACTTTCGAGCAGCCCATGAGGTTCGCAAACTCGTTTCGTTAACAACGGAACGAATGCTTCTGGAAATTCTCGGGCGGAGACTTTCCAGGCCGTTGTGGGTTGTTCGATGGTCGGCATGGCTTC
>Ga0181532_10003838_pt1 | contig 13392 bp, 12 predicted proteins | sample PEATcosm2014_Bin_33_FD_119768 | JGI IMG/M metagenome (GOLD analysis project Ga0181532, IMG submission 119768) | Peatland microbial communities from MTU Mesocosm Facility, Houghton, MI, USA - PEATcosm2014_Bin11_30_metaG | ecosystem: Environmental > Terrestrial > Soil > Wetlands > Peat | place...
GAATGAGCAAGGCCATCAAAAAGGCCATTGTCACGTGCACGATTTCCTCGGAAAATGAAGAAAGGCTGCGAGCGCGTCCAAGTGATGCGGAGCAGGATTGACGCTAAGACATGGGACCGGGACAACGCGTACCACAACATCTTCAGTTTGGAGGCGGCGCGGAGGAGTCGGCAATCCATCCGTTGATAGTGGTCTATCTGCTGATCGCGATCGTGCTGATCCTCGTTGTTTCCCGTAGGAAGGCGATTGCACCATTTCTGATCGCGTTTTTTACGATCCCTGGTGGACAAGTCCTCGTACTCGGGGGATTCCACTTTACGGCCCTACGCATCCTGATTTTGGCTGGATTGGCTCGATCGGCCTTGTCGCGAAAGGGATCGTTCGACGGCAAGAACCCGCGTAACTTCACTGGGGTGGATTGGGCCGTGGTGTTGTGGTCGATCTCAGCCGCAATCGCCTTTTGTCTCGAGTATAAGGAGACGCAAGCAATAGTCAAAGCGATGGGAACCCTTCTCGACACCCTGGGAGGCTTCTTGGTGGTGAGATTTCTAATCCCGGATGGCGAAGCCTTGCGGCGCACTGTCAAGACGTTGGCAGCGATTTGCGTGATTCTTGGTACCTGCATGGTCATTGAGTATGTCACCCACAAAAATGTGTTCGGCTATTTTGGAGGGGTCGGAATCGAACCGCCAATTAGAAACGGGCATGTGCGCGCCGGGGCAACCCTCGGTTATCTGTATGCTGGCGCATTCTCTGGCGTACTGATTCCATTATTCCTCTGGCTGTGGAGGGACAAAAAGTCCCGGATGGTTGCGTGCGCCGGACTGGTCGGCGCCACAACTATGGTGATTACGACTACCTCCAGCACCTCGTATATGGCCCTTATGGGCAGCTTGCTAGGACTTGCCTTTTGGACCCTGCGCAACCGTATGCGCATCGTCCGCTGGGGATTAGTCATCATGTTGGTGGGACTTCACATGGTGATGAAAGCGCCGGTTTGGGCGCTCATCCAGCGGATTGATCTCACAGGGTCGTCGTCGGGCAGTCAACGCTACGAGCTCGTAGACATGACCATACGGCATTTCAGAGAGTGGTGGCTTGTGGGTACTAACGCATACACCAGTTGGGGATGGGATAGTTGGGATCTTTGCAACCAGTTTGTTGCCGTTGCGTTGACGGGCGGACTGCTGACTTTGATTTTCTACATTGCGATCTTCAGCCGGAGCTTTGCCGCGCTTGGGACGGCTAGGAAGCTGGTGAACGGAGACCGCAATCAAGAATGGCTCCTCTGGTGCCTCGGCTCGTCCTTATTTGCGACAGTGGTGGCCCATTTCGGTATCAACTATATGGCGCAATTAATCATGGGCTTTTTCCCTTTGGTGGTCTGTGCTTCCGTGGCAGCTTTCGAGGCTAGTGAGACCGCGGTCCAAGCCTTGGAGGTGCCAGCTCGTGAGCAGTTTCTATTCGCTCAGGGCGCGGCGGGAAATTCGCCACTCGGCAAAGCAAAGCAAAAAGCACGGTATGGTACTTCCTCACGATTAAAAGAACGTTTTACGCCATAGCTGAAGGCCCTAACCTCCAAAGGATAAACGGCCTCAAGGAAAAGAGTGAACGACAAAAGCGAGCGCGTGCGGGTACTGTACAGCTTTCCGAACAAACTGGGCGCAAACCGTATCTGCTATACCGCCTGGCAGCAGGTAAACAGCCTAGTGGCTGCGGGGGCGGACCTCCTGGTTTTTCCTGGTGCAGTTTCCCGGGCTTTGCCTCCTGAAGCGAAGGTATACCCTACGCTTGCGCGAGGGAAGTTGTGTCTACCGTATAAGCTTCTCGGCTCCATGCGCACGGTTGCTTTACACGACCGTATTGTTGCCCACCGGCTTGAGAGATTCGCCGGAGAAATTGATATCGTCCATGCGTGGCCATTAGGAGCACTTCAAACCCTCAAGACGGCCGTAAGGCTTGGAATCCCCACTGTTTTGGAGAGATGCAATGCCCATACGGGATATGCAATGGAGGTGGTGCAGAAGGAGTGTGAGCGTCTTGGCGTAACACTGCCAACAAATCACGAACATGCGTATAACCCGGAGAAGCTTCGTAAGGAGGAAGAGGAATACGGACTCGCCAATCGGTTGCTTTGTCCCTCGGATTTCGTAGTGAAAACGTTTCTCGATAGGCATTATCCGGCGGCTAAGCTCATCCGGCACCAATATGGATTCGACGAAAAGGTGTTTTACCCCGACAGCGAACCGCGCGACCCTCAGCAGGGGTTGACAATGCTATTCGTGGGGGCTTGTGCGGTGCGGAAGGGCGTTCATTTTGCGCTTGAGGCGTGGCTGGACTCTTCGGCCAGCCGGGATGGCAAGTTTTTGATAGCAGGCGAGTTCCTGCCCGACTATGCTGCAAAGCTGGCCCCCATGCTTTCGCATCCTAGCGTTCGAGTCCTTGGACATCGCAACGACATTCCGGAACTTATGCGAAAAAGCGACATTTTGGTTCTGCCGACCCTCGAAGAAGGAAGCGCACTGGTAACTTCAGAGGCCCGGGGCAGCGGATGCGTCCTTCTTGTTTCGGAAGCCGCAGGTGCCATTTGTAGGCACATGGAAAATGCACTTGTGCATCGGGTCGGCGATGTCTCCAGCCTCGCTCATCACATCACCTTGTTGAATGAGGACCGAACACTCCTAGAGCGCCTGCGAGCGTCGTCACTGGCGACGGTAACCGAGCTCACGTGGTCTACGGCCGGGCGGGTGCTCCTCGAGGCGTATCGCGAAACGATTGCGGCCCACAGAGGAAGAACGTCTCGTGAGAGCGGCAAAACCCAAGAGAGCGTCAGCGTCAGATCATAGGTTTGTCTTTACATCCTCCTTGTGAAATGGGTGGTACTGAGGTACGGGAGACCAAATGGTGTGAGGCGATGGCACCATCTCCTCCGGGAAGGCGGAGGCGCTCAGGGGATGCCCAACACTCCAATTATGGGTTCGCCGAACGGAGCCAACCTCGTCGAATCCATTCTGTAACGACAGTTCCCTCGCAAAACACCGGAGAAATTGATCGACGACAAAGCGTACGATAGCGATCCGTTAGATCATCGGATACGCGAATCTCTCCGCGTGGAGCTGATCGCCCACTCGAGAGAGCAGGCAAGTTCCGAAACGCAGAGTACTTGGAAGCGAGTAAAGCGCCAAGGATTTGCACACCATTACCCGGAAAATAGAAAAGATACGAGTTCTATCGCATGAGAATCCCAATCGCAGAGAAACAAACCCAATGGACAATAGTTCGACAATAGCCTCGGTCACGGAACAGAATTCGATCTTGGAACCCAACGTCACGAACAAGCCCGAAAGTGATGGCCTAGGTCCGTGTCCTGTTTGTAGCCAAGCGGTCGCGCGAAAGTGGCTCCAGGCCCCCGACCGATTCCACGGTCGTCAAGAGAAGTACACCCTCGTTCGTTGCCCCGGCTGTTCGCTCGTTTGGCTCAGCCAGCCTCCCTTACCCGAGGAAATGCAACGGCATTATACAGACGCGTATGACCGGCTGATTTCAGCGGCAGGCCAGAACTCGCCTCACCGATGGCGGGAACGCAAGAAAACCCTGAAGCAATACAAACAATCCGGCGCGCTCCTGGACTTGGGTTGCAGCTCGGGCTCGTTCCTGCGGTCTCTCGCAAGCGAGTCCTGGGAACTCTCTGGAATTGAAATGTCCGCGGACAGCGCGAGAATCGCGGAGAGAAGTAGCGGCGCCAAAGTGTTTGTAGGAGAAGTTCTGCAGGCTTCGTTCGCGCCGGAGTCCTTTGACGTCATCACCTGCTTTGACGTGCTCGAGCATCTCTATGAGCCGCGAAAGGTCATGGCACGTGTCGCCGAATGGCTGAAGCCAGAGGGAATCTTCTACGTTCTGGTGCCCAACGTGGACTCTGCCGAGGCTCGTGTGTTTGGGAGCTACTGGCATGGGTTGGAGCTGCCGCGACACCTATTCCATTACTCACCGGCATCTCTCAAATTCCTTGCCGAGTCGGCAGGATTTCGAGAGGTGTCCCTGGAAACACGGCGGAATCCTGCCGTGGGGACTAGCTTGCGGTACGTGGGGGATGATGTTTTCCGCGCGGTGGGAATCCGGCGAAAACCTGTGGCGGACCGAGGGGAGGCAAACCTCCCCTGGCGGGCGGCACGAAAACTGGTTCGCATGACGGTTCTGCGCCTTCTCCTTACTTTGGCTCCCGCCGTGGGTGGCGGAGAGTCTATCCATGCAATTTTCCGCAAGGAGGGCACTCGTTCAGGAGTCGGCCACTGAGAGGAACTCAAATCATCACAATGAAAGTGCACATATGACTAACTCAATTCGCAAACCCAGCGCGCGTTTTGAAGATCCACTGAACTTCTTTTCCCACGCCTTCACGAAACTATATAGCTTATGGTTAAGGGCAACCTATCCCTTCGTATCCACAGGAAGCAACCTGTCGATCCATCCTACAATTGTGTTATCCAGGCGAGTGGCTCCGGGGATCAAGATTGGAAGCTTCGTAATCATCAGAAATTATGCGTGGCTCAACACGGTCGGTCTGTCGGCGGCCGATAGCATGCCCAAGATCATCATCGATGACCATTGTGTCATTAATGCTCAGGCAGTAATCTCTGCCAAGAATAATATTCATCTGGAGCGCGACGTCATGGTTTCGGCCTGCGCACTGATCATGGATCACAACCATGCCTATGAAGACATTAGCAAGCCGATTCAGGCACAGGGTTCCACGCAGGGAGGCACAATTCGAATCGAGCAGGGGTGCTGGGTCGGCCACGGTGCGGCAATCGTCTGTGGCCAAGGCAACCTGGTCATCGGTCGCAACAGTGTCATAGCGGCCAATGCCTTGGTTACAAGAAGCTTCCCACCTTACTCCGTGATCGTAGGAAACCCGGCGCGACTGGCCAGAAAATTCGACACGGTGAAGGGGACCTGGGTTGGCGGTATCGAGCATTCTGTGATGAGTGACAAAGGCTAACTCGGGATAGGGGTACCTCCAGCAATCCGCTGCGCGGTAGCCTGTAAGCGATTATCTGAAGAATCAGCCTGTTGAAGAGGAATCTCTCCCTGGACCGCAGGTTGCTCTCGAAGGCATAACGCGGGGCAGCCGGAGTTACTGACGGGGCGTGAAAAGGAATTCATGAGTTGCAAACCACTCGTATCAGTCGTCATCCCTACTTACAATCGAACTCGACAGACGACGGCAGCTATCGAGAGCGTTCTTGCTCAGACGTATCCAAATTTAGAGATTCTAGTTGTGGATGACGGTTCCAGAGACGGCTCAGACGAGGTAATTCAGCGATTTATCCGCGAGAGGATGGATAGCCGACATGAAATACTCTTCTTCAGCCAGCCCAATCAAGGTGCTAGCGCTGCACGCAATACAGGCATCTCAAAAGCACGCGGAGAATATATCGCATTCCTCGATTCGGATGATTCTTGGGAACCAGAAAAACTGGAATTTCAGATGCAGGCACTTGAACAGTTCAGGAACGAGTGCGGTGTCTGTTTTACGGACGCGCGTTTGGTGAATAACTCGGGCATGGACATTAGCAGTTTCCAATTACATGGAAGGAACTATAAACAGTTGATGGGAATTGACCGAGATGCTGTGAATTCTTTTGCAACATCCTTTTCTGGCTTCTGGGTCTCGAGTTTACTGGTCCGGGCCGACATCGCTAGACAGATCGGCGGGTTTAGTCAAGATATCTCCTTTGTGGAGGATCGCGATTTTCATTTTCGTCTGGCCCTTGTAACTTCCGTTGCCTATGTGAACAAGCAACTCATTCGAACGGATAGATCCCCCTCTCCTCCAGGTTCGGCAATCCGTCCATGGGACAAAGCGGAGGTGCAATTCCAGCAGCAGCAACACATGCTCGAGAAATGGTTGAGCATGAACGAAACATTGCCGCCAAATCTGCGGAGGACCATTAAGCGGAGTTTAGGAGCACTGCACTCGCATTGGACTAACTGGTATTTGGAAAACGGGCGTTACGAAGAGGCCCGTCTGGCTGCCTCCAAAGCCGTGAAGTATAAAATTGCGCTCGGGACGACAGTCAAGTGGGCAGTGACGTGGCTCGCGCCAGGTTTCGCCAGGAAAATAACTCCTAAAACAAGACCTATTGGGACTGGCGGGCACGCTTCTTGAGCATTTGCCCCAAACGCGCAGTGGCTTAGGACCGCTCTGGTTGGGGAAATTGGTCGGGTTTGTTCAACCTTCGGGAGGTTTGGTACTTTAGTTCTGGGGCGGCACGATACTTTTGCACCATAGATGTGGGCAGGCTGCACGGTTACGCTGATGTTGAGCTTCATAAATTAGACATCCTATTTTCGAGAGTCGAATCTGCCCTTTTTCTTCGGACAAATGGCGACCTACTCGCCGAAGATTTTCCTAGCGGACGGAAAATGAAACTAGTGGAAGCCCTGAACATTCTCCAAAGTGAGAAACAGCGAAAGGGTGAATCGTTTACCTGTTTTCTCGCGACAGGAATGAACCCCCTTCACCTAAAGACATTCTTGGCGGCGGAGCTGTCTCTGCTCTACCTCTATCAAAGAATTGAGATTCACCAAGGGCTGTACGGTGATTTTCTAGGCAACCTCAATCGACTCGCAAACGCAGACGCGGACTGTGGCATTGTATTGATGGAATGGGGCGACCTCGACTCCAGGCTAGGGCTTCGAACCGTTACTGAGTGGTCCGCGTCCGCTTGCATCGATATTCTGTCGAACGCGAAAGCCCGTGCGCTGCAAGTTCAGGAGACAATAGAAAAAACGTGCCAACGTATGCCCGTAGTACTGTGCATGCCCACTTTGCCTCTCCCACCGATCTCTTTTGTCCCGGGCTGGCAAGCGAGTTCACTTGAGATTGACCTTAAAGCGTTGGTTCAGTCCGTCGCATCCCAGGTCTCTCAATTTCCTCAGGTACGAATTCTCAGCCCTCAGCGTACCGAGTTGGTTAGCCCTTTACGGGAACGGCTGGACGTCAAATCTGAGCTGCTCTCTGGATTTCCCTACAAACTCGGGCATGCCTCGACTCTCGCTGGCCTCCTTGCCTGTCTCACGCGGATGCCAGCTCCCAAGAAGGGGCTAATCACAGATTTGGATGACACATTGTGGAGAGGCATTCTCGGGGAGGTGGGGGTTGACGGAATTTCGTGGGACCTGGACCATCACAGTCAGATGCATGCTCTTTACCAGGGCTTGCTCAACGCTTTTTCGAGTGAAGGAGTGCTACTCGCAGTTGCCAGCAAGAACGAACCTTCGCTGGTTCAGGAGGTCTTTAACAGAAAAGACTTAGCTCTTTCCGCAAACTCGATTTTTCCTATCGAGGTGAGTTGGGGGCCAAAATCGGAGGCGGTTGCCCGCATCCTGAAAACGTGGAACGTGGGGCCTGATTCCGTGGTCTTTATTGACGATAGCTCTCTCGAGTTGGCTGAAGTAAAGGCGTCGCACCCTGAGGTCGAGTGTATACAATTTCCGACGAAGGACAGTGCGGCTATCTACGACCTCGTGCTCCATTTGCGGGATCTGTTTGGAAGAAGCTCCATCTCTCAAGAGGACTCAATTCGAGTCAAGACCATGAGAAGCTCTCATTCCGGTCTTGCGGCCTATGAGGCGGGGAAAACGTCGCCGACCAGGTTTCTTGAACAGATAGAAGCAGAAATAAGCTTCAATTTTGGCAAATCACCTCTCGACCCAAGGGCTCTAGAACTGGTCAATAAGACTAATCAGTTCAATCTTAATGGGAAAAGGTACACGGAAGCATCCTGGCACAGATATTTTCTCGATCCGACTAGCTTCTTGATGCTGGTGTCATACAAAGATAAATTCGGGCCCTTAGGGAAAATTGCGGTAATAGCGGGTCGCCACAACAAAAAGCTGAATATCGATATGTGGGTCATGAGCTGTAGAGCCTTTTCTCGGCGGATTGAGCACCGCTGTCTTGAAGAATTGTTCGCAAAATTCGACGTCGACGAAATAGAGCTTGACTACTCGCCGACTGACCGGAATAGTCCTCTGGCGCAGTTCTTGATGGAGATACTTAGCGTGACTCCCTCTCCCAAATGCACAATTTCCAGGCGAGCTCTGGCAGCCCAGTCCGACGCGTTCCCACGACTTCAGGAAACTACGAATGGATGAACAACAAAAACGTCTAGCGAGCTGCTTCAGTGCAGTTTTCCCCGAGCTGTCGTGCGAGGAAATCATTCATGCCAGTCCGGCCACGGTGCCGAGCTGGGATTCCGTGGCGGTCGTTACTCTTCTCACGGTCATCGAAGAGGAGTTCGGAATTAGCATTGAGGAAGATGATCCCGCCAAGTTTGACTCGTTCCAAAGAATTCTCAGTTACCTACAAGAGGCCGAGAGAAAAAGCCAGAGTCCTAACGATGTTGGATGAAGGACTGTTTTGCTGAGCGTGACTCGCACCATCGGTCCTGATCAAAACCATTTTTCGGGAATACTGGCCACTTGTGGTCAAAGCTAGAGGAGAGGAATGAATTTTCCGAGAATCCAAGACCGCGTCAAGATGACCTTTGACCGACTGCTGCGGGCACGCACCCTGAGGGCAAAGGCCACGAGGGGAGCGATGTTCCTCGGAGGCGGAAGTGTGGCTGAGCAGGCTAGCCGATTTGCCCGTAATATGTTGCTGACGAGGCTTCTGGCACCGAGCGCATTTGGAGAGATGGCCATTGTCATGTCCTCCGCGGCCATTGTTGGCGCGTTGACGGAAGTAGGACTGCGGGCAGCGGTCGTCCAAAACCCGAGAGGAGGGGAGAGGGCGTACGTCAACGCTGGTTGGTGGATGGGAATGGCCCGGGCGCTCAGCGCCTACCTCATTATTTTTGCCTTGGCCCCCTGGGTTGCTCATTTCTATGGGAACGCGGAACTATCTGCGCTTCTTCGAATGACTCTTTTGGGTACACTGTTCGATGGCGCCATGAGTCCTCGTTCGATCCTCTTGCAAAAGGAGATGAGATTCGGGCGTTGGATGGCCATCAGCAATGTGGGTGCCATTTGTGGGGTTGTTCTGACAGTGATTCTCAGTTTTACTATGGGTGGAGTCTGGGCTCTGGCCATCGGGTACTGCAGTGAAAACGTCTTCCGCTGTCTCCTATCCTATATTCTGTGTCCAGGTTTACCCTCGCTCCGGTGGGACTGGCACGCCGCGCAGGAACTCTATAAGTACTCAAGGGCAGCCTTTGGACTTTCTTTTCTCAACCTTATCTTCTCAAGAACGGATATCTTCGTATTGGGTAGGCTCTGCACTACGACACAATTAGGTCTATATACGATGTCAGTGGCCCTGGTCCAAACTCCTTCAATTTTCCTAACCGCCTTGCTAGCTCAAACCCTCTTCCCTGCCGTGGCCCACGTCCAGGAAGATAAGGAGCGTGTCAACCGCATTCTAATAGAGGTAACTTCCTGGCTGATTTTGTTGGGACTTCCGAGCGTTGTTGTCATCTATTTGTGCGGGCATTCCCTTCTCTTAATAGCTTATGGGTCTCGATACATTGCGGGTGCTGGACCGCTGTCAGTTGCTGCCATCGTGGTGTTCCTGAATGTGTTGAACGTCGTTATCACGTGTGTTTTTAGTGGATTAGGCCGTCCGGAGCTACATCGCCGGGCGGTCGCGGCTTCCGCGCTCACAATGCTGATTGTAATTTACCCCGCTTGCAAATTAATGGGGGTAATTGGAGGCCAAGTCTCTGCACTGCTTGCCGTCAGCGTGAGCTACCTAATCCAAGTTTTGCGCGTGCGCGGGATCACCGGCCTCGACTTGCTTCGCTACGGAAGGCCATTTGTGCCAACTATCCTTGTATCTGGGGGTCTTCTGGCATTCGGTCTTGGTGCCGACTTTTTCGGGTTGGCGACCAGACCGCTAGCCAACATTGCTCTGAGTACGGGCGCCTGTGTGATTGCCTATGCTCTGTCCGTGCCAGTCTTCCTGAAGATTAAACAGAACCGTGCGAACGGTTGCTGACCAGACCGAGCATTATCAATGGATAACTATTTGACGGTGGATGCTGGCATTGCAGCCCAAAGCACAAGTGATGACCAACCAACAGCGAACAAGCGTGTTCTGCAGGAGCTAGCTGCTGGAATGAACATCACCGTAATCGTGTGCACTTACAATCGTTGCCGGAGCTTGGTAAGGGCGCTGGACAGCCTTGCTGTCTCGGTTCTTTCCGAAACCATTAAGTGGGAAGTCCTGGTGGTTGACAACAATTCGAGCGATCAAACCCGAGCAATGGTCGAGGACTTCTGCCGCCGATACCCAGGGCGTTTCCGTTATCTGTTTGAACCGCAGCAGGGTAAGTCTCACGCGCTCAACGCTGGGATCCGCGAAGCTTCTGGAGATATTTTGGCCTTCGTAGACGACGACGTGATGGTTGAACCAATCTGGCTCCAGAATCTCACATCGGTTCTGGACGACAGCCAATGGGCCGGTTCGGGGGGACGCATACTTCCGGCACGGGGTTTTGACCCTCCCCGCTGGCTTGCAATCGATGGTCCGTATAATCTTCTTGGTGCTCTTTGCGCCTACTGTGACCCTGGCGATGTGCCCGGTGAACTCAAGGATCCTCCCTTCGGGGCCAACATGGCTTTCCGCAAAGAAATGTTTGAAAGGTACGGACATTTCCGGACCGATCTAGGCCCCTTTCCGACCAGCAAAATTGGATTTGAAGACACGGAGTTTGGCCGTCGGTTGATGGCCGGCGGGGAGCGCCTGTGCTACGCACCTTCAGCAGTTGTGTATCATGAAGTACCAGAAAACCGAGTTCGAAAAGAGTTTTTCTTGGAGTGGTGGTTCGACTTTGGACGAGGGTCTGTTCGAGGAGCTGAAAAGGGAACAGGGACTTGGGAGATACTGAAAATCCTTGGAAGGACGCTCCTCACGGCGCTCCAATGGTTGGTTACTCTCAATTCCAAGAGCCGGTTTTATCGCAAGTGCCGGATATGGTACGGGGCTGGAAAGATCGTCGAAATCTACCAGCAGGCGAGGAGCGGAAACTCACCAGGACAGAAATTGAAGCAGCAGGCTGGCAGAGAATCTAGCATTTGACTCTTCGATCACGAGCCCTAGGCAACCAAGCGTGCTGTTCTGCCACGTGGCTTCTGCCGGCATTCAGATAATATTCTCGTGTAGGCTAGGTGCAAATCCCCGGCCAAGCAACTTGGGAATGATGGATGCGGACAAGAACACACGATAGATTTTGCAGCACACAGGCAGCGGAGCTGGCAGCCGCCCAATGATGCGCCCGTGGCGCAACAGTGCAGTCGAAACTAGTGTCAACGCGCCCTGAAGGCCGACGAGTAGTTACGGTCGTCTGATCGCTGGAAATTGACTCTAAAGGAGCAATAACGTGCGTCGTTCAGAAAACCACCCAAACTGTTTTTGCGAGGACCCAGTGCAATTTTTGCCACGGGGACTTACCAAACTCCATAGTATCTGGGTCAGTCTCGTCTATCCCTTTGCCTCTAAAGGGCGCAAAATGTCTTTTCATTTCGCGAGTCATATTAATCGACAACAGGCGACCAGAATCAGCATTGGTGATTCGGTATCCTTAAGAAAAGGCGCGTGGCTCAACGTCGCCGATGAGAACCGCACAGGGGAACCTGCGATTGTGATTGAGGAGAATTGCCACATAGGTACGGACAGCATCATTTCGGCCAAGAACCAAATCTACATAGAACGCGACGTGCTCATTGCCCAGTCGGTCCTGATCGTTGACCATAATCACGCGTACGAAGACATTACGATACCGATTGTCAAGCAAGGCATAACGGAGGGCGGCAAAATTCGAATTGGCTCAGGATGTTGGATCGCCCACGGCGCAGCCATTCTATGCCCGAAGGGGGAACTAACTATTGGCCGAAATTGCGTTATCGCGGCCAATTCGGTGGTGACGCGAAGCATCCCGGATTACTCCTTGGTTGCTGGATTGCCCGCACGGATAATTCGACAATACGATCCGGCGACGAAAACATGGCGCATTGGCCGAACCAGGTCATAACCAAAAGAAATCGCAAAGACACCAGAGATTTCAGGTCCATGGCCTGCAGTCAAGAACTTATGAAACATTCGTCCTGCGAATGCAGGCGTCTACCGATTCCAAACTACTCCGAGAAATGGCAGGGCAACCGTATTACTTCTGAAGCGATTGGAGTCTTCGGAACAATCTTATTTGAATAGGGGAACTGAATCCGCATGACCGCGAGCGCAAATGATCTTTTTTCCTTGTCGGGCAAAACGTTTTTGATTACCGGGGGTACCCGCGGCATTGGCCAGGCCATTTCACTCCGTTTCGCGCGGGCTGGTGCCAAGGTAATCGCGAACTATCTCCGGAATGAAAAGTCTGCCGAGCGACTGAAGCTAATCGCTGCGGAAGAGGGTTTGGCGATTGCAGTGTCTCGCGCGGATCTGACCAGTAAAGAGGGGCTCGAAAAACTTGACCGCTCGATCGAAGAGCAGGGTCAACATCTTTCAGGTTTGGTCCATTGTGCCGCCACCGGGGTCCATCGCCCCATAGAAGAACTCACAGAGCGCCATTTCGACTGGACATTTGACCTGAATGTCGGCGCATTTTTCAAGTTAATCAAGCTTTGTCTACCGCGTTTTTCCAAAGGTTCAAACATCGTGGCCATCAGTTCCTGGGGAGCCTCTCGGGTCATGCCGTCCTATTCGTTGGTAGGCTCGTCCAAGGGCGCGCTTGATGCGCTTGCGCGCCATCTCGCCGTCGAACTGGCGCCCCGCGGCATCCGGGTAAACATCTTAACGGCCGGCGCGGTGCTTACGGATGTCTGGAAGGCGCTACCGAATAGCGAAGCGCGCATCGCAGAATCCATCCGGCGCACACCGGCAGGACGCTTGGTCACGGCCGAAGAGGTCGCCTACGGGGCCCAATTCCTCTGCTCCGATGCTTCCGCCGGAATCATTGGGCACACCCTAGTAATCGATGGTGGTACAGGGATCATCGCTTAAGTGGATCGAGGCAGAGGTATTGCTAAAATAAAGCGTGGCCGGTCTACGGTGAAGCGGTTCTGATCGTGTTGTTTTATGGGCACGCAGGGAGCGGTGTACCTCAGGAGCACCCCGCTGCGCTATCACCCAATAGCGAGCATGCGGATGCGGAAGTTTAAACCAATCTATCAGGAGATCAAATGAGCGATACAGAATACGTCCTAACCAAAGTCCGGGAGGCCTTCAAAGGCGCTTTCGACATCGATCCGCAGTCGGTAACGATGGAGACCACTGCCGATGACATACCTGGGTGGGATTCAGTGGGGCATTTGTCTCTCGGTGGCAGCCTGGAAGAGGTTTTCGGGATCAGCCTCGATGTGGATGATTTGATGGAAATGGAGAATGTCCGC
>Ga0181532_10003839_pt1 | contig 13390 bp, 14 predicted proteins | sample PEATcosm2014_Bin_33_FD_119768 | JGI IMG/M metagenome (GOLD analysis project Ga0181532, IMG submission 119768) | Peatland microbial communities from MTU Mesocosm Facility, Houghton, MI, USA - PEATcosm2014_Bin11_30_metaG | ecosystem: Environmental > Terrestrial > Soil > Wetlands > Peat | place...
ATGCTGTACATCGCCGCACTCACGGCAGGTCACGCAAAATTCAGCACAAAATTGCTGCGATGCAATGAATCCCCATAAAGCAATTGTCCTGCCAAATCCCCGCCGGGTTTACTACAAATCGCCAGAAACCATCACTCTTCATCATTTGTGGCACGGAGATGCAGCGCCCTCCTGTAAGTTGCTGCTGTGCATCCTTGCTAGGGCGGTGAAACGCTGTCCATAGGCGACGGTCGTGGTCAGTTTGTAATGGTCGCCTGTCCAGAGATAAAGGGCTGCTTGACGCGGCTCCCAAAAAAACGGTGAAGGCCGGTGTAGGTAGTGTTTGCCGGAGTAGAACAGCATCACCTGTCCAGCGTCCGTACCGACGAACTCTGGCGCTGATTCCGACCATTCGTCAAACACAGGTTTGCGAGCCTTCGGTACGAGTGGAAAGGCAGTGGTGCAAATTCCCGTTCCGCACTCCCAAACAGCAACCAGGCCATTCGGCACAACCGAAATCGGCCATGCATAGAGGAAACCCCGTTCGCCCTTATGGTGGGCGATGGCGACACTTCTGCCGGACTCGCCGGTGTAGGTAATGTCGAGCGTCGTAATCGTCATGGGCGACGACTGTGACCCTGTAAGTGCCGCTGCAGCTCGCAAGGGTGATGTCCCAGAGGGTGTTTGGCTCCTCTGCCCGACTCAGCAGCGACACACACATGACGAGTACCAGCGGCATTGACAATGGGTTATGTTTCCTGTCTCCAATGACCACTTGGAACGCATATAGCGCGCCTGTCGGTTGAGAACGACAATCGGGGTTCCTACGCTTAAGTCGTGGCTGCTCTGCGAAATCTGCGGTTAGGTTTTTTCGCAGACCCCGGTCCCATGACACGCCCGATCCTTTGAAGCGCAGTTGCCCGGCTCGGCCAGTTCGCCATCCGGGCCGATGCACGTCTGGGTGTGCATGCACCAGAACAGGCCGTCGTTGGACGGAGGCACCGAGGGGTCGTGCTCCGCCAGGATGAACTGTCCCTTCCAGCGCAGCGCTGGGCAGAGGTCTTCGCGGTTGGTATCGAAGCGATCGGCGTCGGGCATCAGCATCATTCGGCACCTCCGGTACTCTGGCCTGCTGCGCTGAGAATGGCGCGTTTCACCGCAACCTTCGTCAGCGTGATTTTGTACTTGTTGTGGCTGAGCGGCCTGGCCCTGGCGACCGCCTCGTTGGCTGCGGCCATTGCGGTCTCAGGCGATATGCTCTTGCCAACGAGAGCCTGCTCGGAGCCCAGAGAAATCCACGGAATGGGCGCGACATGGCCGAGCACCACGCGCGCGGTCCTGACGGTGTTACCGTCCATTTCGAGAGCGACGCTGGCTTGCGCCAGCGGCCAGTCGAACGCAGCCCGTTGGCGCACTTCGTAGGTGCCGGTTTTCAGGCCTTGCGGTGGAGGAGGCACGACGATTTCGATCACTATCTCGCCGGGCTTAAGATCATGCTCCAGTTCGGTCTCGGAGCCGGGAATGACGAAGAACTTTTCCAGAGGCAACTCGCGCACGCCGCTGCCGGGCGAGTTCGCCGAGTAAAGGCGGATCTTCGCGCCGTACGCGAGGAGCACCGGCGCGATTGTGGAAGGACTGACGAAGTACGCTGGTCCGTAGTTGCCGAGAATTGCGGCATAACGATTGTCGCCCTCGACCACCATCGATTTGCCGTTGGGCGCTTTCGGCATCAGTCCCATGCCGTTGCGGAAATACCAGCAGCGCGGGCGCTGGCACATGTTGCCGCCGATGGTTGCGAGGTTGCGAATCTGCGGACTGGCGGCCTCATTCAGCGCCTCGGTGAGCATGGGATAGGCGGCAAGATCGCTTTTCGCTTCGGCGAGCTCGGCGATGGTGGTGAGCGCGCCAATGCGCAAGCCATTGCCGGGCTGATAGCTGATGCCGCGCAGCGATTCGATCTGCTTGATATTCACCAGGCGTTTCGGCGCTACGACGTCGTCCTTCATCAGCGCCAGCAAATCGGTGCCACCGGCGAGGATGGAGCCCTGCTCGCCGAGCAGCGTGGCGACCTGCTCTTTCTTCGTTGGGCTGACATACTCAAACGCTTGCACGGGCGCCTCCTTGCTCCAGGGCTTCCAGAACGCGGTTGGGCGTGAGCGGCAAGAAGGGCACGCGCACGCCGATCGCATTCGCGACGGCGTTGGAGATGGCCGCACCGGGAGAGACCACGGGCGGCTCGGCCAATCCGATGACACCGCGCTCGTCGTAGCCCTTGCCGGTCATCATGTGTACCTTTAGCTCGCCAATATCGGCGATGCCGGCCAGGCGATAGAACTCCATGTTCGGATTGAGCATGCGTCCGGTCACGGGATCGAGGATTTTCTCCTCGTAGAGCGCATAGCTGATGCCCATGATCAGCGCGCCCAAAGCTTGGCTTTCCGCGGTCTTCACGTCCACCACGAGGCCGCAGTCCTGCACAGCGACCATCTTATTTACGCGCACGATTCCGGTTTCCATGTCCACGGAGACATCGGCCATCTGCACGCCACCAACGCCGCTGTTGGTCAGATCAGGCGGTTTCGACTTGTCTGGGTTCTTGCCGCGGATGGTCATCGGCAGGGCGCCGATTTTGGAGCAGGCTTCCTTCCACGGGAGGCTGCGGCTAGAGTCGCCTTTCACGCGAACGGTCGCGTTTACAGCCTCCAGTTCTTCCGGCTTCGCTTTTAATGCTGGAGCCACCTTTTCAAAAAGTTGGTTCTTGGCGTCTACGGCAGCGCGTCGCGTGGACGAAGTCACGCCCCCGCTGGTAGTGCTACCGCCGCTCGCGCCGGAAACGGGATAGCGGCTGTCGCCGATGAGCAGCTTGACGTTTTCCATGGGGATGCCAAGCGTGTCAGCGGCAATTATGGTGACGATGGTACGGCAGCCGGTGCCCAGGTCCTGGGTGGCCATCTTGATTTCGACCGAACCGTCGGGATGAATGGTGAGATCGCAATCGCTGTTATGTCCCCGGCCGCCCCAGGTGTGCAGCGAAAGCCCGAGTCCGCGCTTCAGCGGGCCGACCGACTTATCGCCGCGCGGATGCCAGTTCTTCTTCCACTCCATCAATTCAGCCGCGATGGGAAGCTCGTCGCGATAAGTATCAGCGCGCTTGCCAGTGAGCTCCAGGTTGCGGGTGATCAAGTCAAACGGGTCCATGTTCATCTTCGCCGCCAGGTCATCGATTGCGCACATGGTGATGACCGCAGCTTGTGGATGGTTCGGAGCGCGCCAAGCACGCGCGCTTCCCTGGTTAGTGGCGATTGCGGTGCTTTGCTTACGTTGATTTGGAATATCGAAGATATACGGCAACGGAGGCGTGCCACCGCCGCCCATTCCGCCCGTCCCCCAGGAACTCGACTGCCATGCAACGAACTTACCGTCTTTATCGGCGGCGATCTTTACTCGCCCATATCCCGAAGGACGCATGCCCGCAACCTTCTGTTCGGAGTCGCGCTCGAGCATGATCTTCACTGGCTTTCCGCCAGCGGCTTTGGACAAGTGCGCCGAGGTGATTCCCCAGCGATCGGGGCTGAACTTGCTGCCGAATCCACCGCCGATGTATTGCTGCATAACCTGAATGTTGCCTGCAGGCACGCTTAACGGTTCCGCCAGTTGCGAGGCGATGCCGGAAAGGTTCTGCGTCGAGACGTGAACCAATAAGTCCTTGTCGGTAGTCCACTCCGATGCCATGCCGTGTGTCTCAAGGCAGCAATGGGTAATGCAGGACGCGCCGTAGAGCCCATCGACGACCGTTGCCGCCGAGGTAAAAGCCTTGTCGGGATCGCCCTGCTTCTGTACTGCGGTTTTCTTGTAGGGAGAAGTGGAGGTCTTCCCTTCGGCGTACTTTGCGTTGCGCAGGGCCTCCACCACTTTCTTATCCACTCCCGACTCCTGGGCGTCCTTCAGATACTTTTCGCTGGGATGGAAGCTGATGCCGTTCTTCTTGATTGTCGCGATCACCTGGTCGTCAGGGACCTGATTGTCTTCGAGATCCTCGAAATCCTCCTGACTTAGCGGTCCAGTGTCGAGTGAAATGTTCTTCGGTGGCTCGGCGTCCGAAACAAAGTGAGGCAGCACTTCGTACTGCACTTTGATGGCGCGGATCGCGTCTTCGGCGGTCGTTTCATCCACGGCGGCCACGCCAACTACTTCATCTCCGGCCCAGAAGATTTCCGTTCCAGCCTGCTGAATTACTTGCACCGCTTTCACGCCAGGCATCTTCTCCACGACGCCGGTGTCGATGCTGGTGATGCGCGCGTGCGCGTGGGGACAGCGAAGGATTTTCCCCGCGAGGAGACCGTCGGGGTTGTAATCGTAGGTGTATTTCGCGCGACCGGAAACCTTCACCGGCCCGTCAACGCGCGAAATCCTTTTGCCCAGCAGCGGACGCGTCGCCGGGTCGGGCCATTGGTAATCGCTCATGACGATCTCCCTTCCAGCTTGGTGGCGAGCGCGACGGCGCGAATTCCGCTGTAGGTGCCGCAGCGGCAATAGTTGCCGCTCAAGCCGCGGCGAATGTCGTCGGCAGTGGGAGTCGGATGTTGTTCCAGGAAACGGGTCGTAGCGACGATGAATCCAGGAGTACAGAAGCCGCACTGCTGGGCATCGTGGTCAACGAATGCCTGCATTACCGGAGTTAGCGCATCGCCTTGCGCCAGGCCTTCGATGGTGGTGATCTTCTTCCCTTGCGCATCAATCGCCAGAACGGCACAGGCATAGACAGATTTCCCGTCCATCAACAGTGTACACGCGCCGCACACGCCGCGATCGCAGACACGCTTTGCACCAGTGAGATTGAAGTTGTCACGCAGGGCATCGAGGAGTGTGACCCGTGGCTCAAGTCGGGCATTGAGCCTCTTGCCATTAACGGTGAGTTCAACGGGGACCTTTCCCGGACCGTGGACTGCGACATCTTCACCCGCGGCTTTGACGACCGCCGGGCCCACGAGCAGCGGCACGGCGACGCCGATGCCGGAAATTTTCATAAAATCACGTCGCGTTACACCCGAGCTTTGCTCGGACTTGCTCGCATCGTCATCTTTTTTCATGGCGCTTCCATCCTTGCAGTCTGCGAGTATAACTCCGACGCGGGCATCGAGGCAGGGAAGGGGCGGATGTAAAGGCTGTTGGAAGGGACGCCAAGAAAAAATTGGCGGCTCCGCAGGGAGCCGCCGTTAGATAAAATACAAGGAGAGTTCGCGAATCACTTCTTCAGAGTGCGGATGTAGGAAACGAGGTCTGTGATCTGCGCGTCGGTCAACTTGCCTTTGTAAGCCGGCATCTTACCCTTGCCGTTAGTGATGGCGCCCGTCAGATCGGCATCCGACATCTTCTGTATGTCGGCGCTGCCGAGGTCTTTGGTGCCCATCGAGGCTTTGCCGCTGCCATCGGCCCCATGGCACATGGCGCACTTTGCTTTGTACGTGTCCGCAGCGCCCTGTGCTGCTGCTATCGGCGGCAGCGCCAGGGCGATCACGAAGCTGAACAGAGCGATACGTTGGAGCAATCTCATCGTCATCTTTTTCCTTTCCCTTACTAGAAGCACCCCTCTGGGGCAGGATATGAACAACAGCGCCGCAAGAACGACGGCGAAGCTACTTTACTCCCTGGAACCGAATTTCGCCATACAACTTCTGCAGCCCAAGGTGGGAAAAAACACTCTGAACGGGTGATATGCCGCTAAAGGCCATTCCAACGTTTACCTTGTCCCGCTCTGTGGCAGGCATAAAGTGTTTATTTGCAACTGCTTGCCGTTCGGACCGCGCACCAAAAAAGTTTGGCATCCCCTGTGCCCTTACGACAATGACACCGCTTTGTCAGAGGGGGGGCCGTGGAACCGACCTTGGCAGTAATCGGCCTCAATTTCCGGACGTCGCCCGTCGCCGTCCGCGAGCGATTCTGGATCAGCGAACCCCGTCGTTACGATGCCCTGCACCAACTGGTGCGCTCCGAGGGCATAGAGGAAGTCATCGTCCTGGCTACGTGCAATCGCACAGAGTTCATTCTGTGGGCGAGTGATGTCCCGACAGCTGCTAATTCGGTCCTACGCTTCCTGACGCAGGAATACCAACTCCGGCTCTGCGAGTGGTCGCACTTTTACCGTTTGATGGACGACGTGGCGCTTACCCACATTTTCCGAGTCAGCTCCAGTTTGGACTCGATGGTATTGGGTGAGCCCGAAATCGCCGGCCAGGTAAAACAAGCCTGGGCGCAAGCTCAGGAAGCGGGAACGACGGGGCGTTTTCTGGACGCGGTGATGCAGAAGACCCTGACGGTTTCCAAGCGGACGCGCACCGAAACTGCGATTGGCTCCTCAGCCGTGTCCGTGCCCTACGCTACCGTGGAACTTTCAAGGAACATACTTGGGGAACTCAAAGGCCGGGAGGTTCTCCTGATTGGCGCCGGCAAGATGAGCGACCGTGCGGCTCATTACCTGATGAAAGCCGGAGCCAACCATGTGAAAGTGATGAACCGCACCCTGGACCACGCGAAGGAGATGGCGAAGAAGATGGGCGCGACCGCCGTTCCGTTCGAGGAGCGCACGCGGTACCTGAAGACAGCCGACATTATCGTCAGTTCTACTGCATGTCCGCACTACATTCTCAGCCGCCAGGAAGCTGAGGAGATCGCCAAAGAGCGGGGGCGCAAGCCAATAGTGATGATCGACATTGCCGTGCCGCGAGATATCGATCCCACAGTGCGAGACGTCGAGGGCATTCACCTCTTTGATATGGACGATCTCGAGCAAGTGGTGCAGCGGAATGCGGTGGGGCGCCAAGCTGCGGCCGAGGCCGCTGAGAAGATCGTGCAGGAGGAGGTGCAGGGTTTCCGTCGTAAACTGATGGCGGAACGAGTTGTGCCCACCATCGTGGCCCTGCGCCAGCGTCTCGATGAACTATGCCGTCAGGAATTGGAAATGCTTCGCAAGGAATTTGGGCCATTCACAGAGGACCAGGACCAGGCACTCACGACCCTGACGAATCACATTACGCAACGAATCGCCGGTTCGCTGGCCCGCGAATTGAAGGAGCTTCCAGAGAGGAAAGAGCAGGACGCGCTAACCGCTGCCGTGAGCCGTCTGTTTCAACTTGAACAGCCTTCTCTGGTTACCGCTGGCGCCAAGAATTAGCCATTTAAGGAGTAAGCAATGCCACCATCTGCGGAAAACAAGAATAGCAATCCAAGTTTCACCAACGTGCAGGCTTACACCCTGGCGGTAATCACTCTGGCCATTGGCATCGCGGTTGGCTACTTCGCCCGTGGGTCGGCCCCTGTATCCACCCCAAGCGAGACCGCACAGACTGCTTCGGTTCCGGTTGGAATGGGCAGCAGCCCGATGGGCTCAGCGCAGTTGCCGGGCATCGGAACCATGCAACAGCAGCAGGGCGTTTCGCCGGAGATGATAGCGAAAGCCGCCGAGCCGCTCTTGGCCCAGCTGAAGACTAATCCCGGCAACTTTGATGCCGTGGTGAAACTCGCGAACTTGTACTATGACAGCCAGGCCTATCCGCAGGCGATCGAGTACTACGAAAAAGCAATCACCATTCAACCTAATAACCCTGATGTCCTTACCGACCTTGGAACCTCGTACTGGTACACGGGTGATGCCGACAAGGCAATCGCAAACTTCGAGAAGGCGCTGGCCATCCGTCCCAATCATCCAGGCACGTTGTTCAATCTGGGAATCGTGAAATGGCAGGGCAAGAAAGATCCCAAGGGTGCCATTGTGGCTTGGGAGAAGCTGCTGCAAACCAATCCTGATTATCCCCAGAAAGACCAGGTAGAGATGTTGATCGAGCGCGCGAAGATGCACGGAGCCGGCGCAATCAAAGGTTAACGATCTCGTCCTCCGTCAGGAGCATGGCGATATGCTGGCGGCGCGGTTGTTCAGCCACTAAGCGACCTCGCACCGCCCCAATGTGAGGCCGTGCCTTCCGGGTCGTCATAAGTAGGAGATACTCAAAGCCGGCCAGGGCCCTCTCGATCTTTTTCCACAGCGACGAGATTGCAGACAATCCTGTCTTATCTCGAAAAATCCACACCACCTGAGACGGCACGAAGGCGCCCACTGAGCAATGCAAGGCCGACTGCAACGTGGGCGCAAGGTTTTCTCTCCCTCGCCGATAGAGATAGTGGAAGCCTGTGTCCAACGACCGCAATACGACGGCGTCCGGGGGAATAGACGGTCCTTAACTCGCGCGGCGGTGTTGACAGCGCGGTGCACATCTGACGCCAGTCCTCTGTGAGGCGACGCCCACAGGAAACAAGACGAGCATGTTCGCGATTATTGGAATGCTGGTGGTGCTCGCGGCCGTGATCGGCGGGTTCCTCATGGAACACGGCCCGATCCGCGTGCTCGTGCAGCCTTCGGAGTTGCTGATCATCGCAGGCGCCGCCGCTGGAACTCTGCTGGTCGCGAACCCTCTGCACACGCTAAAGGGGATCGTAAGCGGCGTGAAGCTGGTGCTCAGCGGGCCGAAGTTTAACAAGCAGCGTTATCTCGACGCACTGAAGATGATGTACGACCTCTTCGCCCGCATTCGGTGTGACGGGGGCGGCGTCGGTGGAGAACGACGTCGAAGCCCCGATGGAGAGCAAGTTCTTTTCCAACTATCCGAGCTTTCTGAAAGATCACGAAACGCGGAACTTTGTCTGCGACACCATGCGTCTGGCAATCATGGGCGAGGTCGAGCCGTTCGGTGTTGATCAGATGATCGAAGCGGACATGGACGTCCGTGCGCATGAGTCAAACCAGCCGGTGTTGGCGTTGAGCACCATGGCCGATTCTCTGCCTGGACTGGGAATTGTCGCCGCCGTTCTTGGCGTGGTGATGACGATGAGCGCGCTGGGCGGGCCTCCGGAAGAAATCGGGAAGAAGGTGGCGGCAGCGCTGGTGGGGACGTTTCTCGGCATTCTGCTGTGCTACGGATTTGTCGGTCCGCTTTCCGCCAACATGGGAAAGCTCGCGCAACAGGACCGCGAATATTGGCATGTGCTGCGAGTGACGATGATCGCATTCATGAAAGGCACATCGCCCCTGCTGGTGACAGAGATGGGACGCAGGGCGATACCCGGCCACGTGCGGCCATCGTTCCAGGAGTTCGAAGCCAACTGCAAGCGATCGGTAGCGGCACCGGCCGCTTCCGAAGCGGGAGCGCCGGTCGCCGAGTCAGCAGGAACTCCTTCGGCGGCCACCGCATCCTGAAAGGCGTGAATCGCATGGCCACGACCAAGCAGCCAATTGTTATCAAGCGAGGCGGCGGTCATGGCGGACACCACGGAGGCGCGTGGAAGGCAGCCTATGCCGATTTCGTCACCGCGATGATGGCATTGTTCATCGTTCTCTGGCTGATGAATTCCAGTAAACAAATCCAGGAAGCGGTCGGCGGATACTTCAAAGACCCCACCGGCACGTCGAAGATGGTGGGCACCAACCAACAAGGTACCGGCGAGAACATGCCCATTCCGAAAGAGAACATGGCGAAGATCAAAGAGCAACTGCAGACAGTGGTTCGCCAGGTCACCGTTCGACAAGCTGAAGAGTCATATCGAAATGACGGTCACTGCGGAAGGTCTGCGCATTGAGCTGATGGAATCGGAGAAGGGCACATTTTTCGAGAGCGGACGTCCCGAGCCGACCACCTCCGGCCGAGAGCTGATGATCACGATTGCGCACGAAATCGGGAAGCTTCCCAACAAGATCTCCTTGGAAGGCCATACCGACGCGCGCCCCTACGCCGGACTGGCAAACTACAGCAATTGGGAACTCTCGACCGATCGCGCCAACGCCAGCCGGCGTTTGATGATGCAGAACGGCCTGCGCGAGGACCAGGTGGTTGAAGTGCGGGGCTTCGCCGATCAACGCCTGCGCAATCCACAAAACCCTGACGACGCTTCCAATCGGAGAATTTCGCTTATTGTGCGTTACCTGGAGAAGAACGGGCAAGCCGCGCCAGCACCAATCACCGACGCCAAGCAGTGATCTTCCTCGAGCGCGGTAAAATCCAGAGACGTGGCCAGTGTACCGAACACGAGTCCAGAGATCTTACGGCCGTCTCTTGAACCCCGAACTACTCCAGGCCGTTTGGTGTCGCTCGACGTTTTCCGTGGGGCCACGATCGCCGCCATGATCCTGGTCAACGATCCGGGCAGCACCGCAGCCTATTGGCCGCTGAAGCATGCGCAATGGAATGGATGGACGCCGACTGACCTGATCTTCCCCTTCTTTCTGTTTATCGTCGGCGTCTCGCTGGTGTTGTCGTTTGCGGCGAGGCTCAAGCGAGGCGACTCCAGGCGAGCTCTCGTTGTACATGCACTACGGCGGAGCGCGACCATCTTTGGCATCGGTCTGCTGCTCAACGGTCTTCCTCACTTTCATCTGGCAACGTGGCGTATTCCAGGAGTTCTACAGCGCATCGCGGTCGCGTATCTCGCGGCGGCGTTGATCACACTCTACTCCAGGATGAACACGCGAATCATATGGATCACAGCGCTCCTGCTGGGGTACTGGTTGCTGATGCGATTCGTGCCGGTTCCCGGGTACGGAATTCCAATCCACGATATTCCGCTGCTGCATCCCGACGCAAACCTCGCCGCATATCTTGACCGCAAGCTGATGACAGGCCACCTATGGGAGGGCACACGCGACCCGGAAGGAGTACTAAGCACGCTGCCGGCAATCGCCACCACGCTGTGTGGAGTTCTGGCTGGCGAATGGCTGCGCTCGAGCCACAGTCCGAAACAGAAAGCAGTCTGGATGTTTGCGTCGGGCGTGACCGGGCTCATCGTCGGCCAGTTATGGGGTATCTGGTTCCCGATCAACAAGAACCTGTGGACTAGTTCTTACGTGCTCTTTACCGCAGGCTTCGCCATCGTTTGTCTGGCGCTCTGTTATTGGGCGATCGACATCAATCTCCATCGTGGCTGGTGGACGAAGCCGTTCGTGATCTTTGGCAGCAATGCGATTGCCGCTTACATAATTTCGGAGGTCCTGGGTGGGACGTTCGGTTGGAAAGATTACATCTTTCAGCTCATTTTTGTGCGGGTTGGCCCGCCGGGGTTGGCATCGCTGCTCTATTCCCTGGCGATTGTCGGCGTGTGTTTCGTGCCGGTCTGGTTGATGTACCGACACCGAATCTTCTTAAAGGCCTGAACCCTCATTCTCATTCTCAGCCTTAGCGTCACTGTATTCGCCGCCCATCCGTCTCAGCTCGGATTTAAGCTCCAGGTTGCGGACCAGTCGGTGCAGGTAGTTGGGATGAAGGCCCAACAGTCGTGCGGCTTCGGTGTAATTGCCCTTCATCTGCGTAACCGCATCCATGATCATCTGCTTCTTCAAGTGATTGAGCTGGTCATGGTACTTCATGCTGTCCTGGCGGGGGGATTGCGTCTCCAGCAGGGCTTCCGGCAAATCCTCCAGAAGAATTTCATCGCTAAGGCCGAGAACCACGGCATGTTCGATGGCATTCTCAAGCTCCCGCACATTTCCAGGCCAGCTATAGGCCGTGAGGAGCGAACGAGCTTCGGATGAAATGCCCTTGAGCGCGCGCTTGCACTTCTTCGCATACTTCGCCGCAAAATACATCGCGAGCAAGGGAATGTCGTCGGGGCGCTCACGCAGTGCAGGCACAACCGTCGATACCACGTTCAAACGGTAATAAAGGTCTTGCCGGAATTGGCCGCTCTTGATTGCCTCCTCAAGGTTCCTGTTGGTTGCGGCGATCACGCGGGCGTCGAACTTCAGGGTGCGAACGCCTCCCACCCGCTCAAATTCCCGCTGCTGTAAAACCCGAAGCAGCTTCGCCTGCAACGACAAAGCGAGATCGCCGATCTCGTCGAGGAAGACCGTTCCGCTTTCCGCCACTTCCAGCTTGCCCTTCTTGGTTCCGATGGCACCAGTAAACGCGCCCTTCTCATGACCAAACAATTCGCTTTCCAACAGCGTTTCGGGAATGGCAGCACAGTTAATCGCGATGAAAGGTTTGTCAGCGCGCGGGCTGTTGCGATGGATCGCATACGCCACCAGTTCCTTGCCGGTGCCGCTTTCGCCGCGAATCAAGACGTTGGAATCTCCATGCGCCACCTTGGCCATAAACTCCTGCATCTGCCGTATCGGCTTACTTTCCCCGACGATGGCGCCTTCCACGTCCAGTTCGGCTTGCAGCCGGCGGTTCTCGCTGCGCAGCCCTTCCAGTGTCAGCACATTCTCCAGCGTGACCGCCGCGATACCTGCAGCCGAGCTGACGAAGTTTATGTGGTCCTCTTGGAATCCAGTAGCGGTGCCGGAAGTGATCAGGTACAGAACACCAATCGTCCTCTCAACCGCGACCAGCGGCACGCACAAAACAGTTTCGGTGTCTTCCGACCCCTTGGTTGGCTTGCTAAGGATGACCGAGCGCTCCCACAAAGCGCGCTGCACCAGATCGCGCCGGATGTGTATCTTAGCTGCATCGCCGGACTTCCGGTCCCAAGTGCAGCTCGAGGTTGGCTCCTCCTCCACGTGGCGAGTGGTCAGGATTGCTCCGGACTCAGCGGGAATGACTTCACAGATAAGTTGCAGCAGATGCCGCTGTAACGAATCGAGCTCACGAATGGAATTAATCGTATTGGCGATCTTGAACAGGGCATTCAAGTCGCGCGCCATCCGCCCGACATCCGTCCCAAGTACGACCCACGGTGGCGCCATCTGCGTGGTGACCGTGGTTCCGCGGTCGAGTTGTGAATCGTCTCTGAACAGCACCATGCGCGATACCAGTCGCTCGTCTTCGGTGATGAGAAACACCAACTCACATTGTCCGACCCGAATGGTATCACCATGCCCGAGCAACTTTCGCCGCACGGGTATTCCATTCACAAACGTTCCGTTGTGGCTTTCGAGGTCTACCAGATGGAAGCCTGCATCGGTCTCGCTGATAGCGAAATGTTTCCGCGACACCGCACGGTCGGGTAGGCATAGCTGATTGGCAGGATCGCGACCAACCGAAAGCTGGTTGCCGCTCATCCTCACTATGGCGCCTTTTGAAGGCCCTGAAATGACGACGATTCTCGAGTCTACCGAGTCCACAAATGTCTCCAGGGTTGCTAGTTTAGCCGACTCTGCCCGATTGCGGGGATTAATATACCGCTACTCTAAGGCTAACAGAGCGGATAGTCTCCTATATCGTTTCGGATAGCCCAATTGAGGCGCGAATGTAAAGGCGATCGACGCTTGCCTAGTCATCACTGCTGTATCCCATTGCAAATACGGGAGATTGGGGTGTTCACTTCACTCCAGTAACCACTACAGGTTGTGGTTTAGAAGGAGCAAACAAAATGAGAAATAAAACCACTGTGAAACTGGCAGAGAGCGTTTCATATTCCTCGTTGACGA
>Ga0181532_10003845_pt1 | contig 13379 bp, 9 predicted proteins | sample PEATcosm2014_Bin_33_FD_119768 | JGI IMG/M metagenome (GOLD analysis project Ga0181532, IMG submission 119768) | Peatland microbial communities from MTU Mesocosm Facility, Houghton, MI, USA - PEATcosm2014_Bin11_30_metaG | ecosystem: Environmental > Terrestrial > Soil > Wetlands > Peat | place...
CGGAGTGCGACCTGGACTATGTTCCGGAGACTGGACGGAGCGTCGAGATCGAGCACGCGGTGTGCAATTGCATCGCTTTCGGATCCAAGAATTCTGCGCTGGTGTTGCGGAAAGTTGGGTGAGGTCTTCCGCTTTGCCCAACGAGATCAATGATCAACAGACTGATACGAAACGGCGGGTTTGGCGTCGCGTACAATTGAAAGCCCATGGGCAAAATCAATTGGCCCCGTGTGCTCGGCTGCGGACTGCTAGCCGGGATCGTTTGGATCATCCTCGGCTCCGGGGTGACCGCCCTGCTCGGGCGGGACTTCGCCGCTCTGCCTAATAACCGTCTGGGCGCCCCCACCGTCGGCTTCGTCATCGTCAATGTCGTACTTGATCTGGTGGAGGGCATTTCTATCCTCTGGCTCTACGCTGCCATCTGTCCGGTCTATGCCCCCGGTGCGAGGACCGCAGTCATCGCGGCGTTCGCATGGTGGTTTATCGTCAGCTTGGGGGACGCCACCTGGTGCTCCTTCGGCTTCTTTCCGCCGCGCACCGTCATCCCGTTAATGCTCGGAACCCTGCCGGCGCTCATCCTTGCCACGCTCGCTGGCGCCAGGTGGTACAAGGGATGACTCTGTACTGAACAATGTTGTGGGACATAGACGTGATGCAGCTATGTGCGAGCATTGTGCGAGAACTGCGGCTCTTTTTTCATCCTGCCTCACCCCGTCCGCGTCTATATGACTTCCGGCGTTCGCTTACAATTTGTTAAGGGCTCATGGCAATTCAGGAAGAAGAGGTATTAGGCAAGGCATACGACGCCAGGCTGATGAAGCGCCTGCTGACGTATCTGCACTCCTATCGCTGGCAGGTCTCGGTGGCGCTGGTGGCCATCGTGCTGAAGGCGGCCGCCGACGTTCTCGGGCCCTATCTCACCAAAGTTGCCATCGATAAATATCTCGCCAGCCACAAAGAGGCCCATTCGCTGCTCGACCGCTTCCTCAGCCCGCGGCCGCTGACCGGCATCGCTCAAATCGCCGCCATGTACGTCGGCCTGCTGCTCTTCAGCTTCCTGCTGGAATTTGCCCAGACTTACATCATGCAGTGGACTGGGCAGAAGGTGATGTTCGATCTGCGCGCGCAGATCTTCCGCCATCTACAACGGTTGCACATATCCTTCTACGACAAGAACCCTGTAGGACGCCTGGTGACGCGCGTTACCAGTGACGTGGACGCGCTGAACGAAATGTTTACCGCAGGCGTGGTGTCGATCGTCGAAGACATTTTCGTCCTTCTCGGCATTCTGGTCATCATGCTGAATATGAGCTGGCGGCTGGCGCTGATTACCTTCGCCGTGCTGCCGCTCATCTTCTACGCCACGTCCATCTTTCGCCGCAAAGTGCGCGACAGCTACCGCCGCATTCGTGTGGCTATCGCCAAAATTAATGCCTATCTGCAAGAGCACATCACCGGAATCGTGGTGCTACAGCTCTTCAATCGCGAGAAGAAGGCCTACGAGCGTTTCGAGACCGTCAACCGCACCCACATGGACGCGTTCAAGGACGCGATCATGGCCCACGCCGTCTACTACCCAATCGTGGAAGTGCTCTCGGCGATTGCCATTGCGTGCGTAGTGTGGTTTGGCGGAAATGAGGTCCTGCGCAACTTCGTGACCCTGGGCGTGCTGGTCGCCTTCATACAATACGCGCAGCGCTTCTTCCGGCCCATTCAGGACCTGAGCGAGAAGTACAACATCCTGCAGGCGGCGATGGCGTCGAGCGAGCGCATCTTCAAACTGCTGGACACTCCGGCCGAGATCGTCTCGCCCGCAGTTCCAAAGGTGCCGCAAGGGCCGGGGCGGATCGAGTTCGATCATGTGTGGTTCGCCTATCGCACGCTGGCGCAAGCAGCGGCCGAAGCTGCCAGCAAGGGCGAAAAGCTGAAGCTGAACGTTGTTGCCGCGGCAAATGATGACGCGAAAGCCGCACCAGGCCAGATCGATTTGAGTAAGGAATACGACTGGGTGCTGCGCGACGTGTCGTTCTCCATCGATCCGGGAGAGACAGTCGCGATCGTCGGGCACACCGGCGCAGGCAAGACCACGATTATCTCGCTGCTGCTGCGTTTCTATGACGTGCAGAAGGGCGCCATCCGCGTTGATGGCATCGACATTCGCGATATGGATCTGAGCGAGTTGCGGCGGCGTTACGGAGTGGTGCTGCAGGATCCGTTCCTGTTCTCCGGAACGGTGGCCGACAACATCCGGCTGGGCACGCGTTGGATTGAAGATGTGTCGGTGGAAGACGCGGCTGAGCAAGTCAATGTTGCGGACTTCATCCGTTCGCTGCCGGGCGGCTTCGCTGAGGAAATGCGCGAGCGCGGCAGCACGCTGTCGACCGGCCAGAAGCAGCTTATTTCGTTCGCCCGCGCGCTGGCGCACAACCCGAAGGTCCTGATTCTGGACGAAGCCACCTCCAGCGTCGATACCGAGACCGAGTTCCGCGTGCGGGATGCCCTCACGCGTATGGTGGAGGGCCGCACATCGATCATCATCGCCCACCGGCTGAGCACTATCCAGCGCGCCAACAAGATCATCGTCATGCACAAAGGACAGGTGCGCGAGGTCGGCTCGCACCAGCAACTGCTGGCGCAGCGCGGGATCTACTGGAAGCTGTATCGACTGCAATACAAAGACCAGGAAATTCCCGCGCCGTCGAGCATCCCGCCTGGCCAGTACGCCACGCCCAGCGTTCACGTTTCGGCGGACGATTAGCCTCGGCGTTTTCCTCTAGCGCGCATTCGGCAAGAAATTTTCCCGCCCGCGTTCCAACTTCGCTTTTTTGACTTGCGGAGGATTGACATGTTTCGCCGGACGCGATCCTCGCCCCATTTTCGCTGTCGGGATCACAGTATTTGGCAGACTCGGAGGTGCCATTGGCGCTCGTGGCGAGACGGCGCGACGTTCCGTGGCGAGCGCCGTGAAACGCTCCGTGTTGTCGGCAAGGCGAACGCTTTCATAGCCTTTGCGTCGCGCCATGATGCGATAGTCGAAGGCGATGTTCGCTGTGCCGCCGCCTAGTTCCCGCAACCTCAAAGCCGTCAGCAGTTTCGTTCGTGACGTAAAGGCCCTTGCAATCTCCTTTCGGCGTCAGAAAGACGTGATATGCCACGCCGCCATTTATGGTTTGCGCGAACGTCGGCTCAAATCGGACAACCGCCGAGCCGTGCGACAAACGGGCAGAGCCGGCGTCCTCAAACCAGTTTTCCGGAGCTTCGACCGCATAGAGCGCCACTTGGCGAGTGCCGCCGTCGACCGGCACGACTGCGGACTTCGTGCCGTTGCACGCCAGGTTGCCGCTAACATCCATCAAACAAATCCCCGCGAAGTGGGGGCCGTGTGTCGCCAGCACCGGGCTGCCAATATTGGTTGTCTCGTCGTTCTGGAAACTCCCCGTGGCGACGTTGGCATTGTTGTATCCCGCCACGGCGATCGTGTCATCGGCTGTACCCAACACGCCAATGCCGCCCTCCTGGTTGGTATCGCCCCAGGCTCCCAGGGGACGGTCGGTTACCGTGCCGCCTTCTTCGCTCGCACCGACACCGGTGCCATAGACGCCGGTGCCCTCCGGGCTGCCCACCATTCCCGCCACGCCATAACTACCACCTTCTGTGCTGGTCGCATTGCCCACGACACCAAAACCGGTGGAACTTGCAGTTTGACCCACGACGCCAGTGCTCGCGCCGGTGGTCGCCTGGGCTTTCCCTGCAACGCCGAAGCCGCTTGTACTCATGGTTTCTCCAATAACGCCGTAAGCAATGCCCGTCGTGCTGGTGTTGCTGCCGCCCATGCCGCCGCCGGTGGGACTAGCACTGTTGCCGACCACACCGTACGCTCCCGCCGAGGTGGTTGTGCTTGCGCCGAGTATGGCAACGCCGGAGGCGCTGTCGCTGACGCCGTAAACACCAATGGACATGCCGCTCTCGCCCGTGTTGTGGCCGTACACCGCTTGGCCCGCGGGACTAGCGGTCGTTCCGTAGACGCCTGCCACGTCACCGCTGGTGTCGGAGGCTTCGCCATAGACGCCGGTGCCCGAATCGCTGGTGCTGACACCACGCACGCCCGCTGCGTTGCCACTGGCCGCCACCGCCGATCCGAGCACGCCATCGCCCTCGGAACTTTGGACAAGGCCGTAGACGCCGGTGGTGTCGCCGCTGCTGGCCGAAGCGTTGCCGTAGACGCCGACACCCTCCGGGCTGTCGCTGTCGCCCTGGACCCCGAAGTTACTTCCGCTAGTCGACGAGGCACTGCCGGAAACCCCGATTCCATCCGGGCTCTTGGTGATACCCTGAACCGCGACCGTGGTCCCTGTGGTGGCACTGACAAAGCCGTAAACTCCAACACCCGCGTCGCTTGCCGAATTTCCCTGCACCCCCACCGTGTCGCCTGTCGCGGATATCACGGTACCTTGGACGGCGACGCCAGCATCGCTATCCGCCGTGCCATACACGCCAATCGTATCGCCCGTCGAGGCGAGGGATTCGCCGCGAACGCCGATGCCCGATTTGCCCTGGGTCTTTCCCAGCACGGCGGTGCCGCCTCCACTGGTCGAGTAGGAATACGCGTTGACCCCGATACCGCTGCCGGCCTGAGTCACCGATATGATCGCTCCCGTGTTATTGCCACTTACCGTAAGCGGGTAGCCCGGCGACGTTGTCCCGATGCCGATATTGTTCGAGCTCTGATACATGACCGAGTCCCCCAGGTTGGTGGAGGAGGTCCACAGGGCAATGTAGTTGGTCGTGCCGCCGCCGCCCGCCGGCGCCTGCTTACCATTCCTGCCGAGAGTGGTGCCGATGCTATTAACGCCCGCTCCCGAATTCAGCGCCGACATATAGGCTGAAGGTGGTTTGCCGCCGAAGGTCTCAGCATCGGCTGCCTCCAGGGCGTAGGGCACGCTCAGCAGCATGATGCGCGGCTGCTCGGCTTGACCTTCCTGCCGCACGCCCAGCCACTGCGCCTGGGCAGTGTTGAATAGCTCCACCGGCAGGCCCTCCGGTCGCGTGGAACCCAGCTGCACCGTGTAACGCCCCGTGTTGTCCGCCCGGACATTCTGCACCTCCGACCACAGCGCGACACCGCCCGTCTGCTGCGAGTAAAGAGAGAAAGTTACTCCGATAACGTTAGTGGGCACGCTGGCGCTATCGCGAGCCACAATTCCACTTCCGGCCTCATTGGCTGTGAAGTTCTGCACCGTGCCGCTGAACTTCACCAGCCGCGGCACCTGAGGAGCGGTTGCGGCGCTTTGGGCTCCCGTCTGGGTTGCCGCGGTGGTTGTTGCAACGTTGCCGCCCGTTGTCTGGGCGGATATCGACGAAACAATCGACAGGTAGGCGAGCGCAAGACAGCCAAGCTGTAGCTTCACGGAATCTCCCGTGACCGAAAGTAGTTTCAGACAAAGGCCGGGACCGCGAGATTTCTGACAGGGCTATCTACGTCCCAGGGCAAGAGTCAACCGGCCAGTTGAGCTCTCGCATGGACTCTATAGTTCTGCACCCTGCCTTGGGTCAGCAAGCGGCATTACGGGACATTGTGGGACATCAAAGTATTAGGGAGCGCAGCCGGAAGAGCAATGGGGAAAAGGTGCTACTCAACGGCCACAACGGTGGCCTACGAACGGGAATCCGTTCGGCCGTGGACTGTCGCGCAGTCAGCCAGCGGCGCGTAGCCGATATGTGCAGAAGACGTGCCCGGCTGCTTGTTTACGGCTGCCAGCCCGCACCTGTCATAATCGCAAGGTGCGAATCCTGATCTCCGCGGGAGAAGCTTCTGGCGAATTCTATGGCGCAGAACTGATGAAGGCGCTGCGCCGGCAAATCTCGCGCAAGTCGCCAAGTGACGGCATCGAGTTCTTCGGTGTTGGCGGAGAGCAGATGCGCAGCGCCGGCTGCGAATTGCTGGTCGACGCGCGCGAGATTGCCGAGGTCGGCATCGTCGAGGTCATCAAGCACATCCCCATCATCTACCGGCGCTTTCGCCAAGTAGTGGGCGAGGCCCGGCGGCGCCGTCCTGACGCTGCGGTGCTGATCGACTTTCCCGACTTCAACCTGCGCCTGGCGCACGAGCTGCACAAGCTGGGCGTGCCGGTCATCTACTACGTCAGCCCGCAACTGTGGGCCTGGAAGCAGCGGCGCATTGAGCGGGTGCGCAAATATGTTCGCCAGATGCTGGTGATCTTCCCCTTCGAGGAGAAGTTCTATCGCGAGCGTGGCATTGCCGCGAACTTTGTCGGCCATCCCCTGGCCGACCTGGCGGCACCGTCGGTCACCCGCGAACAGTTCGCAAGCCAATACCAGGTTGATCCCAGTCGGCAGTGGATTGCCTTGCTGCCCGGCAGCCGCCGCGGCGAAGTGTTGCGGATATTCCCAGTGCTGTTGCAGGCAGCGCAACTTCTCGGTTCGGATTACGTTTACACAGTACCTGTCGCGTCAACTCTGGATGCAGCCTGGATGGCTTCGTTCCTGCGTGACTATGCGGGACCGCCAATAACGTTCACGCGGGATGCCCGCGCAACCGTGCTGCACGCGCGCGCGGCGGCTGTCGCCAGCGGTACCTCGACGCTGGAGGCGGCGCTGATCGGCACACCGTTCACGATGGTTTACCGGGTCGCGCCGCTCACCTGGGCGCTGGGCCGCCGTCTAGTAAAGGTGGACCGCTTCGCCATGGTGAACCTTATCGCTGAGCGCGATGTCGTACCCGAGCTGGTTCAGACGAATTTCACGCCACAAAATGTCTGCGACGAGTTGCGGCGCATCATTGCAGATGGACCAGCGCGCCAGGCAATGATGGAGGATTTTCTTGAGGTACGGCGGCGCTTGGAACCCGGTGATTCTGGTGGAAACGCATCCAATCTGGCGGCACAGGCCGTACTTTCCACGGTGGGACAGTCGGAGTGGGACTGAACTTTGAGTTAACCACGGAGTGCACGGACCTCACGGAGATAAAGACGCCGAACGGATTTCCTGGGGATTTCCGGTTTGTATCAGGGCACGACCCTTCGGCTTCGCTCAGAGAAGGCTTTTAGTCGTGCCGAATAGAGCGCAGAAGTTAGGGCTTTAGCCCCTGCAGGGAAAATCTCAGGAGCTAAAGCCCAAAGTCTAAACCCGACCGGTGCGGCACGGCTGAAGCCCCGCCCTGATACAAAGCGGTTGCCGATATCGGCAGTCAAGATGTTCCGTGCTCGCTCGTTGAAGCAAGCACTCATAGAAGCAGCAAACTGTGAGTGGCGCACCTTTCCACGCGGATTTTCCATCGTTTATAGTGACCAACAGAGGAGTTTTCTCCCGAATGCGTAATGCGGCAAGGTCTCTGGGACGAGTTCTGGTACTTGGTGTGCTCACCTTGGTTTCCACCTGCTTCGCGGCGGAGAAGCCGCGCATCCAGGTCAACGACTACATCATTCATGTCGTCGTGACGCCGCAGACCCACCAGCTCAAGGCCCAAGCCCGAGTCAAGTTCACCGCCCTCGAAGACATCAACATCGCGATCTTCGAGCTGCACAACGCGCTACGGCCAACGCGTGTGATCGATACCAATGGCCAGTCGATGCCCGTGGAGCGGGTCAGCTCGGATTCCACGGTTCGCATCTCGCTTCCCAGCACGCTCAGCAAGGGCACGTCCGATACGTTGATATTTGAGTACGAAGGCGCCGTCCAATCGGCCGACGATAGTCCGGTGCCGGGGCTGAAGCTTGCCTACATTGGCGATCCGATTACCTATCTTCTTTACGCGGGACGCTGGTTTCCCATGGCCGGATATGGCACCAACCGCTTCACCTCCACCATCAGCGTGAGCGTTCCGGCCGGGTACACCGTGATTGCGAGCGGCAAGGAAAGCGCGGCGCCCGGTCCTGAAGTCGAAGAAGGCGCGCCTACTCCACGCAAGGGCCAGCCGAAAGACGCGATCACTCGGCTAGCTACACCGGGCGGCGGACAAACCCTCACCTTCACCTATGAAGACCGGCCGAGCTTTCCCGGTACCGTCCTCATCGGAAAATGGGTGCAGACCAAAAGCACAGAAGGCGGCCTGAACATCAACGTGTACACCACGGCAGAACATAAGGCCGCGGCCACCAGTTACGTCGACACCGCTACCAAAGAGTTTTTCTTCTTCACGACGCTCTATGGTCCGCCGTTCGGCCAGAAGTTGAGTGTGGTGGAGTTGCCGGATGACACAGTGCCGTCGGCTTGGGCGCCGGAGATCGCTGCTTTGGCCGGACGGCATTTTACCGAGAAAGGGAATTACCGGCTGCTGGCGAATACTATTGCCCACCAGTGGTTCGGGACCATGGTGAGCCCGGCCAGCAAGAACGATTGGTGGTTGAGCGATGGCGCAGCGCGCTACTCCGAGGCGTTGTACGTGGAGCACGTCGCTGGAGAAGCCGGTTTTCAGGAAGTGACGAAGGACATGTCCGTCGGAGCGCTGGCGTATGTGTCCGTGCCGCTGGCCGACGTCGGCAGGCTGGACACCTTCTCGCCGGAGTTTCAGTCGCTGGTAACCGACAAGGGCGGCATGATCCTGGCGATGTTGCGCTGGATCATTGGTGAGGAAGCTTTCGACAAGACTATGCGAACGTTTGTGTCGCAATATTCGGGCAAAACCGCAACCGTGGATGATCTCCGCAAGGGAGCCGAACAGGCTTCGGGTCAACAGCTCACGTGGTTCTTCACCCAGTGGCTGGACTCCACCGGAGCGCCCCAGTTTAAGAATAAATACACGGTGTATCGCACGGCGAAGGGCTTCCGAGTGGTGGGCGAGATTTCGCAGGACATGGACCTGTTCCGCATGCCGGTGGAGTTGAGGATCGACACCGACGGCAAGACCGAGAGCAAGCGCATTGAGGTGGAAGGAACGAACTCGGCTTATTCGGTCGACACCTTCGGAAGGCCGCGCCGCATCACCATCGATCCTAACAATCAAGTGCTGCAGAACTCGCAGGACCTGCAGGTGCGGACGTCGATCATGCGCGGTCAGCAGGACATTGAGCAGGGCGACCTGACCGAAGCGCTCAAGGAATTCCAGAAGGCCCTCGACATCAACCGCAACAGCTCACTGGCACACTATCGCATCGCCGAAGTGTTCTTCCAGCAGCACAACTACCAGTCTGCCGCGAACGCCTACCGCGAGGCGCTCAATGGCGATGGTGAGCCGCGCTGGACGGAGGTCTGGAGCCACATCCAGTTGGGTATGATCTTCGATCTGACCGGGCAGCGCGAGCGCGCCACCAACGAATATCGCCAGGCATTGCAGACCAACGACAACACGCAAAACGCTCTCGATACCGCGCGAAAGTATCTGCAGACGCCGTATCAGCCGCAGAGCAGCAACGACAAGCCAGGGATGCAGTAGAGGTAGAGCCGGCCTTCAGGCCGGCGTCCAAGATCAAGATAAAAGAGGCGGGAGCGAACGCGGCGCTAAAACGCCGCTCTACTCCTAGTGCGCCAGCTTGAGGCCGCCCAGTCCCGCCGACTTTTCGTGTGCCACGTTGTGGGACATCAGCAGTACCTGGAAGGTCTCTCCCATGCCCGAGGGCGCAATCAGGTGCTTCATCTGTAGCGCGACCTTTGTATGCTCCTGCGGCAGCTTGCAATCCTGGAAGGCATCGGCGAATTGCGTTTCCTCCCCAATGCCGATGAGGAATTGCGACTGCGTTAGGAGTGCCATCGGTTCGAGTCCGCGCTCCACGGCGCGCGCTTGCAACGCGGTGAAGTTGACGTGCGCCGTGATGTCCTGCTCGCCCGGAGCCTCGTAAGGTGAGGCGCTCGCGGTGTGTTGGCGATAGCTCATGATGGTGTCGCGATGCCGCCCGGCAAACTGCTCCTCGCGGGTGTAGCCGTAGTCAATGAGAATCAAGAATCCGCGACGCTGGTCAAACACTCTGGCAATGCGCTCCATCCACCCGAGCGACGCGAGGGAGATTTCGACGCGCTCGCCTTCTTCGGGACGCACCCCATAGCGATCCAGAAATTCGTCTTCAGCGGCCGAGAGCGCAACGAAGGTCTCTGTGAAGCGCCCGTTCTTATGGCCGACCCGGACAGCGCCACGAGAGTCGATGACGTCAACAGGCAACGCGTCGAAGAACTCGTTCGCGAACACGACAATGTTGTCGCAGGCGCGCGAGGCCGACGCTTCCAGCGAGTCGAAGATCTCGCAATCTCCGGCTGCGATGTGCTCCTGAAGGCGTTCCCGCAACTTCGTTCGCAGATGCGCAGACTGCTCAACCAGCGCATAGTGCAGCGCACGCGAGAACTCCGGAAACTGCTTGGCCGACCAATCGAGCACGTCGCGCGCGAAGAGCCCGCGGCCCGGCCCGAGTTCGATCAGATCGATGCGCGCAGGCGAATCCAGCGCGCGCCACATCTCTTCAAATTGCCGCGCCAGCAGTCGGCCAAACACCGCGTGGACGTCGCTGGAGGTGTAAAAGTCTCCGGTCTTGCCAAACTGCTCGCGGGCGCGTGAGTAGTAGCCAAGCTCAGGTTCGTAAAGGCAAAGCTCCATGTAGCGAGAGAAGGGAATAGGGCCACTGCGACTGATCTCCTCCGCAATTCGTTCGCGGAGGCTGACACTCTCGCTCTCGTTCCGGTGCAGGCTCACAGCTTGCCCTCGCGCTCCATCTGCTGGTGTTCCTTGCGATGCTGAGGAGTGCGGATGAACATCTCGACCAGGTAGTCGTGCAGGCAGTCAAAGATCTGGCGCTGCAATGTCCACTCGAACTGCGCGTCGTCCAGGTCGCGGGGATGCAGGTCGAAGTAGTAGGTGTGGACCGGAGGGTCGGAGAAGCGCGGACGAATGATGATCTCGACGCCCTCGCCTTTCACTCGTGCATCGAACTCGACCAGCGGGTGCTCGTAGAGCCGCAGTTGCTGTTGCACGCGCTCCAGGCGGGATAAAGTCATCGCGGCGATTGTAACAATTGGACTGCGCTGCCGGTGTGAACGTGAGCCTGCTCAGCTCCAGCGGAACCAGCGCAACGCCAGAACAAACGACACGCCGCCCCACACCGCCAGTACGGCGATCCTGCCCATCTGTGAGTTCAGCGAGGCTCCTTGCAGAGTGACGGCTCGCAGCGCGTCGTTAAGTGCAGTCAGGGGCAATGCCCGGATCGCAGGCAGGAAAATCTTCGGAAAGCGCTCGTAGGAGAAGAACACTCCTGAGAAAATCCACATCGGCATCATGACGACATTGATTAACCCACTGACGCTTTCGATCTTCTGCGCGCGGCTGGCAGTGAGCAGGCCGATGCCGCCGAACGAGACAGCGCCCAGTGCGCCAATCAGCAGAATCGACAGCAAGGAGCCTTCGACACGAACATGAAAAACGAGCACACCGAACAGCAGCAGCAGACCAACTTCGACGATCATGAGCACCAGGCGGCTGCTGACTAGCGCGAGAAGAAAATCGGAGCGACGCATCGGCGTTGCTACAAAACGTTTCAGCAATTTCCGCTGCCGCATTTCCACTAGCGCAAATCCGATGCCCCACATGCCGGAGTTCATAAGGTTCATGCCCAGCAGGCCCGGAATCAGGAAGTCGATATAGCGCGCGCCCGGCTCGCTCGACGCTTGCGTTACCGTGTTGATGGGATTTCTGCGTCCCGCGGCGGCCTGTAGCGTGTCATCCACCTGTGTGCGTGCCAGCACGCTTTCGGGACGCGCAGGATCGTAACGGAAGCGAACTCCCGAGTCGTCCATGGTTAGGACCAGGGCGTACTTGCCAAGCCGGAAGCCGTCGAGTGCGGCGGAAGCGCTCACCACATCGGGCTGAATGCCGGCGTGTTCAGGCGAGCGTTGCAGCAGGTTGACGACCTCCTGCGCTTTCGGCCCCTCCACCACCGCAATCGGCGTAACATCCGGCGGCTTGCCGCGAAAGGCAATGCCCAGTCCCAGTGCCAGCAGCAGCGGAAAGACGAAGACCCAGAAGATGACCTCCGGCTCGCGCCACAACTCCAGCATGCGCATCTGTAGCAGGTTCAGGTAGCCGGACCATCGCCCATTCGTCCGACCGGTCTGCTCGGGACCCGATATCGCCGGCGGCTGCTCAATCGTTGCCATCAATCCTCCCGTAGATGCCGGCCAGTCAGTTGCACGAAAACGTCTTCCAGACTGGCCTGTCGCGTGGTGAGATGGACTAATTGCGCGCGTTGCTTTTGAACTTCAGCCAGTAGCGCCGGAATGGTTTCATGGGGCTCGTTGACCTGCAGTGAGAACAAGCCGTCATCGCTGCGAACCGATTGCACTCCCGGAAGCTTGGCCCATGCGGTTCCGTTATCTGCGCTGTGGCCGGAGATCGCGAACTCGACGACATGATGACCGGTGAGGCGCTCGATCAGTTCGGCGGGCGTTCCGGCCGCGATAATCTGGCCGTGATCAATGATCGCGATGCGATCGCACAGCCGCTCCGCCTCGTCCATATAGTGCGTCGTCAGCAACACCGTGCCGTTGCGCTTCTGGAATTGGCGGATGATATCCCACAATTGCCGGCGGCTTTGCGGGTCAAGGCCTGTAGTCGGCTCGTCGAGAAATAGAATCTTCGGATCGGCCACCAGCGCGGTTGCCACAGCCAGGCGCTGCTTCTGGCCTCCCGACAATTTGCCGACTAACGCATCGGCCTTTTCCTGCAGCGACAGTTCCTCAAGTACGGCATCGACCGAGCTGGGATGCAGGTAAAAGCTGGAGAACAATTGCAGCGTCTCGCGAACGGTAAGCTTCTCGGAGAGCCGCGTCTCCTGCAGTGAGATGCCCAGCCATTCGCGCAGTTCGCGCGCGTGCGACTGCCATGTCCTCCCGAGGACTTCCACCTCGCCAGATGTCGGCTCAAGCAGCCCTTCTAGAATCTCGATGGTCGTGGTCTTGCCCGCCCCATTCGGCCCCAGCAGCCCAAAACATTCCCCCATGTTGATGGTCAGGTCGAGGCCGCGGACGGCTTCGACCTTACCGTCGTAGGTCTTGCGCAGACCGCGACATTGGATGGCAACTTCCATTCGTAAATGATACTGGAGAATTGAGGAGCGGATTTGTTCACCACGGAGATACAGAGGCACAGAGAAGAAGGGAATGGTTTGTATCAGGGCACGGCTTCAGCCGTGCAGCAACTCGCCAAGTAAATTGGGCTTTAGCCCCCGTTGAAGATTTGCAGGGGCTAAAGCCCGACCTCTAGCCTGTCCCTTCGGCACGACTAAAGTCCTGCCCTGACACAAAGCAACCCTGATCAGGGAATCCGAAAAGGCGCACGTACGTCATTGGCTTAAGGTCTGGAAATTTGCTCACCACAGAGATTACGGAGATCTCTTGCAAACAAAAATCTGTGTCTCTGTGGTTAATTCACGACATCGGCTTCA
>Ga0181532_10003847_pt1 | contig 13377 bp, 7 predicted proteins | sample PEATcosm2014_Bin_33_FD_119768 | JGI IMG/M metagenome (GOLD analysis project Ga0181532, IMG submission 119768) | Peatland microbial communities from MTU Mesocosm Facility, Houghton, MI, USA - PEATcosm2014_Bin11_30_metaG | ecosystem: Environmental > Terrestrial > Soil > Wetlands > Peat | place...
CACGAAGGGGTCACCGGTGTGGCCCTGGCCTGTGTCGTCGCCGGCGTCTGCGTGGCGTATCCGATCTGGGCCATGTTGGCCGGCCCGTACCGCTACCAGGGCCCGGCCTACGCGGGGGGCGTCAGTGCCGATCTGCTGGGGACCCTGGCCCCGACGTCGCTTCAACGCTTCGCACCGAGCGGCCTGAGCGCCGCCGGAAGTCGCCTGCTGTCCGGAAACTTGACCGAGAACGGCAGCTACATCGGTCTCCCTCTGATGGTGCTCCTCGTCGTCCTCCTGGTCCTGTGTTGGCGTCACCGCTGGATCCGCTTCGCTGGGGTGATGGCCGTCATCACGGTCATTCTCTCCTTCGGCTCCCACCTCGTCGTGGCGAACCGTCAGACCGCCATCCCGCTCCCCTGGGACGTGCTCGAGCACCTCCCGTTCGCGGACAACATCATCACGGTTCGGCTCGCTCTCTACACGTGGCTCTTCGTGGCTCTGCTGGTTGCGCTGAGCATGGATGCGCTCCACGATCGTTGGCGGCGCGGGCCGTCGAGCAGGGTGACACGAGCCCGGCCGGAGGCGGGCCGTGTCGCGGTAGCGTGTCTCCTGGGAGGGATGGTCCTGATCAGTGCGCTGTCGCTCGTTCCGGCGTGGCCGATCGCCACCGCTCCGGCGGCGGTACCGTCGTATTTCTCTGGTCCGGCCGTCGATCGCATCGCCTCCGGATCCGTGGCGTTGATTTCGCCCTACCCATCTGTTGCGGAGACGCAGCCTCAGCTCTGGCAGGCCGTCGCCGGCATGAGGTTTCGGATCATCGGGGGTTACGCGCTCTTCGCCGGCCCGAATGGCACGAGTACGAACTTCCCGGACGTTCTACGGCCAGGGGAAGTGCAGAGGTTTCTCTGGTCGAGGGCCACCGGAGGTGCCCCGTACCCGGTCGGGACAAGCCCTGCACTGACCGGTCATCTCGTGTGTCAGTTCCGTGGGTTCCTGGCGAAATACGATGTCGATAGCGTCATTGCGTCCAACGATGACGCTGACCCGGCCGTGTTGAACGCTTTGTTCTCCGATGCTCTCGGCAGACCGTCAACGAGCGGGGTCGATGTGAACGTGTGGTACGGCGTGCAGGCGGATCTAACCCATGACGGCCACATCTGCAGCGCCTGACCTCACGCCGGGAGCCCGCCGAGGGCCCGGATCGTCTTCAAGCCCTTGCGGCTCGCCACTCGGTGAGCCCGTCCCGCAGCGCGTCGTGGAGACGGACGAGCTCGACGGGGTCTCGATGCCGCTGCGCCAGCCGGACGAGCCCGCTGCGCTCGCGCTGAATGGCGCCGCCGCCCTTCGCGACTTCACGGACGTGACGCACGATGCCCGCGCCGTCCCGGTAGACCCGGGCGCTCGACCCCACGATCGTGCGGGCCTCGGGACGATCGGGTATCACGGGGATGGTCCCGCACAGCATTGCCTCGATGATGGACATCGGGTACCCCATCACATATTCGGGGGCCAAGGTGTAGACCATCACCGAGGCCCGCGACATCACCTCGAGCACCTGGGACCGGGGCACGTTGATGCGCACGTCGATTGAGGGATCGATATCCGCCACCATCCGTTCGACCAACTGCGGAACGTCCTCTCGGCCGTTGGATCGGGCGAGGATGATCATGCGCTCGAGTTCGGGCATTTCTGACAGCGTCTCGATCAGGAACCCAAAATCCTTCTTGGGCAAACCCGCGGATACGGAAAGGACCAGGCCTCGCTCAGCGGGGCTCTCGGGGATGACCACGCTCGGATCAACGGTTGGGAGCAGCGGTCGGACCCCGGCAGGGAGCTCGCCAAGATGGTGCGGATGGGCAAACACGCTGACACAGAGCGGATGGTTGAGGATCTGCTCCACCTTCTCCCGGTTCACATCGAAGGAGTGCACCCGGCACGCAAAGGGCAGGTTGTGCCTCTCCATGCGACCGAGCTCGCCCTCGGCGTGCGTTGCCCAGTGCATCAGGACGACATCAGGTCTGTGTTCTTCGATGACCGAGTCCACGTCGAGGCGCGCAGGTGGTACGCCCTCAGCCTGTGAGACCGCATCCTGGAGCGCAGACACGCTGACGATTGCGCCGGCCCGCTGGAGCGCCCTGATGTCCTCTCCGATGTAGGTTTCCGAGATCACCGGGTACATGGCTGTGTGCACGAGAACCCGAAGCGGCCGGGAGGCGTGGACGCGTGAGCGGACACGTCGCACGGACTCGCCTTGTTCAGGAATGTCGCTGACCCGATCGGCGACGATGGTCCGGTAATAGCAGGAGAGAGCCGGGAGTGCCAGGGGTTCCGTCTGTGCGAACAGTCGCAACGAGTGATCCCAATCGAACGCGGCTCGCAGCGACTCGTCGTACCGGATGTGCCGGAAGGCCGACCGCATCGCGATGGTGTTCCGGTCTATGTAGTTGGCGCGCTCGTGCCTGGTCCGGTCGTATAGCGCGAATTCCAGAGTCGGCAACATTCCCGAACGGACGCCGTGTTGAGCCCCCGCGTCCTCATTGGACCGCGCACCGTACAACGCACCGACCTCGGGAAAGGTGGTAAAGGCCCAGACGACGCTCCGGAGCCACTCCGGATGCATCAAGTTGTCGTCGTCGAGAAACGAGACGATCTCCCCGGTCGCTGCCTCGAGCCCGACATTGAACGTGGCACCCGCGCCCCGTCGCGCGGCCGTGCGCACGACCTGGATCCTGCCGTCCTTCAGTCCAGCGAGTGCGACCTGGGAGTCGTTGTTGTCGGAGTCATCCATGACCACGATCTCGAAGTGCTGATACGACTGTCGCAGCACGGAATCGACCGCCTCCATGAGCATCTCGGGGCGATTACGGGTGGCGATCGTCACGGATACGAGTGGATCTTCTGCGACGGCCTCGACGCTCGAGATCCAGTCCATGACGGTGGAGACTTGGAGGCGTGTGATCAGCGACCCGGTCACATCCAGTGTCCCGGAGACCTCAGGTTCTGCGGTGTCGAGCGGTTGTGCGCCGAAGTTGGCCAGCGTCTTGACGCACGAGCTCACCCAACGTTCGAGCGACGTGAGCCACTCGTGATGCGACGCAAGGTCTTCGAACATACCGGAGATCTTCTGCACCCCGGTCGTGACTTCCAGCTGCAGGTCGGACATCCAGCTGGCCTGCCCGACCAGCATGCTCTCGAGCGCGTCCACCTTTGCCTCGAGTTTGGCAATTCGTTCCCGAGCGTCACCATTCGGCAGGTTTGAGGAACCGGACATCTCCGATGCTCGCTATTTGCCTTGGTACGAGCGCGCACTGGCGCGCCTCAAGATCTGCCGGGGAGTTGACTCTCTGTTCAGCAGCAAGCCTTCGAACAGCGCCATGAAGTCCGCAACATACCCGCTCGAGTCGAAGCGCTGGAGAACGTGCTGCCGGCCGGCCTCGCCGACAGAGGCGAGCTCAGCTTCGCCGAGCACGAGGACGCGATCCAACGCTGCGGTCGTCGCGCTGAGGTCGTTCGGCTCGAAGAGGAATCCCGTCCTCCCATCCTCGAGCAGTTCGGGCAAGCCGAAGACCGAGGTCGACAGTACGGGCAACCCGAAACACATTGCTTCGAGCGCCGAACGGGGCAACGATTCCATATCCGACAGGGAGAGGAGAAGGTCGGCCGAGCGGTACCAGGGGTAGATGTCCTCAACGACGGGGACGACCCTCGTGCGGTCTTCCAGACCGACGTTTCCGATGTACTCCTTCAAACCGTCTGCATAGGGTGAGCCGGAGTCGCCGACGAAGACCAGCATCCAACCCGGGTGGTGCTCCCCCACGAGAGCGAAGGCCTGTGCGATCCGCGTTTGCGCCTTGCGCGGCTCAATGGTCCCCATAACGAGGATCACTCGAGCGTCAGGCGGGAGTCCAGTGTCAGCTCTGGCCTGCTCGCGGGAGACCCGTTGGCAGAACGCGTTTATGACACCGGTGTCGACCCCATAGGGCACCACGATCGCACGATCCGTCCCGGCCCAAGTCGCGTACAATTGCCGGGTTGCCTCAGCTTCGAAAACGAGGGCGTCCGCGGCCGCGAACGCCCGCTCCGCAGCACCGCGCACCTCTGGAGCCATCCCGTTGGGAAACGCGGCAGTCAGGAACACCCGGGGAGTCAGGCTCTCGTGGATCGCCCATACCGTCGGCAGGGAGAAGCGGGTGGCGACATCGGCGCCGACGAAGGCAGAAGCGGTATTGACGAGCGCCATGTTGTGCCCTCCACCCGCGACCAGGGCAGTCAGCTCCGTCACCCGCCCCTCATACCCATCGCTATCGTCGAAGGGGGGCTCGTTCGTCACATGAACTGGTATGCCACGACCTTCCAGTGAATCGCGCAACGGTCCGTCCCGGGGGGAGATCACCCTGCAGGCGTAGCGGCTTCCTGCTCCTGATTTGCGGAGAAGCTCGTCGAGCCACAACTGCGCTCCCCCATAGCCGAGTTGATGTGTGAAGACGACGAGGTCGAGATCGCTCGAGCGGGGAGCGCCGACGGACGACGTCCAACGAGAACGACGCTCGGCCAGGATGCGGTCCCTGCTGTGTCGTTCGGTGTCTTCGGCATCCCGTGCCACCGTGAGCGCTCGGTCGAGCAATACCACTGGTCGCGCGCCATCGGCCCACGCAACCAATTGCAGCTTCAGTTGCGAGGCCGAGTCGGACACCGCCGCCAGGTCGACCCAGCACTCAAAGCCGCTGATGATGGCCTCCGGCAGGTCGTGCTGCATCCTGACGTCGACTCGATTGATGCCCAGGCGGGCCCTTTGGACCCACCGACCGTTGACGAGCACATCGATCTTCTCGATCGGTTCTGAGCGGTGCAGGGCCCAGCCCTCGAGCCGGAACACCGAGCTGACCTCCTCGTCGGGAGCCGGGGTGCCGAGCCCGCCGATGAAGTCATCGGACAGGTATGCCGCCGGGTCGCGCTCCGGCGGAGGCGGCTCCTCGTCGTACAGGACGACGGAGAACGGACGTAGTTGCAGCGGTGGCGTCACGGGATCGGCCCACACCACCACCGAGAGCTCGACCCGGTCCCCGGCATCGAACGCACTCATATCCGCATCCACCCGCCAGCCGGCGCCGACCAGGTCGTCGAGACCGGTCGCCTCGGCGACATCGGGGCGGTCCTCGGATCCCACTGCGGCGCGACCCACCGTGACCCCGTTGGCCTGCACCAGGACCGCCACGGCCGGTCGGTCCCCCCAGATCGACCATCCCCGGACGGTGAAGCCGGTCTTCGCCACCCGTTCGCCGGGTGCCGGTTCATCGATCCGACCTCCGAGCAGATCTGGGACGGCAAGGGCGCCGCCGGCAGCCGATGCCGGAAGCTGCTTCGCACGACGACGGGCCCGCTCGCGTATGAACACATGGTGCACCCGCACCAGCGGATGCCGGCGCTTCATGCCGAGAGCGCGTCCGACGAGCGCGCTGCGCCGGTCGAGAGCTCGTGCCAGATCTGCGCGATCCCCGTCTCGAGATCACGGGGCTGCCACGCCATCATCGAGTGCAGCCGTGACACGTTCAGGACGATGGCACGGACGTCGGAGGGCCGCCGAGGGAGCCACTCGACCCTAAGGCGCGCTCCGGTGAGCCGTTCGACCATCTCGAGGATCTGCACCACCGAATGTCCGACGCCGCCGCCCACGTTGACGACCTGGGGCCCGCCCTGGCTGGGGCGTAGTGCCATGACGGCTCTGGCGACGTCTCCGATGTGCACGAAGTCGCGCACGGCTCTGCCGGCGTCGAAGACGGGGATCGGTCGGCCAGACGATGCTGCCCGGAGGACCGTTCCGATCACGCCTTGACCGTTGGCACCGTCCTGCCGGGGCCCGTAGGCATTGGAGACCCGGAGGATGCGTGCCGGGATCTCATACCGAGCCGAATATGCCGCGATCGAATCCTCCGCCATCAATTTGGAGAGCCCATACGCCGAGATCGGCCGGCACCGAGTCTCCTCGTCGGCCGGGAGGTGGGCGACGTCGCCATAGACCGCCCCCCCGGAGGACACGAAGGTCAAGCCCACGCCGGGGCGGTCCCGCAGCTCTTCGAGGAGGGTATCGAGACCCAGGACACTCAGGGCCGTGGAGTCGAAGTCATCGGTCAAGGCCCCGGGCGGAGTGCACCCCACGGCATGCACCACCCAATCGACGCCCTCGAGCGCCCTTTGGAGCACGGTCGGGTCTTCCGCGGGTCCGAGCACCAGCTCCACTCCGGCCGCGGCTGCCGACGGGCTCAGCAACGGGCGGCGGGCCACCGCTCTCACCGCCCAGCCGGTCGAGCGAAAGGCCAGTGACACCTCCGAGCCGATGAACCCGGTCCCGCCGAGGACGAGCACTCGGCCAGGAAGGGGGCCTCCCTGCACAGTGACTCGATCATCTTCCAAATCGCGCGTCACCGCGTCTGCCAAGTGTGCCCCTCAGTAGCTCTTTCAATGGCCCGGGGCCTGAGGTTACAAGACCCCGGCGGGGGTCCTATTGACCTCCGGCGCCGCAGGGACCGCGGTCTTTCCACCAGACGCTCATGACACGTCCGTCCGGGAGCGGGAGACCACCCACGGGCCCGAACCCGTCCTCCCTGAGGGCTGCGAGCCCTGCGCCCTGGCCCACCAACGGCGAAAACGCCCGGCTGTACCTCGACGTCGGGCCGATGATGACGAGATTGGGGAGGCCGCGAGCAGGGTCCTCCAACTGCCGAAAGGGCGTTTCACCCGCCTCTGCACGCGTCTTGAGCAGCCCCGTCGGGAGATCGTCGGAGTAGGCCAGCTGGTACGCCAGGTCGACCGTATTGGTATTGAAGAGCGGATCCTGGACGGCGAAGAAGACCACCGGATCACAGCCGTGCGCGGCGGCGTAGCCTCGAAGGAATTCGGCCATGTCCCGGCTCGGCGGCAACCATGCCCGGAGGTAGGCATCCTCGCCGGTCATCGTCCCGGAGGTGTCGCAGGAGCGGGGTGTGCATGCGCCGCCGGTACTCGATGCATAATTGAGGATGGTCCCCCGGCCATCGAAGGCAGTCAGGTGCACCGGGCCCACCGAGACGTCCAGGGCCGATGTCGAGACGTCGGGAATGGCGGCCGTCATACCCGCGAACGACGCCACGGCCGCGATCATGCAGGCCGCTCCCACCCAGGGGCGCGCGCGCCGGATGGATCGGCTGGCGACCGAGGTCGCCAGGATGACGACAGCTGGGATGAGGGGGAGCTCGAACATCGAACCCGCGTTCTGGCTGCTCGAGAGCACGAGGAAGCCCCCGATGACGAAGATCCAGATCGTTGCGCTCGGATCGCGGAGATACCTGCCTGTGGCCTCGGCCACCCGACCCGCCGGGTGGCCACCCGGCGGGTCGTCGCCCGGTCTGCCCCTGCGCCGACGCCACCAGGTGCCGAGGCCAACCAGAAAGCACAGGGCGACGGCCAGCGCCAACGGAGCGAAGACCTCGGTGTTGACAGCCCGGTTCAGGCGGAACGTCCACCAGCCGAGTGACAACACGGACCGTGCCGCGCCGTAATGGGAGGCTTCCGTGCCGTACCCGTATCCGGTCAGGTATTGCAGGACCGGTCGCCATGTGGCCGAGTACCAACTACCGGCGACCAGAAGGCTCAGCAGCACCCCGGCACCAAGGTTCAGCGCCTGCCTGCGACGAGGTCGGCTCAGCGCGACGCTGAGCACGGCCGCCAGGATCAGTGGCGGCAGCAGGGAGAGGCTCACCGTCCGCGCCAGCGCACTCAGGCCGAGCAGGACGCCCCAGAGCGCGCTCATCGCCAGGCTCCGGAACGCATCCGTACGTAGCTGGACGACGAGGGTGGCCGTGAGCATGGCCGCGGCGGGGAGGGCGAAGTTGAAGGCGCGGCTGGAATCGACGACCCCGGGAACCGCAGCCACCATGACCGCCGCCAACAAGCTCCAATTTCGATCGGCCAGCCGGCGCGCACCCCAATACGTCGAGAGGATGACCAACACGTAGAAGAGCTGCTGCACCGCGAGCATGTGGTACGTCCCGGCTCCGGTCGCCCACCGGAAGACGCCGGCGACCACGGTGAGAAGCGGTGCCTGCGGATCGGGGAGACGCACCGTCGACCAGAGGGCGCCGAGACCACCCGTATGGAGGGCGTCGGCATCCCGGAACGCTCGCTGCAGGTATCCGGCCTCGTCGATGTCGAACGGTAGGCCGCTGCGGTGCGCGGCGACCCACCACAGGTTGACGGGGACCGTGATGACCAAGAGCGCCGCCAGAGCCACGTGTTGCCAGGCGACGCGACGAGCCCGCAGCCTCGGAGCAGGCGAAGTGCCCTCTCGTGGAGCGCCGGCCTCTCCGATGCTCGCCGCCGGGCTGGTCACGCTCACCGACGGCAAGGCTAGTTTCGTGTCGTTCCGTGAGGGTCGAACTCCAAGCGATGGGCTACGACTCGCCGCGGTGGAAGAACTCCAGCCGCTCGGGCAGCGGCCGCTGCCTGCATCCAAGGCGCTCGACACGAACGTGTTCGCCGTGACGAAGGCCACGGCCAGCAAGGACCACCTCACGACCATTTCCAGCCTCAAGCCCTATGCCTCGAAACTGACCTTGGGTGGGCCACCGGAGTGCCCGACCTTCGCCGGCTGCGAGCCAGGACTGAAGAAGGTCTACGGGCTCACCTTCGCCGGGTTCAAGTCCCTCGACGAGGCAGGCCAGCTCAGCGTAGCGGCCCTCAAGAACGGTGAGGTGCAGGTGGTCGAGCTCTTCTCGAGTGACGGCAACGTGGTCTCGAACAACTTCGTGGCGCTGACCGACAACAAGCACCTCGAAGGCGCCGACTACATCGTTCCGGTCATCAGGAAGTCGGTGGACACCTCGGGCGTGGCGACGTTGCTCAACGGCATCGACGCCAAGCTGAGCACCGATGCGATCTCGGAGCTGAACCTCGACGTGACCTCCCAGCAGGAGCAGCCCGCCGCCGTGGCACAGGCCTGGGTGACGTCGGTCAAGGGCTGACGCCACCCCGCCCCGGGGGCCGGGACGACAGCCTGGCGGACCGGAGGATCGTCTTCGACTCGGTCAGCGTCGGACGTGGCGTCCTCGCGGGCGGACGGCGAGCACCAGTGCGACGCCGACGAGGAGGGACAACAGCCCGGCCAGCGCGACGTCCTGATCGCCCGACGTGAAGCCCGAGGCCGCCAACTGCGCTCCCCCGCTACTGCCACCGGTGCCACTACTGGCTGCGGCCGCATAGGTGTTGGTGAAGGTGACCTGGGTCGCAATCGAGGACGTCTCGCTCCCGACGGTGAGCGCGGCCAGGTTCCCCTGCACGGCCGTCCCGTTCGTCGTGATCGCGGACGTCGTGGTGACGGAGGCACCGGCTGCAGCGCCGGTCGCCGTCTCCGAGATCTGACACACGGCGGGGAACGGAATGGGCAGCCCCGTCGGAAGCCCCTGCGGTGTCGCCTGACCGGGCGCAACCGACAACGTGGCCGTGGCGCCGTCGTCGCACGACGCCATGACGGTGGCCGGACCCTGCTGTGCGGCAGCGTCCCCGGCGATCACCTTGACGAGGTCGAGCGTGCTGGGTGCCACAAGCTGGTAGACGAAATCACAGGTAAGCGTCGGCGCCGCAGCGGTACCGAGCGCCACCTGGAGCTGGTCCGGGCCCACCGGCGTCACCGGTTGACTGGCGTTGCACGACGGGGCAGCCGCCAGGACCCAGTGCCCGCCTGACGCCGGATCGGGAGCGAGCGGCTGCACGAGCCAGGTCCCGAGCAGCGGGTTGGTGCTGTCACCGGTGGCCACTGCCGGCGTGCCGGCCGAGGTGGTGGTGACCGTCTGATTCAGCACCTCGCCGTAGTCCGAGTCGATCCGGGCACCGAACGTTCCGGTCCCACCGAGTGTGGTGAACCGGACGATGAGCCCACCGGTCGCTTGCAGCACATTGGTGAAGGTGCACGACGCGCCACCGCCCGAGGGGACGGTGACCATCACGGTCGGGCCGGTCCCGTCCTGGGGCGTTCCACCCGTCGTGATGCAGACCGTTCCCTCCCACGCCCACTTCCAGCCCGGGGCCGGAGCAGGCAGGTTCTCGGCGACCGTCCACTGGCCGGCGGTGAGACCCGGGATGGTGCCTGTGCCTGCGTTCTGGTCGCCGGGTTGCACGGTCACGTCGACCGTGGACACGGTGTCCGTCGGGCTCGTCACCGTGTAGCCGAAGGACTGGGGAAGGACTCCCGAGGGAATCGGGCGCCCGTCCGCGGTTGCGATCTGCTTGTTGATCTCACCCGTCCCCGTCGGTGGCGGCGCAAGGCCGTTGGTGAAGGTGCAGGTCACCGTGTCACCGGCCGCGAGCGAGATGTTCACCTGGTCGTTGCCGCCGGGAACGGTTGAGTTCGGATCGTTGCCCGAGTACGTGATCGTGCTGCCGCCCGACTCGGAGGCACATGACAACCCCACGAGCTGAAACCCGTCCGGGATCGTCTCGGCTGCCGTCCAGGGTGCGTTGCTCCCCGTCTCGCCGCGGATGAAGGTCTCCTGGGCGCTCGTGGCGTCCGCCGGCACCGTGACGGAGAAGGCACCCCCGGGGTTGTAGGAGACGGAGCCGGCGAAGTCGAAGGTCTGTGGCGCCGGCAACGCTTCGGCGAGGCTCTTCTTGATCACGATGGTGCCGCCCGTGGGCGGCGGTTGCACGTAGAAGGCGAAACAGAACACGTGGCTCATGCCGGAGGGAAAGCCGATCCACTCGACGTTGTCCCCGTTGAGGTTGTCCATGGCGCAACGCAGTGCGGCAAATCCGTACTGCTCCCCCTGTCCGTTGAGCGGCTGCGACGGCGTGCCGCCCATCGCCCACAGGTTCCCCTGGCCCGCCAGCGTGAGCTCGGCGGACGTGAGGGTGAACGTCGTCGCGCCGGCGATCTGCTGACCGGTGGGGTTGCCGTTGGTATCGAGCAGCGGCGTCGACGCCTGGGTGGTCACCTGCCGGTTGTTGACGCTCGAAGTCCCCGTCACATAGCTCAGGTTGGTACCGGCGGCGTTGAGCGCGATGCCATTTCCGAAGGCGAACGTCCAATTCGGCAATGGCTTGCACGCGGTCTGTGGCGCGTCGCCGTCCTCGACGGCAGGGTCGACCGCGACGAAATTCGTGTAGGGCGTGTCAGGACCGAGGTCCTGCAGGGACTCCATGATGTTGTTGCGGGCCCGATTGGCGAACACGTCGGTGTACGCGGGGCAGACGCGAGCGACCATCGTGACGCTGTACTGCGGCGTGCCGGCGACCTCGCTCGCTGGTTGGGCAGCTCCCGTCGAGGCGGGCGGTGCCATGGCGAGCGACGCGACGAGCCCGCAGACCATCAGCGCCGAGAATCCAGCGAAGATGATCCACCGGGATCGCATTGGCCAACCATAACCAGCTGCCGTCACCGGCAGGTGGAACCGCACGCGATCGACGACGGGATCTCGCCTCATACGTCAGGGCTGTCGCAGTGTCGGCGGGCTCTGACCTTCACGACACGGGCCTTGCTGAACACGAACGCCCTGAGAGCCTCTAGCCGGATTCATCCTCCGGCCGACGCGGATTGAGTGGGGGCGGCGGCACCTGAATGGAGGGCGCCTCAGTGCCGCCGTCGATCTCGAAGACCTTCCCCGTCACCCACGACGAGGCGTCGGAGACCAGGTAGAGCACGGCACACGCAATGTCCTCCGGTTGACCCGGACGGCGCATCGGAGTCCCTTCGACGAATTGCTGCCGCAGGGTGTCGTCGGTGAGCACGATCTCGAGCGATCGCGTGGCGACGCCGCCCACGTCAATGGCATTGACCCGCACCCTCGGGGCCAGCTCGGGCGCGATGTTGCGGGTCATCCGGTCCAGTGCCGCCTTGGCGGACCCGTAGGCGACGAACATGGTCTGGGTCATGCTGGCGGAGCGCGACGAGATGTTGACCACCGCACCGTGACCGACGGTGTCGACCATCTGGCGTGCGGCGAGCTTGGTGAGGGTGAGCGGGGCGATGACGTTGAAGGCGAACGTCCGGGCCATGAAGCCCTCGCTGGTCTCCATGGCGGCCCGGGGCATCGCTCCTCCCGCGTTGTTGACCAGGATGTCGAGTCGACCGAACTCCTCGACGGCGCGCGCGACGAGACGCTCGCAGCCGACCGCGTCCGTGACGTCCGTCGGCACGACCAGCGCCCTGCGGCCCAGGTCCCGGATGTGACCGGCGACCTCCTCGAGGTCGGCCAGCGTCCGTGCCGCCAGGACCACGTCTGCGCCGGCCTCGGCCAGCCCGATGGCCACGCCCCGCCCTATCCCGAGCCCGGCCCCGGTGACGATCGCCACCCGCCCGGACACCGCGAAACGGTCGAGGATCATGCCGGGCCCGACGCCGGCGCTCCCCGCCGGTCCCGGTGCAAACCCGGAGCGGCGCGGCCGGCCACCAGCGGCATCTCGAGGTAGGTGCGCAGCCCTGGCTCGGCCCGGCAGACGTAGGGGATGGCGTTGACGCAGTGCATTGCGGTGGCGACCACGCCCGGATTGCGGACGAGGCCGGCTTCCACCGTCTCGGGGTGCAGCTTCTTGAAGGTGGTGAGGCAGCTGGGATCGCCCGTGATCTCGACCTCGAAGCGCTCCCCGTCGTCCCCGAAGGTCCAAGGGGGACTGAGGTGCTCCTCCCCCATCAGCCAGTTGACCGTCGCAGTGACCACCGGTTCGCCGTCGACCGTGGCTTCCCAGGTGAACCGCTGCGCCGCCACCGTCCCGGGCTCGATCGGACCGATGGGCGAGTCGATCGGCGCGGTGGCCACCGCCATCTCGTGGGTCGTCCTCAGCTGGGGCTCGACGTCGAAGCCCATCTCGTCGGCGACCATGAAGATCGACTGGCGGAAGCCTCCGCCGAGCGCGTCGATCATGACGCTGGCGCGCGCCTCTTCCGGGGTCTTGCCGAACAGCATCCAGTCGCGCACCACGTCGGGGGCGCCGTAGGTGCGGATGTCGGAGAACTCCTCCGCCCGCACGTGGGTCACGGAACCCGAGAGGGCCGAGATCATGAGGGGGAACCGCTCCGTGATGCCTCCCGGGTTGATGCCGGTGCCGTGCAACGTCACGCCGGCACCCCTCGCGATGGCGTCGAACTTCTCGCGCTCTTCGGGCGGCGGGTAGAACCAGCCGAGCGGCGTGACCACGTTCTTGCCCGACTCGAGGATGGCTGCCAGCACGGTCGGATCGGCGAAGATCGGGCTGTAGAGGACGCAATCGGCCGGTGTGGCCAGCAGGGCTTCGACGTCGCCGGTCGCTGTCACACCGAGGGAGTCACGGCCCAACAGCACACCGAGGTCGACACCCTCCTTGGCCGGGCTGTGCACCCAGGCCCCGGCCAGCTCGAGGTCGGGGTGTGCCAGGACACCCTCCATGGCGGCA
>Ga0181532_10003848_pt1 | contig 13376 bp, 8 predicted proteins | sample PEATcosm2014_Bin_33_FD_119768 | JGI IMG/M metagenome (GOLD analysis project Ga0181532, IMG submission 119768) | Peatland microbial communities from MTU Mesocosm Facility, Houghton, MI, USA - PEATcosm2014_Bin11_30_metaG | ecosystem: Environmental > Terrestrial > Soil > Wetlands > Peat | place...
CCGTCACCAAGACGTGGACTCGAAGCCTGGCACTCGCAATGGTGATCGCAGTGCTTTTCTTCCTCGCCTTCCTCACGGCATTGCCCTGCGTTTTGGACACAGTCGTGCTTGCCTTCTCGGGCAGCATTGACACTTGGAGCGACTGCTGGACCGTTTCCCCCGTTTGTGGCCTCGCCCTGGCGCTTAACCACGACGACATCTGGCAGAACCTGGTGATCGAGCTGCAGAGGCGATTCCGGATCGGCCTTGCGCCACTAATCTGTTCTTACTCCGTGGTCGCGCTCCTTTCCCTCGTCGGCGCGCTGCTGGCGAGCCGGTTCGCCGCATGGATAGTAGGCCGGACCTGGCGCGACCAGCCGCCCTCGCCCGGCGTCCTGTGGCTGCGGGAAAAGCTGTGCCGGCCGCTTGTCTTCCAGGACGCGCTCCGGCGCTGGCTGCGGTGGGAATTGCAGCACAATCCGATTGGCTGGCTGGAGCAGCGGAGTTGGAGCGGGAGGCTGGTCGTGTGGAGCTGGTTTGCCATCGTCATGTGCGCCTACTCCAGCCTGTTTGCCAACATGTCGCTCTATAAGAACGCATTCGAGGGCGTGCAAACCTTGCTCGCCCTGGTCCTCGCGCTGAGCCTCGCCGTGAGCGCTGCCGGCAGCTTCCGGCGGGAGCGCGAGAGCGGCGTCCTTGAGCTGCTGCTGGTGGCGCCGCTGCGCGAAACGCAGATTATCGTCGGGCGCGTCCGCGGTCTCTGGGCGCAGTTCGTCCCTGCCAGCGTTCTGCTGTGCGGCGTGTGGCTCTACTGTGCGACGTTCCTGACGTCCGGCAGCCAGGTCCTGTCCGTGCTGCTATACATCGTGACCTTTCTGACCTTGCCCGTCGTGGGGCTCTACTTCTCGCTGACCCGCGCGAGTTTCATGGCGGCGTTGCTCATGACTGTCCTCGCGCAGTTTGCCCTGCCTGCCGCGCTGGCGCAGGCCACCAATTTTGTGGTGGTCACCTACGTGGGGTTCAACAGTCACGATCAGCGCCTTCTGGCAGGCCGGCTCGTGCCGGCCCTCGTCCAAATCCTGCTCGCGGTGTTCCTGTCGTGGCGACTGCATCAGAACCTGAGGCGCCGGAGATTCGCCTTCGAGGGCCGCGGGCTCTGAAGGCCGCGGCGCGGCGGGGCCACAACCGAGATAGCCAATCGCCAATGGCAAATAGCAAATGGCGGATGGCGAAGCCCAGGTCGTGGGCAGAGCAAATGGAATCCGGGCAGCCTGGGAAGACCTGTACGGATAGCAGTATTGGTTACGGCGGCCTCACCAGCCCTGGGTGCATACAAGGAAATTCCGAGTGGCTATGCGTAACAGTACGGATTTTCATTCCGGCAGGACTAGCTATGCTGTCGCTGATGATCTTCGGGATAAAGCTATGCCTGTCTGCTTGAACAAGTTGAGCACGGCGGCGCAAGGGTGCCTGTTGCGCCGGGGGCCTCGGGTGTTTGCCTTGCTGGGGAAGGTCACGCCGTCCGGCCTCGCCCCATTCACCCGCAGGGACGTGGCCGGCAGTTGGGCGCTGACCGCCGAGTTCGGATGCCTGCGGCTGGAACGGCTCTCGGGCGACGAGGAAGTGACGGGCGGGCAGATGTTCCTGCCGGTGCCCTCCTCTTTCGACTATGGCGTTACCGGGGCCGGGGAGTCGCGCGAGTTGGCCCGTGCGGTCTTCGGGCTGCTGGCCAGCGAGCTGGAGCAGTTGGTCAGCGTTATGCGGCGCGGCAGCTTCCCGGTGCTGGGCTTTTCTCTCAGCGACCAGCGGTGCAGCATCAGTGCCGGCATCATCCCGGGCTATTGGCCGCACGTCGTCATCTCGAACATGGCCCTGCATGGCAACGTGCTTTCCCTGGAAACCTTCATGCGGGTCGTGGTCTCCTCGCTGCCGCAAAGCCGGTTGGGCCTCCGCCTCCCCAGCCTGCAACCCGCACTCAAGCAGATGATGCGGGCCGTGGTTACTCCGCGCCGAGGCATTCCCTACACGAAGGAAGTCTTGGCGCTGGCGCCCACTCCTTCCTGGCTCCGGTAGCGGAGTGACGGAAAGCTCCCGCGCCGTCCTCAGGGCGCAAGGCGGCTTGCTGGAGGCGCCTCTGAGGAGTCAGGCCGGCCCGAAACGAGTTAGCCCGCAAAGGGTTTTGACCGGTCCGGCACGCCCTGTTAGGCTCGTCCCAAGGCAAATGAAAACCTCACCGGCCATCGGCGAATACCTTATCCAGCGACTCTACGCGCATGGCGTGCGCCATGTGTTCGGCATCCCCGGCGATTATGTGCTCGGGTTCTACGATCAGCTCTCCCGGAGCAAGCTGCGCATTGTCAATACCTGCGACGAGCAGGGCGCTGGGTTCGCCGCCGATGCCTACGCCCGCGTGCGCGGCCTCGGGGCCGTTTGCGTGACTTATTGCGTTGGCGGACTGAAGGTGGCCAACACCACGGCGGAAGCCTTCGCCGAAAAATCCCCGGTCGTCGTCATCAGCGGCGCGCCGGGGGTAAAGGAGCGCGAGAAGAACCCCCTGCTGCATCACAAGGTCCGGGAGTTCGATACCCAAAAGAAGGTCTTTGACGAGCTGACCATTGCTTCCGCCGTCCTGAGCGACCAGCAAACCGCCTTCCAGGAGATTGACCGCGTGCTGCATGCCGCGCTGCGGTACAAGCGGCCGGTCTATTTAGAGCTGCCGCGCGACCTCGTCTCCGCGCCTGGCATCCCTCACCACAAGACGCTCGAAATTCATGAGCAAAGCGACCCGTGCAGCCTGCGCGAGGCCCTGGCCGAAGCCGGACAGATGATCAACCGGGCGCGGCACCCCGTGATCATTGCCGACGTGGAGGTGCACCGATTCGGCTTGCAAGACCAGGTCATCAGGCTTGCCCGCAAGACGAATATTCCCGTCGCCGCAACCATGCTCGGGAAGTCCGTCATCGGGGAGAACCACCCGTTCTATCTCGGGGTCTATGAAGGGGCAATGGGCCGCGAGGAGGTGCGGCAGTACGTGGAAAGCAGCGACTGCGTCATCCTGCTCGGCGCGTTCATGACGGACATCAATCTCGGCATCTACACGGCTCGCCTTGATCCCGCCCGCTCGATCTCCGCCACCAGCGAGAAGCTCTCCATTCGTTACCACACTTACGAAGAGGTGCGTTTCAAGGACTTCGTGCGCGGCCTGCTGCGCCTCCCGCTCCGCCGCCGCAAGCTCGGCCAGATACCCCGCCCAGTCCAGATCACTCCGCACTCCGCACTCCGCACTCCGCGCTCCAGCAGGCCGATCACTGTCCGGCGCCTGTTCGAGCGGCTCAACGCCTTCCTCTCCGAAACCACCGTCGTGGTGGCCGACGTGGGTGACGCCTTGTTTGGCGCCGCCGACCTCTTCATTCGGAAGCGAACCGAGTTTATCAGCCCGGCCTATTACACCTCGATGGGCTTCGCCGTGCCCGCAAGCGTCGGCGCCCAGCTCGCCAACCCCAAGCTGCGCCCGCTGGTCCTTGTCGGCGACGGCGCCTTCCAGATGACGGGCATGGAGTTGGCCACGGTCGCGCGCTACGGGCTCAACCCGATCGTCGTGCTGTTGAACAACCGCGGCTATGGCACCGAGCGCCACATGCAGGACGGCCCTTACAACGATGTCTGGCCCTGGCAATACCACCGCCTGCCGGAGATTCTGGGCGCGGGACGGGGGTTTATAGTGGAAACCGAGGCAGACCTGGACCGCGCGTTGCTTGAAGCCGAGCAATGGACCAGGAGCTTTTGCCTGCTGGAAGTGCGTTTGGCGCAGTTGGATCGCTCGCCGGCACTGGATCGTCTGTCGGCACGCCTGGCCCGGCGGTTGTAGCTGTGTCATGCCGATGGGGATCGTGTGCCCTATAAACAGGCCACCCCTCCGGGGTGAATGGCGCTTACATAAGGAACAGAGCCGGGCTCTCGCGTAAAGTCGAAGCCTGGAATGGGGGTGGTCACCTCAGGTGGAAATCAAAGTCTCACCTTTCCGCCAGCAAATCAGGGGCATTAGCCCGGTGGAAGCCAGCAGGCACGTTTTTGGACTGACCAGCCCGCCCCAGTCTCTGCCTATCCCCTCCGTAGCCCCTCCCGATACACACCGTAGGTTCAATTTCAACCTACGGTGTGTATCGGGAGGGGCTACGGAGGGGATACGGTGCGGTGCCGGTGCGCTAGAGTGCGCAATAGCAAGTGCCTTTGGCCTAGTAACTTCCGGATCCGAGTCGTATGAGAGCAGCGATGGGTTCGAGATTGGGGATGGCGGTTCTCGGCTCGGGAACGCGGGCCGAAGGACCGAAACTCCAGTCAGGTCTGTAAGCCTCTGTGGCTGCGAGTTTTACTCATTATGTAAGCGCCATTCCCCCTCCGGGGTTCACGGCGCGACCAACCTCCTGTTTGCACGATCTTCCCGTGTCCACGAAGGCTCTTCCACGGACCAATCCACCCCTGTCTGCTCCCCATTGCTGCGAGACAATCATCAACGTCACACCCCTAACCCTGACCGCGTCGCGCACGAGGCTGGCGGACACCCAGGTTGAAGCGGGAACCAGCACAAACCTGCCGTAAGCGCGTAGCGGACCGACCTCCGGCCTTTGGTCTGCCAGGCCAATGCCTGGCCAGCGCCTAGACAGCACTAGGCTTAATAGAAAGTGTATTAAGCCTAGTGCTGTCTAGGCGCTGTCTAGGCGCTCTCGTGCCAACCCGGTGCCCCAACCACTCAGGGCGGCTGTGCCGAACCCGACCCCAACCTTCCCGGTCCAGGCCGGAAGGTGGCTTGCTGCTGGCTTACTGCTGGCTTACCACCAGCTTACCAATGGGGGGTCCTCGGCGGATGTGGGGGTAATTGAGGCTAAGTGATTAGCATTAAGGCAGTTAAGTAAGTTGCCTGAGGAGAATAGGTTACGTCGGCTGGAGGCCAGCGCTCCGGGCGCGTTGGACGGCGGTGGTCCCAGTCTGAAGCCGGAGTGGGCATGCCGTTGGTGTGTCGTAAGCCGGCAGAATGCCGGCGCTCCGTGCGTGGGCATTCCGTGCTGGTAGGAAGTAGGCGAGTCAGCCGCCCCTCTTACAAGCCTAGGTCGTGCTGCTCGTGGCCTTTGGCTTTGGCCTTGGGGGCTCTCTTGAAGGTTTCGTCCAGGGCGGCGACCGTGCTCGGGCGCTCGATGCCCTTGCCCTCCATCAACTCTTTGACCGTGCGAGAGAAGGGGCCACCCATAGGCTGGAGCTCTGGAAATACTGGCGCTCAGCAGGCTTGGGTACCTACCCTTTCTCATGCAATTGGTCGAACCTATGGTTGACCCCTTTTTCCGGCATCCTGTCGAGCAGCTCCGGGGCGAGCCGTCGAAGGATGTTGGTGGCGTGGTCCAACAAGCTGTCCCGCTCCCGCAAAGGGAGATAAAGGTCGGGCTTCTGGCCCCGCGCCTGTTCATCAGCGGCTCTGAGCAACTCAGCCGCAACGATGCAGCGGTCTTCATCTACAGACCGCAGGTTGTGTGCCGCTGCGGCAAGCACTGCGCTGTTGGTCAGTGCTTCCGGCAGACGATAGACGAGCAGATGCGCAGCCAAGCCGCGAGTCCCAGGATCGTCGCTGCTGAACGCCCGTGCCAAGGTGGGAATGCCCATGTCACCCAAGGCTGCCACTGCTTGCAGCGTGACGTCCCGCCAGGTATCTCGCCGGGGGTCTTGCAGACTCCTTTGCAACACTGCCAGGGCCTCTGGGCCGCCTGCGCCGACGGCGCCAAGGAGGCCCACGGCGGCCCGCGCAAGCCCGCCGTCGCCCTCCTCGGCGCACTGGAGCACGAGCGGGCGGAGAGTCTGTGCGTTCGTGCCCATCACCCTCACCGCGGTCGCGAGTGCCACGCCGCGGGAGAAAGACGCGTACGCTTTATTGGTTACTGCATTCAAAAGGACGGGCGCCGCGGTAGGCCCAAACACGCCGAAGGCTCGCCCGGCACCTTCAGGCAGGTACTGCATGGGATCAACTCGCACCTGCTGGCTCGCCGGGGGCAGCAGGGCCGGTGTCTCGTTTGTGATAAAGCCCGCCGGAGGGCGTGGTTCTTCGAGCACACCCAATCCTGCGCACCAGCGAAGGAGAAAGGGGATGGCGTTGGTGCCGATGTGCTCCAAGGCCTCCCGGGCCTCATAGGAGCCACGAGTATTCTCGATTGTGTCAACTGACAAGTGGAAGTCTATCTGCCCCTCCGACCCGCCCAACACCTCGACCCAATGGCCGAGCGGTTGGCCCTTGTAGGTGGGTTCAACGTGGCTTTCAGGCAGCTCGCCCAGTGCCCCGCCCATTACCCAACACACCCAAAGCGCCACGGCTGCTCGCTGATGCTTCATAGGATCAAGAAGAATAGGCTGTAGCGGGGTCACAACAACTTATTTTCACTTCCCCCAGCCTCCTGCGACAGAATTCTTCGGGCCAGAATGAAGCAGCTTTGTGAGAACGTTTGAGACACCAAAGGCGTCATTCATACCAGCCCAGGGCAACGCCCTGGGTTCATGGCCCCGAAAACCCTCTGGAGCGCTGAAGGCGCGACTCATCTCATCTAGTCACGCACCCCGCCGGACCAGTTCCTTCAATCCCACACATACCTTTCGTCGAATTCCACGTGGTATTTGTTCAACAGATTGCGGTACTCCTGTTGGAACGTGTGCGTGCGATGATGTTCCTCCTGGTGGTCTATGTAGCGCACCAACTCCTCCAACTGGCTCCAGCCGATGGAAAAATCCCCGTAGCCTCCCTGCCAGAAGAACCCGCCGTATTGGCTGCCCTGGTGCTTAATCCAGGCGGAGGAGGTCTTCTTGATCTTCTCCAGGAGCGCCGCTTGGCTGATGGTGCGGGCCAGTCGCGTTGCAATATGGACATGATCGGCTGCGCCGCCCACTCGGTAAGCTTGGCAATCACAGTCGCGGCAAACGGTGGCCAAGTAAGCGTGCATGCGTGGCCGGATTTCCGGATCCAGCCAGGGGTGGCGCTCCTTGGTGCTAAAAACGATGTGAAGGATGACTTGGCTGAGAGACTGAGGCATTTAGGATGATGTAATTGAATTGAATCGTTTGAACCAACCGGCCCAACCTTATGAGGCAGGCCGTCGGCCTGCAACAGCAAAACGGGGCGATGAACCCAGGGCGTTGCCCTGGGCTGGTATGAAACAGGCCGTTGGCCTGAAAGCAAAAGTGTAGCCTTCTCCCGCAGCGAACCGGCAGGGTTCACACCCCGATTGACGGGCTGACTGACTGCAAGGTAGGGGGCGCAGTCCTCTGCGCGCCAGGAAGCAAATCTATCAGTTGAACCCCCATCTGCCCCTGCTGTGTTTGGGGCCACTTCATTCCAGCTTATAGACGTGGACTCCGAGCGGAGGGAAATCGTCTGCCAATGAATCGCCCTCGACGACAGCCAGATGGGCCTCGGAGAGCACTTGCGCCCGTTTGCCCGTCAGAGCGCTGCCGCTGAAGCGCACGGTTTGCGGGAGGATGGATTTGTTGGCCGCCAGGAGATAGAGCCTGCCCTCCAGCTCGCGAAGAGCGTACTCGACCGGGGCATCGGACGGTGAGATCGAGAGCTTGGCCGCGCAGGCGGGGGCCATGATGACGGGGCTGAGCGTGCGCAGTTCGCGGACCAGCTTTTGCACGTAATCCCAATGGCCCTCCTCCGGTTTGTTGAGCAGGCCCGCGGGTTTGCCCTGGTAGTCCTTCTGGCCGGAGCCGGTGTAGAACCAAAGGCCCTTGACGCCGTTGATGATGCTCAGATAGGCAAGGCAGCGGTATTCGGCGGGCGTGGGGAAGGGGGCGTCTTTGCGTGGCTGCTGGTAGGCTTGGATGGCAATCCAAAGGGGCCGCTTGGAGAGAGTCGTCGTGAGCCAGGAAGGCGGTTCGAGAATGCCCGCCACCTTGTGCCTGGCCTCCAGGCCGTTGCCATCGGGCCCTTTGAGCGGGATGGGATACCACCACCATATCCCGATATCCATGCACGCATCTGGAAAGAAATCACGCCGATCTGCCTGGAGCTTGCTGATGACATCCTTGGTGTCGCCTAGAACGAGAGGATGGTCGGGGTCCAGTTTGTGGACGAGGCGGTAGAGCGTGGCCATGTTGGTCAGGGGCGCGGCCCCCCGGGCGACGCGTTCTTCCGAGCCCCAGCAGAGCAGCCCGGGATGATGGCGGAAGGTCTCGATGCGGCGTCGCACCTGCTGCCACTGCGCCGTCTCGATGGCTCGGCGCGGAAGCTCGACCATCATGCGCAGGCCGTTGGCCAGGGACCGGTCCAACAGCTCCTTTAGATGCGCGTCGTTGGGATTAATCGCGTCGCCGGCCTCGCCCGTGGTAATGCCGTAATTGTGCGTCGCGGTGAAGCCCGCTTTGCCCATCTCCTCCTCACGCCCGGAGCTATACAATCCGATGGGGAACGTGGGCTCGCCGGCGACGCGTAGAAAGCCATCCGGCTCAACGGTCACTCTTGCCGCCCTGGGCGAACACACCTGTACGTCCGTCGTGGCCCGGGCGATCTCCTTGCCCGAGCGGTCCACGAGCCGCGCGGTTATCTCAAACGACGCCGGCTTGGCCACGGGCACGCGCACGTTCAGGCCAACGATTTCGCCTTCTGAGGCGTCTATGGAGGCGCTTTGGAGCTGGTTGCGCCCTGCATCCCGGACCTCAACGCTCAATCGCAATCCTGAGCGCTGCGCGGGATTCAGGTTGACGCGCGCGTCAATGCGCGTGTCGCCGTCGCCTTCACCCGCCGTGTGATAACAGGGACAGGCCGGATAGAGCACTAGCGGCGGCTTGGTGTGGAATTTGCCCTGGAGCGAACGTATCGGCAGGCCGGCCGAATCAAGCAGGGCGAACTTGTAATGGTGAACGCCTTTACCGGTCAGGGTGATCGGGACCTTGACGCGGTTGCTCGCGCTGGGCTCAACAGTCACCGGCACAGATTGTGTCTGCCCGCCCAAGGTAACAGAGATGGCTCCTTGAAACTGGTTCGTGGCCCGATTCACCAGCAGGAACGAGAGTTCTTGCGGACCCGTCCACGGCTTGGCGCCTTCAGCCAGCGAGAAGGAAACCGCATTCGTGATGACCGCCGCCACGTCGTCGTACCAAATTGTCCCCGGAGCATTCGTGACGGTGTTCTGTTGCGCTTCAACTACCGTGCACCCCCACAACAGCATAACCCAAATGAACAGAGAAGGCTTACGCATCGTTCGCAACGTTATCTAACCGGATAAGGGCGACACCGCGCAAGGCATAATGCCTTCTCCTTTTTGGCGTGGCGAGCGCTTGCAGGTAATCTCCTTTACTTGGACTTGGGCGTTGCTTTACCTTGCCGCAAATCGGCTACGGCCCATGAAACCCGCGTTCAACTTGTTGTTGGGCCTCCTCCTGCTCACCGGCTGTCGGCATGTCCAGCAGGAGATGTTTCTTGCCGACGTTCGCATCAATGACAAGCCCGTGTGCTTCGCTTACGACACGGGAGCCGGCGATACAGTCATGTGGACCCACTCAGCGAAGCGGTTGGGCTTGAAGGTGTCCAAGCCGCCCTCCTCCCCGAAACTGGCACCCGGCAAGGTGAACATCGGGCACACCGAACTGTGCCGCTTTACGGTGGGCCACGAAACCTACCGACTCAAGCTGGCTACGGTGCACTTGCCCTGGCCCTGGGCAGGGCTAATGGACCTGGACGGCGTCATCGGGTGGCCGGACCTGAAGAGTGATTTCATGGCCTTTGACACCGCCGACGATGCCATCAAGGGCGTTGAGGGGTTGCCGCACGACACCAACGGATGGACCAGGCTCCCGGTTTCTCGGCGCACGGGCGTCCTGGCCCTGGAGATTCCGCGCGCCGATGGCAAGACCGGCGTCCTGGAGGTGGATACGGGCAATGCCGAAGGTGTCAGCCTTTCGCCCGCCCGCTGGAAGGAATGGCGCGCGACCCATCCCCACGCGCACGGGAGGTGGCAGTGCAACTTCATGCCTGGTTCGGGCCTGGCCATCGGGCACCAATACGAGGCCGACGACTTAGGCATCGGCCCGCTGACGTGGAAGCGTGTGACCATTCGCAAGGCGCGCCCGACCGAGATGGGCATCGCCGAGGACCGCGACGTCTTTGAAGCCAGCATCGGCCTCGCGGCGTTGCGGCAGTTGAACCTCATTATTGACCGGACAAACCAGATGGCCTACGTGCGGCGCGACCCGGACTGGCTTCCGAGCCAGGAAGCCCCTCGCCGAAAGGCGCAGGGCCGGGCCATGTCATCCACCAACAGCACCGTGCGGCTCAATTTCCAGGCGCATGAGTATGCGGATCTCGCGCAGGCGGCCCTCGACTCGGGGAAGTTCGACGCTGCCGTCACTAACTTAACCCGTTTGCTGGAGCTGGAACCTGACAACGCAGGAGCCCTGGCGGCTCGCGGCGAAGCCTTATTGAGGTTGCACGCAGCGCAAGGCAGCGCGACCAACCTGGACCGGTCGCTCCGCGACCTCAGTCGTGCGCTGGAACTGGATCCAGCCATCACTTACGCCTACTACGGCCGTGGCAGCATCTACTACCTCTCGCAACGATGGGGCGATGCACTGAGCGATTACCGGCACTTCTGCGAAAAGGCCCCGGGTGAGGCGAACTACCCGCGGTTTTTCATCTGGCTGATTCAAGCTCGACAAGGCGAACAGGTGGCGGCGGACCAGGAGCTTGGCGCCTGGTTCGGGCCGGGCCAGAAAGGGAAGGCAGGCCGCTGGGAGAGGAATATCGGCGCGTTTTTGCTGGGCCGCATGAGCGAAGCCGATTTTCTTGGTGCGGCGCGTCGCGGCCACGATTCCGGACGGCAATGCGAGGCGTGGTTTTATGCCGGCATGAAGCGCCGCCTTTCGGGCGATACCGCCGCGGCACGTGATTACTTCCAGAAATGCCTGGCGACGGACAGGAAGGATCACGATGAATACAACTTCGCCGCGGCCGAATTGAAGCTCTTGTAACTTCCAAGCCATTGAGGTAGCCTCTGGCTGCGCCGAAGTGAGGCATTATTAAAGTGGGCCCTGCACCGCGAGGCCGAGACAAGCCTGCCAAAGATGCCGCCTCCGGAAAGATGCGACTTACGGCTCCACGTAAACGGGCATCCCGATCCAAGCCAGCTTCAACAGGTATTCGGCGTTCCAGTTGGCCAGCCGGAAGCAGCCATGTGATTCGGTGCGGCCGACTTGCTCGGGGCTGGGGGTGCCGTGGATGCCGTAGCCCGGTTTGTCGAGGCCGATCCAGGCAACGCCGACCGAGTTGTTCGGCCCGGGAGGCAGGATCAGCTTGGTCTGCAATTGCCGGGCCTCCGCCGATTCCGGGAACAGATCCGGATCGAAGGTGTAATTGGGATTCGGGGCGATGACCGCGACATGCAGTTCCCCCACGGGCCGCTTTTCGACCCGCCGGGCGATGCTGCACGGGAAATGCGCCAGCAAGTTGGTCTTCGCATCAAAGGCCTCAAGGACCTTGCCGGACAAGCTGATGGCAGCAAATGCGGCTTTGGTGTCGGGGCTGGGGCGAGCGACGTCCGGCAGGCGCACCGTCGTGCCCTCGAGGACGTTGGTCCAGGGAATGGAGGGGTTCAGCCGGCGGATCAGGTTGGGGTGGGCGTGGCCCTCCTCGGCAACTAGCTCAAGGACGGTCTCATAATCGAGGGCGGTTTGCTGGGACTTGCCGAGCCAGGTGCTGCTCAAGGGCTGCAAGCGCGACAGGTCGTTCGAAGTGACGGTGTAAGTTGCGTAGGCCGGAGCGCCCAGCACAAGCCGCTCTTTGGTGGCTGCGTCCAGCTCGCCCGTAGCGGGCAGGTGTACCTTCTCTTGGAAGGCGCGAAGTGCAGCGCGCGTCTGTGGCCCGATCAGGCCGTCGAGCGAGCCGGATGAAATGCCCTGGCGGTCCAATGCCAGTTGGGCTTCAAACACGTCCCGAACCGGGCGGGGGAAGACTCCCGTCGGGACGGGCTCAAGATTGGTCTGAATGATGGTAGGCGGCGCAGGGATGGGCGGGGAGGGAGCTGGTTGGTTGGTTGGCAAAGTCGCCGGCAGCGGCGGGGACGGAGCCGGGGGGCGGGCAACGAGCACCGCCGGAGGGGTCTTCACCCTCGGCGCCTGGGCCTGGGGCTGGCCAGACCGCCACCAAAGCCAAGCCCCGACAGCCAGGACAACTAACAGCAACGCCCAATGGAGCGCCCCTTTCCGCCATGACCGGGAACGTGGCATATTGTATTTCGTAAGGCGGCCCACAGTTATTCTTGTCGCGATACAGCCATCCAGTTTGCCAATGTGCCCGCGACGCGCTCGTGGGCCGAGGGGCCTTCAGTCCCAGGCTAGTTGCGCCAGCAGGATCCTGCGGACCAGAGCAGTGCCGGCTCAGAGCTCGAAAAAGGTGCGCAGCTTGTCGAGAAAGCTATCCGTGTATTTGGTCTGCTGCGTCCGGACCAGCCCGTCCTGCTTCCCGGCGGCGAGCGCGCCTTCTGTCTCCAGTTGGCGGCGCGCGAGCAAGTCGCTGAGTTTCGCCAGCAGGTCCGGGTTTTCCTTGAGGCTCAGGGCGAGCACCGCCTTGCCGACCTCGACGACCTCACAGTCGGCCTGTGCAATCACCGTTGCACTGCGCTTCTCACCGGTCAGCAGGGACATCTCGCCGAAGCAATCGCCCGGTCGCAGAAAGGCGACAGGCATTGGCGCGCCGTTCCGCTCGACCACTACGGTTGCCTCGCCATCCACCAGGATGAACATCGAGTCGCCGCTATCCCCTTGCTGAATGAGCTTCTCGTCACGCCCGAAATGGACAACCCGGCCTCGCGGCAGCAAAGCATCGAGCTGCTCGTCCGTCAGACAGCGGAAGAGGGGTTGCTGGCGCAGGATCATCCGGGCCGCGGTCTGCACCTCCAGTTGCTTGTCGCGCGCGGGCCGTTCCAATTGCACCGTCCGGATCGGATAGGGTATGCGGATGCCATGCCGCCGGAGGCCGTACCACATGTTGCATCGAATAGCGTCGCACACCTCGTAATACCGTTCATACTCATCCAGCCAGAACCGCACCTCATATTCTATTGCGGAGTCGCCGAAGTTCTTCAAGAACACCTGCGGTTTGGGTTCGGGGCACACGCCTTTGGCGTTGGCCACGGCGTGGAGCAGGACCGCCTTGGCCCGGTTGGGCGGCGCGGCGTACTCCAGGCTGATGGAGACGCGCATCGCGTGCCGGCGCTGGGGCCTGTTCAGGTTGACGATCGTCTGCGTGGCCAGCGCGCGATGCGGGATTTCAATGGATATGTCGTCCACGGTCCGCAAGCGCGTGGCGCGCCAGTTGATTTCTATCACTTCGGCATAGCGGCCATCCACCTGGAGCCAATCCCCATGCTGGA
>Ga0181532_10003849_pt1 | contig 13375 bp, 25 predicted proteins | sample PEATcosm2014_Bin_33_FD_119768 | JGI IMG/M metagenome (GOLD analysis project Ga0181532, IMG submission 119768) | Peatland microbial communities from MTU Mesocosm Facility, Houghton, MI, USA - PEATcosm2014_Bin11_30_metaG | ecosystem: Environmental > Terrestrial > Soil > Wetlands > Peat | place...
CAATGAAGAGGCGCTGGCGTGGTTGCGGAAGACGTTCCCTGAATCTGAAATTCTGAGAGTCCTTCGGACAGAACGCCGCCTTTCACGCAAATCGGCTAACTTCTGGGCTCTGGTGTTTGGCGTTCCTTTCCGCGAGGTGGCGGCGCTTAAGCTCGGGCGCTAGCCGTCTTCACAGAAAGGGGTCTCTTATGAAGCGGCCGGTTCTCCACAAAAATCCACCTTGTACTACAATTTACCTGTCTCTGTGCTACGGAGGAGGCGGCCATGGCTGCAGTTAGCATGAAGAAGAATACCGATCCACGGAAGAAGGCGCCAGAGCGCTTTACCGATGCACTGACGATCGCGAGAGAAACCGGTTTGCTCAAAGGGGGGCCGTACCCAACTTGTGCGGGGGCGAATGCCGAATGCCCTGGTGGCCAAGGCGAAAGCCCGAAGCGGCATTCATTCTGACACCAAGCTGATCGAAGTAGCCTTGGCCAATCTGGCCGTAGCTGACGAATATCCAGGCTGGCTGCTGGCGCAGCGGGACAAGATCAGCAAGGATCTCGACCTTGAGTTCTGAAGTGCAGCGTGTCCTGCGCCGTCTCAAACCCGAGAAGCGATTAACGTCCCTAGCTCCGCGAGATGTGAGGGGCCTTCGGTTTCTCGCTCACACCGCTGAATTACCAGCGAAGCTGCTCTATGACACGACGGTTTATATCGATATTCTTCAGAACCGGTTTCCTGAAGAAGGCGAGCTCGTAATTCGGGCGGCAGATGCATGGCACTCAACGGTGACGGAGGCGGAGTTGGTTGCGCCCTGCGGCTTCTTGAAGCCCGGTCATCCGGATACAGCAGCCGCAGTAAGGGGAATCATTGAGACCATCGAGAGGCGACCCGCACACCGGACAATTGCTCCGGATCGAGAAATGTGGATCGAGGCCGGGATCCTGTGCGGCATTCTCGCTCGCCTGCAGAACTATGGCCGAATGGAGCGCCAATGTGTGATGAACGATGCGCTGCTAGTGGCTACCGCACAGGAAGAACGGGCTTACCCTGCTGACGCGCAATCTTGGCGATTTCGATTTGCTGCAGCAGCTCGAACCGTCAGTAAACATCCTTTTCTATCATCGGCGATGAGGTTGATTGCAAATCGGCCTGTGCCCTGTTTTGGCGCGGGCCGAACGGGAGCCAGAATCACACTTCCTCTCCGCCCGTGACAATCCAGTCGAGGCTGCGGCCGGAATAAGACTTCAGTTTCAGCAGCAAAGCCAGCGTCGGCGCACTTTGCCCTTTCTCGTACTTGCTTAGCTGCGTGTGCTCCATTGGCGAACCGGACAAGCACTGACGCGGCTGAAACCGTCCGGTGAAAGTCGAAGTAAACTCAAGTCTTGTGTATACCATACGTATATACATTACGAAAGAGGCTTTGGATGAGCACGGCACGAGTATTCCGCTCCGGCAACAGTCAAGCCGTACGACTGCCAAAACAGTTTCGGCTCAAGAGTAAGGAGGTGGAGATCTTCCGCCGAGGCGATGAAATCATTCTGAGAGAGAGGGATGGCGACATGGTTCGAGCCTTCGAGTTGCTTGCCGGTTTGCCCGAGGATATTGAGCTTGCGAACCGGGTGAAGGACCGTCCGCAGAAACGCAGGGGGCTGTAAATGGAACCTCGTTTTCTCTTGGATACGAACATTTGTATCTATATCCGGCAGAAGCGGCCGGACCAGGTTCTGCGCCGATTCCGCAAGCTGCGTGCCGGAGAGGCCGTGCTCTCGGTCATTACGTACGGAGAACTCTGGTATGGGGCGGCGAAAAGTGCGCAGCGCGCGGCGGCGCTGGAGCGTTTGGGGAACTTATAAACTTGCTGCCCGCGCTTCCATTACCGGACACCGCAGCCGAGGCCTACGGAACCATTCGTGCCCATCTCGAAGCGAGGGGTGAGATGATCGGAAACAGCGATCTTTGGATTGCTGCGCACGCCTTGGCGTCGAATCTGACACTGGTGACTAACAATGAACGGGAATTCCGGCGCGTGCATGGTCTGAAAGTGCAAAACTGGGCCGTCTAGCACGTCTTCAAACACTTCCGGGTGCAGGGAAGAACTGACGAGAGCACTGAACAATATGGAGCGCTCCCAGAGAGCGCTCCACAAAGCGATCACTGCCGCAAATCACCCGCGAGCTGGCTCACATAGAATGTGCCGAGACCGCTGGCGAAATCCCAGCCCGGCAGCGCCGGCCAGGGCGTGTTATCGCCGAGGGTGATGTCGTGGAAGCCACCAATAGGATAGCTGCCCGGCGTGGTGTTTCCGTCGTAGAGCGAGTACAACCGCGGCGAGGCGAACCCCAGCCTGGAGTTCTCTGTCAGCATGCGGGCCCATGTGCCGAGCGCTAGCGGCGATGACAGGCTGGTGCCGCCGTAGCAGCAAGTAGCGGCGCCATCCATGTAGATGGTGACGCCGGAATAGGGATCGGCCACCATCGATACATCAGGCAGCCCTTTGCTGTTGTTCTCAGAGCTGGGGACGTTGGCCGCGGTCTGCCAATAAGGCGAACCTTCGAACTGGCTGATGCCGCCGCCGCCCGCGTACCAGGCAATCTCTTCGTCATAAGTACCGTTGGTGTTGGTGACCAGCGTCGTGCCGCCGACGGCGACCACATACGGCGACGCAGCGGGATGGTTCACGAAAGGCGCGCCTGCGGGCACGCCGTTCTCGCCGGCTCCGGCCGGGCAGAAGCCGCCCGTGTCGCCGGTAGAGGCAAAGACCGTCTGCCCCTGCGCAGCGGCCTCGGCGAAGACTTCATCATCGGCGAGCATCGACCCATCGAGATAGGGAAACAGTTCGCATTCGCCGAACGACGCACTGCCGGCTTTGGCGACATTGTCGGTGGCAAAGCGGCTGAACATGAGAGCAATGTCGGAATCGGAGAGCGAGGTGGTGTCATACAGGTACAGCTTCTTCACATTACCCGCCATCCCCGTGGAATACTGCGTGTCGAGGTCGAACTCATCGCTAGGGTGAGTAAGTGCGTGGATAAATTAGCAACAGCTTGGCTGATCATGTCCACAACGTGCATCCAGCCTAACTTGTGACCCGACGCGTAAGCGAGCGCAGGCTCTCGAACCGGACGATGATTTCCCTATAGCTCCTCTGGAATGTTCGGTCCACGTCTGACGCCACGACCAGGTTGTCCCCGTGTGGGTACTGCTTGCGGAATGCCTGCAGGTTGGCAGCATCGAAATCGTTTGTCGACCACTTACACTCTATGGCCAAAGGCTTTCCCCGGCGCGGCGTGAGCACAAAATCCACTTCATGTCCGCGCTTATCGCGCCAGTAATGCACGTCGCGGGTTGGAGGTTTGCCATGATCTCATTCAGTACGAAATGCTCCCACAAAACCCCAAAGTCCTCGGGACGCAGTTCTTGCCAGCCGCGGTAGTAACACACAAATCCAGTATCGAAGCCGTACACCTTCGGGGCAGACACGATCTCGGTCGCTCGATGCGTGCTGAAGGGGCGGATTACGTGGGCTACAAACGTCGCCTCCAGGACCTTCAAATAAGTGCTGATGGTGGGGCGGCTCACTTCGCAAGGACGGGAGAAGCGGGTAGCTTCAAAGATCCCTCCGCTCTGTGCCAGCACCAGTTCGACGAACTTCTGAAAAGAACTGCGGCTCTCCAGCCGGAACAATTCTTGGATGTCCTTCGCCCAGTAAGCGTCCATCCACTCCTGAAAATCTCGCTCCGGAAGTTGATCAGCCAGGAAGAACGGCGGCAGTCCCCCGCGTAAGAGCCTGTGGTGCAAGTCAGGCCGATCCGCGTCCTTCAAATCAGCCAAACACATCGGCGCCAGCCAGATATCCCGCTTGCGTCCGGCCAGCGTGTCTCGGAACTTCCGGGAAGCCCCAAGCGTCGACGATCCGGTCGCGATCACCCGCAAGCCGGGATAATGGTCTGCCGCGATCTTCAATAGCTCCGAGGGATTCTGGAGGCGGTGGATTTCATCGAGCACGATCGATTGGTTCCCAAAGCCGTCAAGAAAGCCCTCCGGTTCCTCCATCATGCGGCGCACGCGCGGCAGCTCACAGTCGAGGTACTCGACATGGGGCAGGCTCCGGCAGAGGCAAGTCTTACCGACGCGCCGCACGCCTGACAGCCAAATCACAGAGCGTTCCTGCCACGCCTGCTCGAGAAGGTGTTGCCAGAAGCGGCGCCGTATCATAAGCATGTATAGTTGCACATAGTGACACTATATGCAACTATATGTTCGTCTAGAACAACGAAGCGGCCGTCGAAGCGGCAATGGTTGAAGTTCGCGCTGCCATGCTTTTCGGCCGCTGCTTCGAGCAGGCCGTGGCGGCCTTATTCCGTCACGAAGATCCGGCGGCAATCCTGTTTGAACAGTGGGCGCCGTGTAAGAACCTAGAGATGGCCCACTCGGGAAGTGACACCTGGGACCGAATGTTCGGCAAGGCGTTCAGCTGCGGGAAGCGCTTCACCCAAGACGGGCGCGTGCAGATTCACCAACCCCTCAGCCCATCAACAAATCCGATTCACACGCACACTTAATTCTGGCAACAACTTTGTCTCCTTCGTTGATGCCGTCGGCGAACTGGACAACACACCCTGTGTCCGGAGTGGAAGACGACCTCCGCCCGCTATCCTGAGGAGCCTGATGGCATTGCGGCACTGGATCCACAGCTGGTTTGCTACTCCTGGATGACCGGTATCGATTCGGTCGCCCAGGGGGTCTTCGTCCGCAAGCGCGCGGTAGCAGTGCAGCACCTCCAGGCGACGATCACTGACCAGCAACGAAGTGAGTTTGAAACCCTGGTCGAAGACACCGTCCGAGGCAGGGATCCTGTGCGGCATTCTCGCTCGCCTGTGATATCGCTCAAACCCCGGGGAATAGAGCCGTCAACATCGATCAGCGGTGCCGCTCGCTCTTGAGTGCGCTTAACCAGACTGGCGATGGCGCTTTCTGCATGAAAGGGCATGACTCTCCGATACCGCACGGGATCCGCACTCCAAGGTTCCCGACGGCGTATTTCTCGTCCGACTCGATGGAGCATAGCAGTCCGCCAGGACCACTGTACAACTTGGTTACTCCCAATAGGTTGGCTTGTCCGTTCGCACCGCCAGTGAGAGTGTCGCCGCCCCAGGCGAACTGGCTGAGAGTGTTTGCGAGCGCGATTGTGTCCCCCCTGGTTCCTGGAACCGTCGCCGTTACCGTCACCGTTTGGCTACTCGACATCGCGCTGATACCAACGAAGGAACCACAATTAGGAGCGTCTATCAAGGTTGCCAGGCTCGCTGCGTCCGTGGCGCCACTCCCGAGGGCAATATGGAAGTTTCCCGTGTGTTTGGTTACGCTGGTGCTGCTGCATGAAGTGGAACTGGGTCCCGGGGTCGCACTCAGTGTGATGGAATCACTCCCGTTGGTAATTGTCACGGAACCAGTGGGTGCGCTCACATTCGTAAGCGTTCCCGTCTGGCTGGCCGCAACCGCAGCCGAACCGGCTGCCTTCACGGGAAAGACGACAAAGTCTGAACAGCTCGCATTATTAAAATCGAAGCTGTACTTGGCGGCATACATGGTCGCCGCCACGCCCCCCGTCCCCAGACTTACATTCCAATCGGATGGTGACTGCCCGAGGCCTGCTGCCTCGCCGATCTGGTAGGACACAGGAGCCGGCGCGCTCTGCCGCTTTTTCTGCTGCATCTGGAAGCGCGGATCGGTTTGCACCTTGAGCCAATGCTCGTAGTTGCCGTTCTGAATTGCGTTCTCTTTGGTGCCGGGATCCGAGAAGATAATGTGATGATGAGTCCAGTCATCGGGAAAGCCCGTTTGCTCACTGCGGCTCTGTTGGGCGGTGGCGGAAGTCCCCAGCCCAGCGGCCAGTACGGCTTGGGCGCTGACTTGGCCTGACCCCGCCCTCGGCGAAAGCAAGGTAAGTTCCCTCCATTGAGACATTCCGACTTTGAGACTAACCTGTCTGTGCCTCAAGCAAATACTTCCGTTACAAATTAGACTTGCCTGAACGGCTGGATAGGCGTGCTACCATTTTGACGTGACCATCACCGATACAACCCCATCCGCGCGAGCTGTGCACTGGCAGGTTCAGCGGGCAATGACGGGAGAACAGCGCCTGCTTATGGCGCTAGAAATGAGCGCTTTTGTCAGGGAATTGCAAGAAGCGCGCATTCGTCACGAGCACCCCGAATGGCCCGACCCAGAGGTTGCGCGCGAACTCCTCCGCTTGACGTTCCAGCCGGGGCTGTTGCCCGCGCGGCTGCGATGAACGTCGCCGAAGTTTTTCGCCGGATCACCGCGGCACTGGATCAAGCGGGCATTTCCTACATGCTTACCGGATCCTTTGCCAGCGCCTACTACGGTGTTCCGCGCAGCAGCCAAGACATTGACCTAGTAATTGAAGCCACCCCAGCGCGATTGCAGCGCTTCATCCAACTCCTGCCAAGCGCTGAATACTACGCGGACTTGGAGACGGCATTGGAAGCGCAGCAGCGGCAATCCTTGTTTAACGTGATTGACTTGTTGACCGGCTGGAAGATCGACTTCATCTTTCGGAAATCCCGCCCCTTCAGCCGACAGGAGTTCGATCGTCGCCAACAGATCGTTCTGCAGGGCTTCTCGATTTTTGCCGCGAGCGCCGAGGATGTAGTTGTTGCCAAGCTCGAGTGGGCACAGCGGGCCCAATCTCAAAGGCACATCGACGATGTTGCCGGAATCCTGAGAATGCGCTGGGACTCACTCGACCATGCTTATCTGGAAAAATGGATCTTGGAGCTGGGGCTGCCGGCGGAATGGAAGGATGCGCGGCACGCGGCTGACCGTTGGTTTGACTGCTGAGTATCTTCCACAATATGAAAACCATCCGGGTGGTGTTGGATTCGGAGTTGCTTCGGGCAACGAATGGGGTTGCCAAGCGTGCCCGAGTTAACCGTTCTTCTCTGATCCGGGAGGCGCTTCGCGAACACCTAAAACACCTGCGCGCCCGCGAAATCGAAGACCGCGATCGGCGTGGTTACCGAATGCGTCCCGACTCCGCGGGCGACGCTGCGGCTTGGGAGCCGGTGGCGTCGTGGCCTGTTGCCCTTCCGTGATTTAGTTGTCAAGGAACCACACGGATAGTTAATCGGTGATTAAAACCTTCCGGCGTGCTTTATCGGCGATCAATGTCCTGCCCCTCGGGGCCTTGATTTTTCTAGCTGCCCTCAATCCGTAGAACAAGCCGTACTGAATTCTCGATCGAAGCCTTCACCCTAGTCGTTATGTCCGTCTTTCTCGTCCTCCAGCGAGATAACCGCCGGGGAAGGCGAGATCGGGCCTGGGCCCTGCTCTAAGGCTGTGCGAGCTTGCTCGACGGTTTCTGTTTCCTCGCGCTTGAATAAGGGAACTCGTTTGGTAGATGCCGTAACTTCACGACGCTCTCGCTGTCGCCGTTCGTCCTTGCGCTTCACGCCGCGGTCCACGCCAGCGTTGAAAAGAAACTCGAGTTGGTTGCCTTGATCGTCCGAAACCACTAGTTCAACATCCATCGACGATGCGTCGAGGTACTCGGCAGGAACGGGGCTCCAGCCGGTCGCGACGATGATTCCGGTGAGCTTCCTGCCGCGAGGCAGCGAAACCTCACCCGTCAGCCAGCGATTGAGAACGTTGGGCGGCCACTCGGGCAAGCCTTGGATTAAATCGTTGTACCACGGGGTGTCCTCAGGATCTAACAAATCAAGTTCCGGACCCCATGGCAGGCTGATCACACACTCGCGAACTGTAGCTCCAACCCGCAAACCCATAAGTTCGCAGTGCAAGATCACGGTAACTTGTGCGCCGGGTAGATCGTGAACGCGGGAGAATCCGTACTCCAGCTGTCTCACGTCTAGCCGCTTCGGCACCGATAGCAGGTCACTTAAGGTTTCCGTGGCTATGCCAGCCGCCTGCAGCCGCAGAATAAGGCCACGCAACTTGAGCTGCTCCTCTTTGCTAAGCTTTCGTCTTTTTGTTGGCATTGCACCCTCCAAAGCGCCAAAGAAAAAGAAAACAAAATAAACTGCATGGACCTACATCACTGCCATAAGGCATTCTTTACCAGCGGCTTACACAATCGTGCACTCGCTGCAGGTTGCGACGCATAACGACCCTAGATCATAGATACGCGCCCATTGGTGAACTTGACGACTCGTCTGTCGGTCGAACTGGATCTGGCTCCCAGCACTCGTTCTGTGGCGAACCAGACGTAATCCTTTCAGTTTCCACCCAACCTCCTCCGCACTATATGCGAGGTTTTCGCCGCGAAGTAGCAGATGAGCGTTGGTCAGATCTGCTAGGTCCCCTACCGCCATTTCCGTCAGCTTTCGTTCGTGGATGAAACCCAAGAGGACCTCGACGATTACGCATTCGATGGAGTTGGCACGTTGAAGCGCAGCATCCTCATCCTGTGGGCTCAGCAACTGAACCATATCGCGTGCCAGTTCCAAATCGTTGGGGAAGCACATCGCTAGAGTGTGGGCGAGTTGGCGCGTTGCAAAAGTGAACTTCGAGACATCAACTCTAGACGCGCCAATCTTCCTGAGATTCTTCAAACGGTACATCAAAAGTCGCGGCTGAAAATAGCTCGCAATTTCGTTTTGAACCTTCAGATCCAATGCGGACGGAAATTGTGATGGCGCCAGAGAAATCTGGATCATACCGCCGCTCAGAACATCGAGCGCAGAATCGTTGCCGCAGAAGATTGCTTTCGAGCCATATACATCAACAAGGGTTCCTCTGCTTCCTGGAACGTGCAGGCCGCGGTGCCTAGACGCGCGCAACAGTCGCTCCATGTTGGGCCGCAATTGTTGCTGATCGAGAAGGAGGGTAAGAGGCAGTTGCGTGGGCAGTGACCGGAAGGTAGCTGGCGTTAGTTCGGCCAGCATCAGGGGATAGCGACAGAGGCACCTGAGTAGGATCAACGCAGCAATTCCCGCGTCCTCATCACGTCCGGACATCATCAGAGTGGGCGCGGTTGGCAAGCCATCCGCCAACCAAGTGCTTATCGCAAAACAGGCGACCAGCGCTGCCTGCGATTCTGGCAAGCCCACGTGGCGCTGAAGCAAATCGCGGATTTCGGCAAACAGAGCTCGGGCGGAGCCGTAGTCGCTGCACCGGGACGGAAACCGAGTTGCCTGGTAAAGACTCATCGGCAGTTCAGGTGCGTCGTAAATATGACCGCCGTGTTCGACGCGGGGTCCAACAGTCGTCCTGCGACCGTTCCTCAGCAGAAGATCAGGCGTATTAGGCGCGGAAGAACCGGAGATCAGTTCGATGATCGCGCCATCGGGGAAGATTTCACCGGTAGTGATGATACTGTTCATTGCGCTCAACCCATGCTTCGCATCGGTTTTTTCGGTGGTGTTCAAAGCTCCTCCTCGCGGTGCAGCTGTGCGCGAAACATTAACCCCATTTTCTTTTTATGAACCCCCTATTCCATTTATGTCACAAAATGCAAATCTGACTTACATGCAGTTGTCAGATTTTTTGCGCCATTGGAATCGTCTTCCAAATTTTCGTGTAAATGACAAAGGCCCAGCCGATTTCGGTCGGGCCTACGCACAAGAAATATGTGATTGATTTTACGGGCAACCAATTTATGGTTTCGCCTTTGATTCGCCATTGGGGCAAGGCGTTAGCGGCGTCGACTGATGAGAACAAGCAGATTTGCGGGATTTCGCACTTCGTCCTCAGCTTCTACTCGGCGGCCAGGGGGCTGGCATGAATTTGGTGCTTTTCTTACCTGGAGGCGCATCTGGGACTACTGCAACGACGGAAGTCCCAGCGAGCTAAAGGCCACCACAAGGAGACGTCGCTTCAGCAGCGGTATTACCGCAAGTAGACATGCACGTCCCCGCTCCCACGTTTGTAGGTAAGGCGCGCATGCCTTACAATGACATTTGCTCGTGCTTAATAGGAGCTAATTTTATGACCACGCTTACGGTTACCGCAAAAGGCCAGGTGACACTGAAGCGGGACTTGCTCAAGCATCTTGGCGTCAGTCCCGGAGAGAAAGTGGAGGCCGACAAGCTGCCTGATGGCCGGGTCGTTGTGAGAGCCGCTGCCCAGGATGGCAAGATGGCCGATTTCATTGGCTGCCTGTCACAGAAGAAAGGGACCGAACTCACGATTGATGAGATAAACGAGATCGCGGTCCAGGGATGGGCAAAAGCAAAATGAAAATCACCGCTGACACGAACCTACTGGTCAGAGCCGCCGTGCAAGACGACCCTGATCAGGCCCGGCAGGCTGCGAAGCTGTTGCAGCAGGCGGAGTTGGTTGCTCTTCCTGTTCCAGTTCTTTGTGAGTTTGTGTGGGTGCTGCGTCGAGGCTATAAGAAATCTGTTCCTGAGATCTCGGATGCTATTCGTCGCCTCATGAAGAGCGCGAATGTAGTTATGAACCGGCCAGCGATAGATGCCGGCTTATCCGTACTCGATGCGGGTGGAGACTTTGCGGATGGGGTGATCGCTTATGAGGGAGAGTGGCTGGGGGCAGATGAGTTTGTTTCCTTCGACTCGAAGGCGGTCTCTGTATTGCGATCGCAGGGAACTCGCGTCCGCTTGCTCTCATAACAAGTGAGCTCATGAAACCGCGAATCGCTTTGCCCGGAGCGGGATTGACGCCCCTGTGGCATATATCATGCCCTGCCCGCGGGATCGATTGCATCAAGTCAAGCTGCACAGAGTCGCAGAGCCAGATTTTGCGCAGCAAGCAACATCTGCAAGTTCACCCCATTCAATTTCGAAGCCACCCGGGAGGCGCCACGTAAGAACTCTGATCACATTATGTGGTTATGCCCAGAATGCCACTTGCAGCTACATTGCTTAAGCGCATCTTCGATGGGGGTCAAACCGACCTTACGGGTCTGATCGGCTTCGTGACACCTGCTAACGTGGCGCCATCCGGCGGGACGCTGAACGGCTCCAACTGTTCGTTTGTCCTGCATGTTCATTCAGCAAACAGCTTGACATAGCCGTTTGGAGCATATTTCCGGCAGAACGAGCGAACGAGCGTGTCCGGGCGATCGTTTCGGCGCTGGGCGGGGCGCCGTTTTGGGGATTATTCGCGGTTCAGGCGGTGAAGACGCCGATTTCCCGCCGGCTGGCACCCGGGTTGGCTAGCCATCGTCTGAGAGTCAAGTCGTATGCGAGGAGTTCTACACACATCAGCTGTTCCGAGTCGCCGGAATATCTCTTATATGGGCGACAACATGTTCATTTCGGCCGTGTCTTCTGCTTGGCGACCAGGCGCTGCATGAACTTCGCGCCCTCCTTCTTATAAGCTTCGACACCTTCATGCAACAACATCTCGCAGATTTGCGAGACGTTGCGTTGCTCGTCGTCGGCGATGCGCTGAACGTCCCGCTTGAGGTCTGGGCTAACCCGAAAAGCAAGGAAATCTGTCTTCGGCACAAACGCAATATAGCCGTACTTTGGGCGGCAAACAAGATAAGAACGTTTGATAACAATGTTGCTGTCGTTATCTATTGTGATGTATGATTGTGGATGTGCTAAGGAGGAGACTGTGAGTCAATCAATACACACTATTAGGGGTCAGGCCACATCGTCAGCTACACACCGCAAGAGACTCATACAAGTAAACCTGCGAGCCGCTAAGCGGGTGCTTGGCAGACTCTTAGACGCACGTTTGCGCGACGCATTGAAAACTTTGAGCGAGACACAATTTTCGATTCGATCGGGAGATCTTCAATTTCTCGATGGAAATTGGTATGTCACCCATACCGGCCTGCTTCGCTTGGCCCGTCGCAAAAGGTGCAAGGGGATACACGTCGAGGCGGTCGATTCTCTGTGCGACTCCGCAGCGGGTCGGTTTGTCATGAAGGCGACGGTTTATCCGTTCAAAGGGTCCAGCGGGTTTGTCGGCTATGGCGATGCCGACCCGTCGAACGTGTCATTTCGAGTCCGCGGTGCCGAGATGCGCATGGCCGAAACGCGTGCGGTCAATCGAGCGCTGCGCAAGGCTTATGGCATCGGGATCTGCTCGGTCGAGGAAATCGGATCCAATCCTGGTCCGATGGCGCCGGCTCCTGATGCCAAGAAGTTTCCGCCGAAGAATGCCAACGGAAACGGCAACGGTTCCGGACACAAGGTTCGCGACCGGCTGTGCCAGATCATTCGCCAGCACCAGCTCGATCCCGAGCTGGTGAAAGCCTACGCGGTCGACTTCTGTGGCACCAAGGCCCTCAAAGACGCCACTCGTGAGCAGGTCGAAAGCTTTGTCCAACAGCTTGCCGAGGCCGCCAAGAAGGACCGGAGCGCCTTGATCTGTCAGCTCAACGGCTACGCACGTCCGAGCCAGGAGGTGGCAGGATGAAACGCAATGTTCCCGGACTCTCCGATACCGCACGGGATCCGCATTCCGAGGTTCCCGACGGCATATTTCTTGTCCGGCTCGACGGAGCCCAGCATCGCTGGCAAGCCCAGAAGCGCTTTTACCTGCTGCGGCTGTCCGTTCTCGAGCCAAAGGCATTTGCCGGGCGTTCCATGGTCAGCCGTCTCTACTGCACTCCGAAGGCGATGTGGAAGCTGGGTTGGTTCCTGCGGGATTTCCTCTATGACCCCGAACTGTTGAGCCAGGACGAGATCGACGAGCGTGCCCTGCGCGGGCTGATCGGGGTGGTGAAGATCAGCCACACCGTGGTCAATGGCATCGCGCTGGTGAACTTCGACGGCTTCGCCCCCGCTAGCCAGTGGGAAGAGCTCTCCACCGGCATGCCCGTCTTGCCGGCAGTCAAGGGGAACGGCACGCAGAAAAGAAGAGCATCGCGATGAACTATAGCTACACCCAGATTTCGCAGTATCTGACCTGCCCTCGCCGCTACCGCCATCGCTATCTCGATGGCTGGCAGGAGAAGGATGTTCGGGCCGCCATGCTTTTCGGCCGCTGCTTCGAGCAGGCGGTGGCGGCTTTATTCCGTCACGAAGATCCAGCGGCGGTCCTGTTTGAGCAGTGGGCGCCGTGTAAGAACCTCGAGCTGGCCTACCCCGCTGCTGACACCTGGGACCACATGTTCCGGCAAGGCATTCAGTTGCTCGAGCGCTTCATTCAGGACGGGCGCGTCGAGATTCATCAGCCACAAAGTCATCAACAGATCCGATTCACCCGCACATTGAGCTCCGGCAATGGTTTTGTCGCCTTCGTCGATGCGGTCGGCGAACTGGACAACACACCTTGTGTGCTGGAGTGGAAGACCGCCTCTGCCCGCTATCCCGAGGAGCCGGACGGCATTGCTGCTCTGGATCCACAGCTGGTTTGCTACTCCTGGATGACCGGGATCAGTGATGTCGCTCAGGTTGTCTTTGTCAGGAAGCGCACGGTAGAA
>Ga0181532_10003850_pt1 | contig 13373 bp, 11 predicted proteins | sample PEATcosm2014_Bin_33_FD_119768 | JGI IMG/M metagenome (GOLD analysis project Ga0181532, IMG submission 119768) | Peatland microbial communities from MTU Mesocosm Facility, Houghton, MI, USA - PEATcosm2014_Bin11_30_metaG | ecosystem: Environmental > Terrestrial > Soil > Wetlands > Peat | place...
AGCCGCGATTCTCTCGCGGCGTTGGCGGAATCTTTGAGCTGTCTCTTTTACCCTGGTGACTGGCTCCGATCCTGCACCTCAGCCGCGAATGAAAACCAATAGCGGCCAAACAAGCAGAAGGTGCTAAATCGAGTCATAAGAGATTTATACCGTGGTGCTCTCAATATCGATGTCTTCGAAAAACAAAAAAGTAATGATCGAAATTACTGCGGGATCGAACTGGCAACACTGGAGAACACGTTGTTGGCGTTGCTCCCGATCAAACGCACCGTACCGATCACCAATACCAGGATGACGGCGAGCATGACCGCATATTCAGCGATGTCTTGTCCCTGTTCGTCGGTGCAAATACTGCGGAAAAACTGAACCATAGATCCTCCGGGGACCATTTTCTGGCAAAACTTGTGCAGCTAATAATGCCGACTCTGACGGCGATTGTCAATGACGGCAGGCGCTGGTTTTCCACCGCTGCATGCGCTCGCTGCTGACGTCAGAACCCAAGCCACGCGCGCGGTTTACAGACTTGTAACTCATTCATTCGTGCTAGGTCGGCAATCACCATCTACTGGTCCGCTGCTAAAGAGATAGACGCTGACGCCGGGGGCGGTCTCGTTCACAAATTGGCGTGCGGAATGGCTGGCGTAATCGAGTACGCGCCCCGGCAGCACCCCGAGGTAAAGCGTAAGCAGCACACAAACCGCAATGGCGAGCCCGGTCGCGGCGGGCACAGGAGTGAGGGGAACCCCCCGCGGCTCCCGCATGTACATGATGACGATAATGCGCAGGTAATAATAGGCGCCCACGGCGCTATTCAGCACCAGTATGATCGCCAAGCCCACCAGATTCGATTTCAGGGCGGCACTCAAAACGTAGAACTTCGCGAAGAAGCCACCTGTGATCGGAATACCGATCAATGACATCAGGAAAAATGTGAAAGTCGCCGCCAGCGCGGGCGACGTCCTACCGAGGCCCGAGTAATCTTCGAGCGTGACGTGCTTCTCGCCGGCATTCGCGAAGTGGCCGACGACGGCAAACGCTCCTACGTTCATGGCAGCATACGCGGCTGTGTAGAACATCGCCGCGGACGTGCCCAGTTCCGGCTGGGCGGCAAACGCAACCAGCAGATATCCGGCGTGGGCGATCGAAGAATACGCGAGCAGGCGCTTGACGTTGTTCTGCACCAGGGCGCACACATTTCCCAGTGTCATGGTCAGCGCGGCCGAAACCCAGATCAGCCAGAAGCGCCCAGGAGCGTTCGCTTCGAACATGACGCGCAGCAAAACCGCGAATGCCGCCGCTTTGGGGCCGGTCGACATCAATCCGACGACGGGAGCCGGGGCCCCTTCGTAGACGTCGGGAGTCCATACATGGAAAGGTACGGAGGCGACTTTGAAGCCCAAACCCACAAACATGAGCGCCGTCGCAACATAGGCCAGAACCGGCACGTTACCAGAGCGCAGCACCTGGCTGATCACGTCAACGTTGGTGGAACCGGTCGCGCCGAACATAAGCGCGACGCCGTAAAGGAAGAATGCCGTGGCGAACGATCCCAGCAGAAAGTACTTGAGCGAAGATTCGCTACTCGAAGCCTCGCGCTGCCGGAAGCCCGCCAGCACATAGGTCGAGATCGACGAGATTTCCAGAGCAATAAAAATAAGTACGAGTTCGATCGCGGACGACATCAGGCACATGCCAACCGTCCCGAACAGGATCAGCCCGTAGTACTCCCCGGAGCGGATGCGCTGCACTCGCAAGTATTCGAAAGAGCTGAGGATGGCGACCGTCGCAATTGCGATGACAAGCACGTGAAAGAAGACGCTGAAGCCATCCACCCGAACCATGTTCCAAAACGCGGTTCCGGGATACTGCGCCATCCACAACGTCGCCGCCAGCCCGGCGAGCGCGCCGATCAGCGCGATCGTGCCGAGCGACTTGTGACTTCCTTCTTCGTCGAGCAGGGGATCGACGATCATTATGAGCATGCCGAAGATCGAGAGCACCAACTCCGGCAGGATGCGCATGTAGTCAGTGCCGGGCGGCGGCATGGAAGTCTGCACCTGCGCCAGCAGGCCAGGCAATAAACGCGCGAACGAGGTCACGATCGTCACTGGCCCACCACCTTGCTGGCCAATTGTGTGAACGAAGAGAGCGCCGCTTGCACCGCCGGATCAATCGCGCTGAGCCATACCAGGGGCGCAACGCCCATCACCAGAGCGGCGACCGCAATCGGCCAAAGCGCGGCCTTTTCACGCAGGTTGAGATCGGGCAGCGTGTTATTGACTTCGTGACTCACCTTGCCGAAAAAGACGCGCTGATACATCCAGAGCAAGTAGCAGGCGCTCCAGATCACGCCGGTCGCGGCCAGGATTCCATAGATCGGTCGCGCTTGAAATGCTCCACTGAGCACCAGGAACTCGCCGATAAAGCCGTTCAGCAGCGGCAGTCCGAGCGAAGCGAGCACGGTTACCAGAAAGAAGGTGGCGTACTTAGGCATGGGTGTGGCCAGTCCGCCAAACTCGGTGATCTCGTAGGTGTGCCGACGCTCATAAAGAATGCCTGCCAGCATGAAGAGGCCGCCCGTGGCGACTCCGTGCGCCAACATGACGAAGACGGCTCCGTTCAGCCCGGCGGCGGTGAAACTGAAGATACCGAGGACGACGAATCCAAGGTGACTGACCGAGGAGTAGGCGATCAGCTTCTTCATATTCGGCTGCACCAGCGACACCAGCGCGCCGTAGATGATACCGATCAACGCCAGCACCATGATCCAGGGCGCGTTGCGGTGCGCTTGCTCGGGAAACAGGCCGACGTTAAAGCGCAACAGGCCGTACGTTCCCATCTTCAGCAGGACGCCGGCCAGCAACACCGATCCAGCGGTGGGCGCCTCTACGTGCGCGTCGGGTAACCAGGTGTGCAGCGGGAAAATTGGGACCTTGACCGCGAAGGCGATGAAAAAGCCGAGGAAGAGCCACAGCGCGGCGGCTTCAAAACCCGGCACACTGCCGCTGCGAATAGCGTTCTGTATGACGATGAAGTCGAAGGTGCCTGTCTTCGCGTAGAGCCACACGATCGCGGCCAGCATGAACATCGAGCCGATCATGGTGAATAGAAAAAACTTCACAGCGGCGTACACCTTCCGTCCGTGGCCGTACATGCCGATGAGCAGCGTCATCGGAATCAGCGTCGCTTCATAGAAAAAGTAGAACAGGAATAAGTCGAGGGAAGTGAAAACGCCGATCAGGGCTGTTTCCAGAAGAAGCAACAGAATGAAGAATTCCTTCACCCGCGCCTGAATCGAATTCCACGAAATCAGCACGCACAGCGGAGTGAGGAACGTCGTCAGCACAACCAGCCAGACGGAAATTCCGTCAATGCCCATGTGGTAATGAATGTTGGGGGTCGTGATCCAGACTTTGTCGATCTCGAACTTGAAGGGGTTGGGATCGCGATGCAGGTGCACCGGCAAATGCAGCGAGGCCACAAATGCGAGCACAGCAATGACCAGGGCAAATAACTTGATGTCACGATCCCGACGTGGGATCAGCAGAATCAGCAGCCCGCCCGCGGCCGGGATGAAAGTCACCAGCGAAAGGATGATGGGACCGAGACTGTCCATATTTGGACCCATGTTCATCGCACTCCCATCCAGACCATGTAGGCGATCACGACTGCTCCCCCAGCGGCCACCCAGCCCGCATATGACCGCAGATTGCCCGACTGCATGTGGCGCATGTTGTCAGAGACGTGGCGCGCAGCGTCAGCCGAGTCGTTGACCGCGGCATCGATCAATCCCTGGTCAACGCCATGCCAAAGAATTGTGGTCGAGCCTTCGACCAGCGGCTTGACGAAAAGCACGGCATAAAGCTCATCGATGTAGTACTTGTTGGCTACTGCGCCGTAGAGCCCGCCGAGACCGGCGGCGATGCGCGCCGGCAGCTGCGGCAAACGGCTGTAGAGCAGATAAGCCAGGAACCATCCGAGACCAGCAACGCTAACGGAAATGCCCATCAGTAGATACTCGAGCGTGTTGCTAGCGGATTCGGGAGAGGCCTCTTGCGCAATTCCCGTCGCGTCCTGAAAAACGGGAGCGAGGAAATGTTCAAAGCGATTCCCGTATCCGACCAATCCACCAACCGCAGACAGCAAAGCAAGGGTGACCAGCGGACCCAGCATCACCCGTGGGCTCTCGTGCGGCTCCCCGTGCCCGTGATTGTCGTGCCCATGACCACCACGACCGTGCGCCTCCTGCGCCCCAGCTCCCCGGTACTCGTCGCCGCCGAATGTCATGTACATCAGGCGGAACATATAGAAGGACGTGATGAAAGCCGTAATCACGCCGATCAACCAATACATCCGGCTGGCGCCAAAAGCCCTCCAAAGAATCTCGTCTTTTGACCAGAAACCAGCGAACGGCGGTATGCCGGCGATGGCGAGGGTCGCAATCCCCATCGTCGCAAAGGTCCAAGGCATGTACAGTCTCAGGCCGCCCATTTTGCGCATGTCCTGCTCGCCGCCGACGCCGTGAATTACCGAACCCGCTGCCAGGAACAACAGGCCCTTGAAGAACGCGTGCGTCATCAGGTGAAAGATGCCCGCCGAGAATGCGCCCACGCCGCAGGCCATGAACATGTAGCCGAGCTGTGAAACCGTGGAGTAGGCCAGCACTTTCTTGATGTCGGTCTGGGCAATGCCGATGGTCGCTGCAAACAGAGCGGTGAGCGTTCCCATGATCGCGACCACCATCATCGCCATCGGCGCGTGCTCAAAAATCGCGGACGAGCGCGCCACCATATACACGCCCGCCGTTACCATGGTTGCCGCATGGATCAATGCGGAAACCGGAGTGGGGCCTTCCATGGCATCCGGCAGCCAGACATAAAGAGGAATCTGAGCCGATTTGCCGGCCGCGCCGACCATCAATAGCAGACCGATGGCCGTAAGCAGCCCGGGGCCGGTCGTTTCCGTGGGCAGCGTGCGCACCGCGGTAAAAACGTGAGTGAAGTCGAGCGATCCGAAATGCTTGATGATCAGGAAGAGGGCAATCAGGAATCCGAAATCGCCAATCCTGTTGACGATGAATGCCTTCTTGCCGGCCGCCGCCGCTGAGTCTCTAGTGAACCAGAAGCCGATCAGCAGATAGGACGCTAGGCCTACGCCCTCCCAGCCGATGAACATGACGAGGTAGTTCTTCGCCAGCACCAGCGTCAGCATGAAGAACATGAACAGATTCATGTAAGACATGAAGCGGTAGTAGCCGTCGTCCTCCCACATGTAGCCGAGCGAGTAGATGTGGATGAGGAAGCCGACGCCGGTGACCACCAGCAGCATCACGAGAGACAGTTGATCAAGGTAGAACTCGAAATCAACCCTGAAACTCCCCGAACGGAGCCAGTGCGCGAGGGGAAAATAGTAGGGCGACGAAGCCGAAGAGAAACGTAACGCAATCCACAGCGCGACGGCGAATGCCGCGCCGCAAAACACGAGCGCGACCGCGGAGATCGCCTTTCTCGACGATTTCCTGCCGAAGAAGCCATTGATCGCCGCCCCGGCGAGCGGAAGAATCGGAATGACCCAGAGCAACGGATTGAGAGTCGGCGTCATAACTTGAGCAGGTTCACCTGGTCGACGTTCAAAGTTTCACGCGTGCGATAAACGGCGATGATGATCGCCAGACCCACCGCGGCCTCAGCAGCGGCCACTACCATCACGAAGAAGACGAAGACTTGTCCGCTGAGCGCGTGCCAGCGCGCGGCGAAGGCCACGAACGAAAGATTCACGCCGTTCAGCATCAGCTCGATCGACATGAAAATGGTGATGATGTTGCGCTTGATCAGGAACCCGAGCACACCGCACGCGAACAGGATCCCGCTCAGCACGAGATAATAAGAAAGCGGGACCATTTTTATCCTTCGTCCTTTCTCGCGCCGCGGGCCGCGGCTTCCGGTCGGCTGGCAAGCACGACCGCGCCCATGATGGCGATCAGGATCAGCACCGACGTGACTTCAAAGGGCAGCAGAAAATCGTGGAAGAGAAGCCGCGCTATACCCTTGGGATCGCCCCACAACGCGCCGATGGGAACTGACTGCATGTCGGAGCCATGCAGAAGCGTCCAGGCGACGAGCACGCCGCCGATAAGCACGCCGGGGACGCCGAGCAGGGTTGCGACCCGGCTGCCCTTGCTGCGTTCTTCTTTGCCGGCGTTCAGCAGCATGATGGTAATCACAAACAACACCATGATCGCGCCAGCGTAGACAATCACTTGAACAGCCGCCAGGAATTCCGCTCCCAACAGAAGATACTCGGCGGCGAGCGAGCCCATCACCACGATCAACGACAGCGCGCTGTTGATGGGATGGCTCTGCACCAGCAGGTTCACAGCCCCCGCCACGCAGATCGCTCCGAAAAATAGAAACAGAATTAGATGAAGCATCTTTGCATTAGTTCTCCGTGAAGCTCAGAAGAACTTATCTGGGTACTGAGCTCTCAGTGCCACTACCAGCGCTGTATAGACAATGTTTGCCACTGCCAGGGGGAGCAGAATCTTCCATCCGAACGCCATGAGTTGGTCATAGCGAAAGCGGGGCAAGGTCCAACGCACCCAGACGTACAGAAACATGAAAAAGAAAACCTTCAGGCAGAACCAGAACACCGGCTCTATTTCTCGCAGGATGAGGGGGCCATAGATCGGCCCGTGCCATCCGCCCAGGAATAGCAGAGTGGCCAGGCAGGCGACCGTCACCATGTTGGCGTACTCGGCCATGAAGAACATCGCAAATTTCATGGCGCTGTACTCGGTGTGATATCCGGCCACCAGTTCCGACTCGGCTTCCGGCAAATCAAAAGGTGTGCGGTTGGTTTCCGCGTAGGCGGAAATCAGATAGATGAAAAACGCCAGCGTCTGGCCGTGAAAAATGTTCCAACGCGGAATAAAACGCCAAAATACGCCGGCCTGCGCATCCACGATGTCGCGCAGGCTGAGGCTGCCAGCCATGATCAGCACTCCCACCAGCGAGAGGCCGAGCGACACTTCATAGCTGATCATCTGGGCGCTGGCGCGCAGTCCTCCGAGCAGGGAATACTTGTTGTTCGAAGACCATCCGGCAAGCGCCACACCGTACACGCCCATCGAAGTAATTCCCAGCACAACCAGCAGTCCGATGTTCACGTCGGTAATCTGCAGGTACGTGTCCCAGGGACCGATGCTGACCCAGTTGCCGAACGGGATCACTGAAATCGATGTGATCGCAAAGACCAGTGCGATCATGGGCGCCGCGATGTAGAGCGGCTTGTAGACATGCGGCTGAGTCAAATCCTCTTTGAAAATGAATTTGACGCCATCGGCCAGCGGCTGCAGCAGGCCGAACGGCCCAACTCGCGTGGGACCCCAGCGGTTCTGGATGTGCGCCGACACCTTGCGCTCCAGCCAGACGCTGTACGCCACCGCCGTCAGCAGAACGCCGACTACGGCAAGCGACTTGATAATCGAAATGATGACGAATGTCGTTATGCTCAACGAAGTGTCTCTATTGTCCGTGTGGCGCGAGCACTCCTGCCCGCGTGCTTTTGATCTTGTTTAGTCAGCCGCGACCTCTGAGTCGGCGGATTTGTTTTCGAAAACTGAATTCAAAGTCTTGGAATACCGTCCCAGCGTTCCCGAGCTGAACAAATCGTCGTTGGCGGGTACGATCAGCTCCGGGTTCTGAGCCCCGCTCGCTCCGCTTTCGGCAATCTCAAGATGCTGATCATTCCCCGCCAGCAGATTCACCCGCGAAATATCGTAGCCGGCAACCACGCGCTGGATTTCATCGAGAATCGCCATGGGATCGAACGGCGTCATTTTCGGTTCCAGGTTGTGCGCTTCGAGCCATACCGCATGGCGATCCGCCTCGCCCGATTGCGCGCCGCGGGTTTGACCCATATCGGAGTGCGTCCCGCTGCCGAAGGGGACCAGACCGCGCACATCGAAACCCATGGCGTCGGCGATGCGAACGATCATCTCGAAATCGGGCTTGGTGTTGGAGACTTCGCCGGCTTTCTTGATGAGTTGCAAATCGCCGCAGGTGTTCGTATAAGTCCCCGTTTTTTCGTATGCATTCGCTGCGGGTAAAACCACGTCTGCGATGTTCGCGGTTTCGGTTAGGAACATGTCCTGAACCACCACAAAGGCTTTCGAGAGCGCAAAGGGATCAATGCCCAGACGGCCGACTGGATTAGAGCCCACCACGTAAAGCGCCTTCAACTTGCCGGCCTTCGCCGCTTCCATCATTTCCGGCAGGCTCACGCCCGCTTCGGCGGGTAGCTTGCCCCACTCCCGCTGGAATTTGTCAGCGTCGGCGGGAGGTTCATAACCCGGCAGAAGATCCGGGTACAGCCCCATTTCGCTGGCCCCGCGAGAATTCGCGTAATCGCCCAGGCAGATCAGCTTTGCGCCGGTAAGGGTTGCGGCAAACTCCACCAACTTCTCGATGTCATGGCCGCGCACCTCAGATCCGAAAGCAATAACCACGTTCTGCTCGGCGCGGATATTCTCGCGCAGCGCGATCCAGGCGTCGCGGCTCGTGCCATCACTCACCAGCGAATCGAGCAGGGAATCATCACCCGAAAGAAACGCAACGGCTTTCGCTTCGGCGCCGGCCGGAAGCAAGCCGAATCCCGCCGCCTGACGCTGTAACTTGATGGGCGCGGAGTTGATGACGTATAGCTTCGCACGCCGCAGCCGCACGTTAGTCCGGATCTGCCACGCGAGCAGCGGATGCTGGTTCGTAGGATCGTTGCCGATGAGCAAAATCGCGGGCGCGTTCAACACCTCGCGCATGGAAGCCGTTCTTCCGGGCTTGCCGTGCAGCGCCGCCGCCAGGGCAGGATAGTCTGCGGTGCGATGATGATCGACGTTATTGGTCTTGAGCACCACGCGGGCAAATTTCGACAGAAGGTAGTTTTCTTCGTTAGTCGTGCGATTCGATCCGACCACGCCGATCGCGCTCCCGCCGTCGTGATCGCGAACGTCTTGAAATCGCTTGCCGATCAACTCAAACGCGTCTTCCCAAGTCGCGGCGGTTAGCTTGCCATTCTTGCGAATGAGCGGCTCGGTGAGGCGGTCTTGGTGGTGCACAAAGTCGAAAGCGTAACGGCCCTTGACGCAGAGGAAATCGTGATTGATCCCGCTCTTATCGCGGTTGTCCCCGCGGACGATCTCCGCCCCGGTATCGCATTGGCGCACGCCGAGCGTGGTCTTACAGCCATCCCCGCAGTGAGTGCAGATCGTGCCCACGTGGTGCATTTCCCACGGACGCGTCTTATAGCGGTACGCGCCGGACGTGAGTGCACCGACCGGGCAAATGTCGATACACATACCGCATTCTTCGCAGTCGAGATGGTCGTCTTGATTCGGCGCGATGATCGAACGGACGCCACGGTTCTGCACCCCGAGCGCCCAAACGTCCATACCTTCGCCGCAGACCCGCACGCAGCGGTAGCACAGGATGCATCGCGGCCGGTCGAAATACACTACCGGAGACCACTGCTGTTCTTCCGTGTGGTTCTTGGCCTCCGTGAATTTCGATTCGGAGGCGCCGTAGGAGAACGTCATGTCCTGCAGTTCGCATTCGCCACCGGCGTCGCACACCGGGCAATCCAGCGGATGGTTGCCGAGCAGCAGCTCGACCATCGCCTTGCGGGCCTGACGCACCTCATCGCTGTCGGTCGCAACGATCATGCCCTCGGTGACCACCGTCGTGCAGGCGGTCTGCAGCTTGGGCATCTTCTCGATCTTGACGACGCACATGCGGCAGGCCCCCTGCAACGAGAGCCCGGGATAGTAACAAAAAGATGGAACCTCAATGCCCGCGCTCTTGCAGGCCTCGATCAGCAACGACCCCGCGGGCGCCGTGATCTTCTTGCCGTCGACTGTGAGATTTACGTCAGCCATGGCTCCGTTCGCGGCTTCTGTGCGGCTCGATAAGCCGCGCTCGCCTTGATCTCTTCGATTTGCTTCGCGTGACATTCCGCGAGCGCCGCAGCCAGCAGCAGGAACTGATGAATGTCAAATACTCCGGGTGCATGCTCGACAGAAAATTCACGGAAGTTTTCAGCAGTGTGCTCGGCGAAATCAATGGTTCGGTCCCGAACTGTGCGGAATTCCTGAGTTACTTCCGCCAAAGTGGCGTATGTGCCCTGGGGCTGAGCGCGCTCCGGTGCAGAACGTTTCTCGGTGCGATCCGCAACCCGATTAACGAACTCGTCCTTAGCCCGGTCGATTGGTTGATGCGCCGGCTGTCGACCTTGCAGACGGACATGCCATGCTTTCTCCGCGATCACAATATGCTCCACACAGTCGATGACCGACCAGGCGCTCTCGCAAGGGCGAATGTGGCATAGCCGCTCAGGCACGTCGGCCAAGCAGCCGAAAAAGCAATCACGACTGTGGCGCAAACGACGCACCAGAAACTGCCGCTCGCTTGTCTGCGCACTAACGGATTGCGGAATGGCATTGATCGCTTCCATAAGCATTTCGTCACGCCAACAGCGGTAATTGCTCCACCGAACTTTGCGGTTCGAATGGGCAAGGCTTGCCTTCCAGGTGATCTTCAAATTCTTTTCTGAACTTCTTCACGAATGCCATGGTGGGCATTGCCGCCGCGTCTCCCAGCGGACAGAATGTTTTTCCCAACATGTTCTCCGCAAGGTAATAAATGTTGTCGATATCCTTCTTAGTTCCAGCGCCTGCATGAAAGCGCGTCAAAGTCTTCTCCAGCCAGTCCGTGCCTTCGCGGCAGGGAATACACCATCCACAACTCTCGTGGCGATAAAACTTCATCGTGCGCAGTGCGAACTTGACGACGCAAGCAGTGTCGTCGAGCACCACCACACCGCCGGAGCCCAGCATCGAACCCGCTTTGGCGACCGAGTCGAAATCCATGGAGATGTCGATTTCCTCCGGCAACAACACCGGGGTCGAAGATCCACCCGGAACCACAGCTTTCAAACTGCGTCCATGCGGAATTCCGCCGCCGACCTCATAGATCATCTTCTTGAGGTTGTAGCCCATGGGAAGTTCGTAGACGCCCGGCTTGTTGAGATTTCCGGCGAGGCAGAACAGGCGCGTTCCGCCGTTCTTCGGCGTGCCCAGCTTCGCATACCAATCCGCACCACCCAAAACGATGTGCGGCACGGCAGCCAGGGTCTCCGCATTATTAATGACGGTCGGCCCGCCCCACAGCCCAACCACAGCGGGGAACGGCGGACGGATGCGCGGAATGCCGCGCTTGCCTTCGAGCGATTCCATCAACGCCGATTCTTCGCCCACTTCGTAAGCGCCCGCTCCACCATGCCAATAAATATCCAAATCGTATCCGCCACCGAAAATGTTCTTGCCCAGGAAACCCTTGGCGTAAGCGTCTTTGATCGCCTTCTGCATGATTACCGACAGATAGCGATACTCGCCGCGAATGTAGATGTATCCGGTATGCGAACCAACCGCAAGCGCGGCAATCATTACCCCTTCAATAACCGAGTGCGGATCGTGTTCGAAAATCAGGCGGTCCTTGCAGGTGCCGGGTTCGCTCTCATCGCCATTGCAGAGCACGTATTTTGGTTTGGCCGATTGCTTGGGGACAAACGACCACTTCATTCCGGTGCTGAATCCGGCGCCGCCGCGTCCGCGCAGGCCGGAATTCTTGACCTCATTGATGATGGCGTCCGGCTGCATGGCGAGCGCTTTCTGGACAGCTTTGTAGCCGTCCAGTTGGAGATAGCGATCGATATCCGTAGCGCCCTGACCAAAGCGCTTCGAGATCACGCGTACCTCGTCGGGATGGGAAACGAGAGTTGCCATTTTTTGATTTAGTCATCGAGGCATTGACTCATTGCGAAATGATTCAATGACTCAATGAATCAGTCATTCAATTTCTTTTTGCACTCGTCCAAGATCTGTTCCATCTTTCCGTTCGTCAGGTTCTCGTGAAAGTCGTAATTCACCTGCACTGCCGGAGCCCAACTGCACGCACCAATACACTCGACTTCTTCCAGCGAGAATAAGCCATCTTGCGTCGTGCCTTTGTGGCCGATTCCCAGCCTTTTCCTGCAGTGGTTAAACAGTTCTTCGCCACCGCGGAGCATGCACGCGATATTGGTGCACACCTGCACGTTGTACTTTCCGCGCGGTTTTGTGGTCAGCATCGAGTAGTAACTGATCACGTTGCGGACTTCCAGTTCGGTCAAGTCCAGTCGTTGAGCAAGTTCGGCAACAACTTCGTCGCTCATAAAGCCGACTTCATCCTGCGCGTAGAGCAGCGTAGGCACCAGCGCCGAGCGCCGGGTCGGATAGTGCGTCAGCATCTCGGCAAAACGCGCCTCGAATTCGTCGGAGAAACGCATCAGCGGTCGATATCCCCCAGAACCACGTCAATACTTCCAATGGCTGCGACTACGTCGGCGATCAGTCCACCCTCGCACATCTTGGCCAGAGCCTGCAGATTTGCGTAGGAGGGCCCCCGCATGTGCACGCGATAGGGTTTGGCCGTTCCGTCGCTGACGATGTAGTATCCCATCTCGCCGCGCGGCGATTCTATCGCCTGGTAAACTTCGCCCGCCGGAACCGTGAAGCCCTCGGTGATGATCTTGAAATGGTAGATGAGGGCTTCCATCTGCGTTTTCATCTTTTCGCGGTCGGGCAGCACGACCTTGGGCGAGTCGGCTTTAATGGGTCCCTCCGGCATTCCCGCCAGCGCCTGCTGCACTATGCCAATCGATTCCCGCAGCTCCTGCACGCGGCAAACGTATCGCGCGAACACGTCGCCTTCGGTGCGTACCGGCACGTTGAATTTGAAATTCTCATACCCCGTATAGGGAGCGTCGCGGCGCAGATCAATGTCAACCCCGCTGGCGCGCAAGGTGGGGCCGCCTGCGCCCAGAGCAATCGCGTCTTCCGCGCTCAGGCGAGCCACGCCCTTGGTACGCATCACGAAAATGGGGTTCCCGGTCAGCAAGCCTTCGTATTCATCCACATTCCCGAGAAAACGGTCGGCGAACTTCTTAACTTTCTCGAAGAATCCCAACGGCGCCTCCAGCGCCAACCCGCCGATGCGAAAATACGAGGTCATCATCCGCTGTCCGCTCACCATCTCGAAGAAGCGCAGAACGTCTTCGCGCTCGCGGAAGCAATAGAGAAAGACGGTCATCGCCCCCAGATCCATGGCATGGGTTCCCAGCCAGACCAGGTGCGAATTGATGCGGGTCAATTCGTTCATCAGAACCCGCATCCATTGCGCTTTTGGCGGAATCTCCAGCCCCAGCAACTTCTCTACTGCCAGGCAGTAGGCGAGATTGTTGGTCAGGGGACAGAGGTAGTCGATGCGATCCGTCAACGGCACAAC
>Ga0181532_10003851_pt1 | contig 13372 bp, 10 predicted proteins | sample PEATcosm2014_Bin_33_FD_119768 | JGI IMG/M metagenome (GOLD analysis project Ga0181532, IMG submission 119768) | Peatland microbial communities from MTU Mesocosm Facility, Houghton, MI, USA - PEATcosm2014_Bin11_30_metaG | ecosystem: Environmental > Terrestrial > Soil > Wetlands > Peat | place...
AACGGGCTGAGGGTGAAGAATGGCAGATGTATTAAAGACGTTGTTATTGAATCCGCCGAGTTTTGAGAAGTTCGACGGTGGTGCAAGTTCGCGTTGGCCTGCAACGCGCGAAATCGAGTCGTATTGGTATCCGGTTTGGTTAACCTATCCGGCGGGACTGATCCCCGGCAGCAGGTTGGTGGACGCCTCTCCCCACAAAATCAATTGGCAGCAGACCGTCCAGATCGCCAAGGACTATGAGTTCCTGGTGCTGTTCACCTCGACGGTGGGTTTTGAGAGCGACGTCAGGCTCCTGAGAAAGATCAAAGAGGGAAACCCGTCCCTCAAGGTGGCCTTTGTCGGCCCCCATGGCCACATCAGGCCGGACGAGACGCTCAATGCCAGTGAAGATATTGACTTCATCGTGCGCGGTGAATTCGATCATGCTGTAGCCGAATATGCGCATGGCAAGCCGCTCGATCAGATTCTGGGCGCCAGCTTCAAGAAGGACGGAAAGATCGTCCACAACGCCCCGCGGCCTCAACTGCACACGGAAGAACTCGACGCACTGCCGTTTGCAACCGACATTTACAAACGGGACCTGCAGATGGAGCGCTACAATGTTCCTTTCCTGCTGAATCCGTTCGTTTCGTTCTACACTTCGCGTGGCTGTCCTGCGCTCTGCACCTTCTGCATGTGGCCCCAGACGATTTCTGGCCATGCTTGGCGTGTTCGCTCGGTGGACAACGTCGTGCAGGAAGTCAAGAAGGCCATCGAGTATTTTCCGCAGATGAAAGAGATTTTCTTCGACGACGACACCTTCAACATCCGCAAGGACCGCGCGATTGAGTTAAGCAACAAGTTCAAGCTACTGAAGTTCCAGTGGTCCTGCACGGCTCGCTGCCACAGCAAATACGAGGAATTGAAGGCCATGGCGGATGGCGGCGCCCGCCTGTTCATCGTGGGATTCGAGTCCGGCGATCCGCAGATTCTCAAGAACATTAAGAAGGGCGCAACTATCGAGATGGCGCGCGAGTTCATGAAGAACTGCAAGAAGGTTGGCATTAAGGTTCACGGCGACTTCATCATCGGTTTGCCGGGCGAGACCAAGGAAACCATCAACAAGACCATCGATTTCGCGAAGGAATTGGATTGCGAGACCATTCAGGTGTCGTTGGCCCATGCCATGCCGGGCACCGAACTTCACGAGCAGATGTCCAGGGAGGGATTCCTGCGCGTGGAAGCTTTGGCTGATCAGGGCGGCCACCAGTTGCCTCACATTGAATTCCCGCACCTTTCCAAGGCGGACATGATGGCCGGTGTGACCCGGTTTTACGATCAGTATTATTTCCGTCCCAAAGTCGTCTGGCGCATTGTGAAAGATGCGTTGTGGGACAGCCATGAACGCAAGCGCCTGTATCACGAGGCGACGGACTTCCTGAAACTGCGCGCGGAACGGCTGAAGTGGGCGCAGAACGGCGGCGACGCACCCAAGACCATGGTTGCGGTTTCCAGCGGTACCTCTGCCAGCGGTAACGACTAACCGATAGAGAATGAGTCAAGAGTACAGGCTTAGAATCAAGACCCTCTTCATGGTCTTGTTAATGGTGCTGTGCGCCAATTTGGGCGACCTCATGCTCAAACGAGGGATGCTGCAGATTGGGGCGGTGCAGATATCCCCATCCGGAATATGGCACGCCCTGCTTTCCACAATTCATAACGGCACCATCTGGCTGGGCATTCTCTTCTTAATCGGATTTACACTCTGTTATATGACGGCGGTGAGTTGGGCGGACTATAGCTATGTAATGCCTGCAGGCGCGTTCGGGTACGCCGTGCAGACGCTGCTGGCCGTTGTGGTGCTCCACGAATCGGTGAATGCGCAGCGGTGGATAGGGGTTGTGCTCATTGTCACCGGCGTGTTGCTGGTCGGCCAGACGTATCCAACTACGACGGAAGCAAAGCCGGTGGCGACATGATCAAGGTCATCCTGATGTTGATTTTCTTCATCTGCTGCAGCACGGGTGGGGAAATCGCCATGACCCATGGCATGAAGCAGGTAGGTGAGCCGGAAGGATTTCGGCCACGGGCCCTGCTGCGTTTTCTTGGGAAAGCCGTCAGAAACGGGTGGGTGTGGTTCGCGGTGCCGCTGCTTGCCGCATCTTTTTATTCGCTGTTGGTCTTGCTGTCCTGGGCGCCCCTGAGCGTCGTCATTCCGGCCTCCGCATTCAATTACGTTGTTGGGACTTTCGGGGCGAAGTACCTATTGAAGGAACAGGTTTCCGCCAAGCGGTGGATGGGAGTGGTGATGGTTTGTGTGGGCGTGTTGCTGGTACTCGTCACGGGTTAATCGGGAAACCCATTCTGGTTGGACCAGGTCCGCGATGTGGTTTTATTGGCATTCCCCAGCAGGGGGATTGGATCTAACCTCTCTGGGAATTTGTCTACTTTCGCCTCCGGTCACGAAGTGCACATGTTTCGCGCATTCGTTCAATGGGTTCTCTGAACTTAGCGGATGTGGCGAAGAATTCAAGCTATGCAAACCAAAAGTGTATTATGTGAAATACGCAATTCGAGCACCAGCAAGACGAATCAAAAGCATCAAAATGGTTTTGCAACAAGGCAGGTGTTAGGGATGAGGAGAGTTCTCCATTGCTGACGTCGCTGCGCTATCTGATACTGCTGCCGGCGCTCGGACCGCTAACATACTACGGCCTGGCGATCTTCTCGGGATGGGATTATTTCCAAAAGCAGAAGAACCAGCCTCCATCAGATCGCCAGTTTGCGCCACCCGTGAGCATCTTAAAGGCGGTTCGCGGCGTAGATCGGGAGGCCTATGAGAATTTCTCCAGCATGTGCGTGCTGGACTACCCGGAATATGAAATCGTGTTTGCAGTAGCGGACGACGATGACCCCGTGATTCCGTTGATTGAGAGACTGCAGCGGGCGTATCCCGAGCGCAGCATCCGGCTGTTCACGGATATCGAACAGATCGGAGCCTCGCGGAAAAGCAACAGCCTCTGCCGCTTGGTGAAGGAAGCAAAGCACGATCTGCTGGTGATTAATGACAGCGATGTGCGTGTGGAGAAAGACTATTTATGGGATGTGGCAGCGCCGTTCGCGGACCAGGCGGTAGGAGTTGTCACGGCGTTTTTCCGGGCGAATAGCGAGGGAGGGTTCGCCGCAGACGTGGGCGCCATCGGTGTACCAACGGACTCAAGTGCGGGTGCGCTTGTGGCAAGAAAGTTCAGGGGTATAGACTTTGCGCTTGGATGGACCATGGCCACTACCAAGGTGCGCTTGCAGGAAATCGGTGGCTTTGAGCGACTGGTGAATCTGCATTCGGACGATTTTGAGCTGGGGAACCGGATCGCAATGCGAGGCTACCGGGTAGAATTGACAAGAAAACCTGTGTGGGGCGTGTTTCCAACGCAATCGATTGGAGATTTCCTCAAGCATGAAATCCGATGGTCGATTTTATTGAGGAACCTGCGCCCATCAGGATACTTGGGCATGTTCATGACTTTTGGATTCGCCTGGTCGCTCCTGGTAGCAGCGATCGTTCCTTCCTGGAAGATTGCGGCCGGGTATGCAATGACCTATTTGGTGATGCGAATGGCGATGGCCTGGACTGTCGGAGTGTGGGGGATAGGCGACCCGGTAGCCCGTCGAAAGCCGTGGCTGGTGCCGGTGCGAGATGCCTTTAACCTGGGCGTGTTTCTGGCAAGTTTCTTTTCGAACACCGTGGAATGGCGAGGCTTTACTTACCGCGTGAGCGGGGACTCCTTCGCGAAGGTGGATGTTGCGAAAGGGGAATTGTAACCGTGCTGGCCATCCGTGCAAGGACCATCTGAGTGCAAGCTATTTTTTCGGTTTCCATATGGCGAGGAGCGCTGCTACTGATAGCAATAGCGCCACTGGCGTATTACTTGGTGGCCATTTTCGCTGCTGTTCGATTCTTTCGTAAGGGGAAAGAACAACCACAGCCCAAGTTTCAGCCACCCGTGAGCATCTTGAAGCCCGTATGCGGCACTGACTTTGGCTCCTACGAGAATTTCGCAAGCTTTTGCCGGCAAAATTACGAAAACTACGAAATTCTTTTCTGCGTGAACGAGATGTCGGATCCCGCTGTTCCCATCATCCAGCGAGTGGTAGCGGAATTTCCCGAGCGGCGCATCCGAATCCTTTCCGGAGCGGCACAGTTGGGCAGCAACCGCAAAGTGAACAACCTGACGCTGCTGACGGAAGAAGCCCAAAACGAATATCTGGTGCAGAGCGACGGGGACGTGCGCGTCGGTCCGGACTATTTGAGAGAGGTGCTTGCACCCTTCGCAAATCCAGCCGTCGGGGTCGTGAGTTGTTTTTACCGTGGGATTGCACAAGCGAATCTTTGTGCCGAACTTGAGGCCGTGGGCGCAGCAAGCGACTTTTTTGCCGGGGCACTGGTCGCGGATTGGATGGAGGGGGTGACCTTCGCGCTGGGCGCCTCGGTTGTCACCACAAAATCATGGCTGGCAAAAATCGGTGGCTATGAGGCGTTGGCAAGCACACTTGCCGATGACTACGAGATTGGCAATCGCGTCCACAAGGCGGGTGGGGAGGTTTTGCTTTCGGGGGAAATGATCTGGACGATGTACCCCGCGCTCAATTTTCGGGAGTTTTGGGAGCACCAGGTTCGCTGGGCCCGCACGGTACGTTTGGTACGGCCCGCCTCCTTCTTTGGCCTGATCGTCACCCACGGGCTGCCCTGGGCCATTGCCGCGGCGCTGCTGGCGCCCAGCGCATGGGTTAGCGCAGCATACCTTTTGGGATATTTGGTGTTGCGACTCCTCATGGCCTGGGTGGTTGGCGTGTGGGGTGTCGGTGACGATGTATTGCGCAAAAGGCTCTGGCTGATTCCACTACGAGATGCCATCCACTTCGCCGTATGGCTGGCTGCGTTTACCTCGAACCGAGTGAAGTGGGGAGAGACGGAATACGAAGTGCGCAATGGAGAGATGACCCCCCTCGCCTAGACAGGCAGATGATCAGCGATTCTTGCAAATCCTGCCTGAGGGATGCCAACGCAGCTGAGGCAGGATCGACTGGAACTATTTCCTGTGATCCACATCACAAAGTGTGTTGACGACAGATGGTACTGAACTGTGGCGGAAGATTGTCTTACGTAGTAGTCTCGTTTTGCTTAAAACTCAGGCCATCTGCATCCTAGCCAGTGGCCACCTGCTGGATAACTGAATTCTGCCTTGATTGTGTGGACGGCCCCTGCTGGCAGCTGCAACCCGGAGGAGGAACGTAATGAGAACGGATGCAGGATTCCGTGCGCCTGTCTGGTCAGGAGTCCAACAGATAAAGGTCAACCGCGGCGAAACTTCCCAGAATACGTGTGACGCGCGGTTCGGCTTCGTACCGCCTTTCCTCGCGGGCGCTTTGGTGCTTGCGGCAATGCTCTCGGCGGGATGTTCCTCCGAGCAAGAAAAGCCGACGCCGCCGCCTCCCGGCGTGACGGTAGCCTCGGTTATTCAAAAGGATGTGCCCATAACACAGGAATGGGTTGGGACGACAGTCGGAAACGTAGACGCCGACATACGGCCGAAAGTGGACGGGTATTTGCTGACGAGGCTGTACACCGAAGGCTCGTATGTGAACAAGGGCCAGGCACTGTTTCAGTTGGATAAGAGGCAAACGCAGGCCGCAGTGGAACAGGCGACGGGCAATCTGGAGAGAGCGCAAGCCGGGCTGGCACAGGCACAAATTGATGTGCGCCGATACACACCGCTGGTGGCGCAGAGGGCGGTGAGCCAGGCGGAACTCGATAAGGCCCAAAGCTCAGAAAGGGCCGCAGCGGCGGCGGTTGATTCCGACAAGGCAGTGCTTGATAACGCCAAGCTGAATCTGAACTGGACAACGGTCACGGCGCCGATTTCCGGCATCGCCGGGGTGGCCAAGGTAGCAATTGGCGATCTGATGACACCCAATACCGTGATGACGACGATCTCTAATGTAAATCCGATCTACGTGGACGTCAGCATTACGGAACAGGATTACCTTCGCTTCGCCCGAGAAAAAGAGTCGAAATCGCCGGGAGTACAAGGCATTCAGCTGATACTGGGGGACAGCACTGTTTATCCGAGCCAGGGCCGCGTGCTGTTTATGAATCGCGAAGTGGATTCCCGGACCGGGACGATCCAGGTGCGCGGCGAGTTTCCGAATCCGAAAAATATACTGCGCCCGGGACTATACGCGCGGATCCGGGCGGTCACTGAGGTGCGCAAGGGAGCGCTGTTGATTCCACAGGCGGCGGTATCGGAACTGCAAGGAATCTACCAGGTGGGGGTGGTGGCACAGGATAACAAGGTCACGGTGAAAACCGTGAAGCTCGGCCCGCAGTATCTGGATGCATGGATTGTCGAATCTGGTCTTGAGCCCGGGGAAAATGTGATTGTAGACGGATTACAGCGGGTCAGAACAGGAATGACGGTGGTTCCGACGCCGTATAAAGATACCCAGGCAAATGCCGTGAGCGGCGTGAAGTAGCCATGGCGAAATTCTTTATTAATCGGCCGATTGTGGCGATTGTGATCTCCATACTGACAGTGATAGCCGGTATCGTAGCAATGACCAAACTGCCAGTCGCTCAGCTGCCGGATATCGTCCCGCCTCAGGTGAGCGTTTCAGCCGTGTACACGGGCGCAGACGCGTTGACGATTGAGCAGTCGGTGGCCACGCCGCTCGAACAGCAGATGAACGGCGTGGACAACATGCTGTACATGATGTCCACAAACGCAAATGACGGCACAATGACACTGAAGGTCACCTACGAGGTGGGCACAAATGTCGACATAGACCAGGTCAACACCCAGAACCGAGTATCGCAGGCCAGCCCGAATCTGCCGACGTCAGTGAACCAGTATGGCGTGACGGTGAAGAAGATGATGGGACTTCCGCTGCTGGTTTTGTCCGTCTATTCCCCGCAGGGAACATACCCTGGTCAATTCCTCGGAAACTACGCGACGATCAACATCAATGATGCCCTGTTGCGCGTACCCGGGGTGGGACAAGTCACGAATTTCGGCGCAGCGGATTACGCGATGCGAATCTGGGTAAAACCGGACCAGCTCACCAGGCTGGGAATGACGGTAAGCGACTTGATGACCGCGGTGCAGCAGCAAAGTGCGGTGAATCCCGCGGGACAGGTCGGAGCGGAGCCGGCGCCGAAGGGGCAGCAGTTCACTTATGCCGTGCGAGCGCCGGGCCGACTAGTCAACGCGGAAGAGTTTGGCAACATCATTGTGCGGCAGAATCCAAACGGTTCGACGGTGAGGCTGAAGGATGTCTCGCGTATTGAGTTGGGATCGCTCAATTATCAGCAAATAGGCCGATACAATGGCAAGCCCGCCGTGATTGTCTGCGTGTATCAGGCGCCGGGTTCCAATGCCCTGGCGGTGGCCAACCAGGTCAAGACGCAAATGGAGGATTTGAAGACCCGCTTCCCCCAGGACTTGGACTACGTGATTTCACTTGACACAACACTTCCGATTACAGAGGGCATGAAGGAGATCAGCCATACGCTGGTCGAAGCAATCGCCCTGGTCTTGATCGTGGTCTTTCTTTTCCTGCAGAACTGGCGAGCGACGCTCATCCCGCTGCTTGCAGTTCCGGTCTCCTTGATCGGTACGTTTGCCGTTTTTCCAATGCTGGGTTTTTCGATCAACACACTTTCACTGTTCGGGATGATTCTAGCCATCGGGCTGGTAGTGGATGATGCCATCGTAGTGGTGGAAGCGGTCGAACATCACATTGAACATGGACTCTCTCCGAAAGAGGCCACCCTGAAAGCAATGGAAGAAGTTTCCGGGCCGGTCGTCGGTATCGCGCTGGTACTTTCTGCCGTCTTCGTGCCCATGGCAGCGCTGGGGGGAATCAAGGGTTTGTTGAATCAACAGTTCGCCATGACCATCGCCATCTCGGTGCTGATCTCGGCGTTCAACGCGTTGACCCTCTCACCTGCCCTTTCCGCACTTCTTCTGCGCCCGAGGAAAAAAGGCCGGGGGCCGCTTGCCAAGTTCTTTGATTGGTTTAACAAAGTATTCACGAAGATGACCGGCGGCTACGTGAACTGGAGCGACGTGCTCATACGACGCTGGGTGATCTCTCTGTTCCTTCTGGCCGGGGTGTCCGTTGTCGCAGTTCTCATGGGCAAGAGCTTGCCCACGAGTTTCATCCCGGAAGAGGATCAGGGGTACGGGTTCATCCAGGTGCAACTGCCGGACGCCGCGTCGCTGCAGCGAACAGACGCCGTCCTGCGCAAAGTGGATGATATTTTGGCACACACCGAGGGGATTGAGGCTTACGATTCCATTGCCGGTTTCAGCCTGCTCTCGAGTACCTCTTCGACCTATAGCGGTTTCTATTTCCTCGGATTCAAGCCATGGCATGAGAGGACGACCCCCGAGCTATCGGCCAACGGGATCATGCGGACGTTGAACCGAAAGCTGCAGGCGGCGGTTCCCGAGGCCATCGGGTTTGCCTTTGGACCCCCAGCGATCCCGGGCCTGGGCACAGCCGGCGGATTTACCTTCATGCTGCAGGATAGGAGCGGTGGAACAGTACAACAACTCTCGGACACGCTCGACAAGCTGGTGCTGGCGGCACGAAAGCGCCCGGAATTGGCTTCGCTCGTCAGCACTTTCCGGCCATCCGTACCGCAGATGTATTTGGAAGTGGACCAGGATCGGATTCTCAAACAAGGGCTGCAGTTCGGCGAAGTGTATCAAACCCTGCAAGCGTTCCTGGGGGGTGCTTACGTCAATCAGTTCAACCGGTTTGGCCGGCAATGGAAAGTTTACCTGCAAGCGGAACCGGAATATCGCACCAGTGCGGACAAGATCAGTGAGTTCTATGTAAGGAATGCAAAGGGGGACATGACCCCCCTGGCTGCACTGGTCTCGATTAGGCGGGTGTCCGGACCGGAATACACTAACCGGTTCAACTTGTTCCGCAGCATTCAGATCAACGGTTCACCTGCCCCGGGGTATAGCTCAGGGCAGGCCATGGTAGCAATGGAACAGGTGGCCAACCAGGTGCTCCCTGCAGGATTCGGGTATGCCTGGAGCGACATGTCGTTTCAGGAAAAGAAGGCCGAGGGCGGACAGGCGATGGTATTCGGCATGTCGTTCCTGTTCGTGTTCCTGATCCTGGCGGCACTGTATGAGAGCTGGTCGCTGCCTTTCAGCGTTCTATTGTCCGTTCCGATTGCGGTGCTGGGCGCGTACGGCGGACTGATATTGCGCAAGTTTGACAACAATGTGTTCGCGCAGATCGGGCTGGTGATGTTGATCGGTCTCACAGCCAAGAATGCCATCCTGATCGTCGAGTTTGCCGTGTTGGAGCAGAAGAAGGGGAAGGGGATTGTGGACGCCGCGCTCGAAGGAGCAAAGATGCGGTTGAGGCCCATCCTGATGACCTCCTTCGCCTTCATCCTGGGCTGCGTTCCCTTGTGGACGGCGAAGGGTGCAGGGGCGATCGGTCGGCAGGTGCTGGGGAGTTCCGTGATAACAGGCATGCTGGCGGCGAGCTTCCTCGGCATCTTCTTGGTGCCGGTGTTATTCGTGGTCGTCGAACGCCTCGCCGGGTCAGGGAAAAAAGGTTCGGAAAAGGTACCCGGAAGCCCTGCCCTGGAAGGAGGGCACGACTGATGCGGAAGACGATTGCAATCGCGCTGCTTCCTCTGCTGGCGGCGGGTGGTTGTACAGTCGGCCCGAAGTACAAACGACCTACGTTTCAGCCCCCGGCTACTTTCTACACCGAAGAACAAGCCCAGCAGATTTCCATTGCCGATCTGGCGTGGTGGGAATTGTTCCAGGATCCAGTGCTGGATAGCCTGATCAAGGAAGCGCTGGAGAAGAACTATGATCTGCGATTGGCTGTGGCGAACGTGGAGCAGCAGCGTGCGTTGCTGGGAGTCACGCGCTCGCAGTTCTACCCGCAAGTTGGGTATGATGGAAATATCTCCGGCCAGCAGTCGCCTACGATTCCGAATCACACATATTACTCCTACGGCTTCGCTTCTTTTTGGGAAATTGACCTGTTCGGCCGCATCCGGAAGATGACGGAGGCGCAGAAGGCGGTTTATTTCGCGAGTGAGGAGGCGCGGCGCGACGTCCGGCTGCTGGTTATGGCGGAAGTGGCGCAAGGTTACTTTGTGTTGAGAGCGCTCGATGCCCAGTTAGAGATTTCGCGGCAGACGGTAAAGAGCTTTCAGGATACTCTCGATATTTTCCAGCACAGATTAGAAGGAGGCTACGCGTCAGGGTTGGAGACTTCGCGAGCACAAGCGGCGCTGTCCAATGTCGCGGCGACGATTCCGGACCTGGAGCGACAGATTGTCGCCCAGGAAAACACGTTAGATTTGTTGCTCGGACGCAACCCGGGGCCGATCGCCCGTGGTGCGGCACTGGCGGATCAGTATGAACCCCCGGAAGTGCCCGCAGGTTTGCCGTCCACGTTGCTTGAACGCAGGCCCGATTTGCGGCAGGCGGAGCAGAACCTGATCGCCGCGAACGCGAATGTAGGAGTGGCCAAAGCAAACTTTTTCCCTACGATTTCCTTGTCCGCACTGTTTGGTGGAGTAAGCCCGCAATTATCGCAATTGACCGGTGCGGGCAGAGCCTGGACGCTGGCGGGTGATTTTGCGGGGCCCATCTTTACTGGTGGCCGGCTGAAGAACCAATACGGCGCCTCGTTGGCACAGCGGGACCAGGCGAAAATCGCCTTTGAGAAGGCGGTGACGCAGGCCTTCGGCGAGGTTTCCACGTCGCTCTCGGCGAATCAACAGCTGGCCAAGGCGTACAAAGAGCAGATAAACTCAGTGGATGCGTACCGCGAATCCGTGCGGCTCTCGACGCTGCGGTACGAAAGCGGGTTATCGAGCTACCTGGACATCATTGATGCGCAGATCCAGAAGTACCCGGCGGAAAGCGCCACGGTGAATTATGATCTGGGTCGAAAACTTGCGCTGGTGGATCTCTACCGGGTGCTGGGCGGGGGTTGGAATCTGAGCGATGCGCAGTGGAGCGGTCCCATGGGATCCACCAGCGCGGCGCCAACGCCACCGCAAGCGCCTACTCCTTGATTGCCGCTTGGGGTGGAAGTCCGGTCCTGATTATCATTAAGATGAGTTCACAGCCGATCGTTCTGGGCCGTCTGCTCCAACTGCCCGCCAGGAACAGACAGGAATTTAAAGGCAGGAGTTACCATGGCTAAGCCCAAAATGAGTAATATCCACAAGTTCATTAAGCCTTACATCGTAAAGTCCGGTAAGCATTTTCGCCTGAAGGATCATGATCCGGCTGATACGCATCACTTGAATTCTCAAGACAAGCCAGAAGCCAAGAGATGGCTGGAGCAAGGCGTATCCTTGCTGGCCGATCTGCAGGATGTCCTATACGCAGAAGGCAATTGGGGACTGCTCTTAATTTTCCAGGCGATGGACGCGGCGGGAAAAGACGGCACCATCAAGCATGTAATGTCGGGAGTGAACCCACAGGGCATGGAAGTTCATTCGTTTAAAGCGCCGTCCAGTGATGAGCTGTCCCATACGTTTCTGTACCGGACCACTTGCTGCATTCCCCCGCGCGGTAAGATCGGCATCTTCAACCGATCCTATTACGAGGAAGTGTTGGTTGTGCGCGTTCATCCGGAATTGTTAGAGAAACAGCGAATCCCCGATTCTCTGCGGGGCGATCATTTCTGGAAAGGGCGCTATGAGGACATCACTGCGTTTGAACGCTATCTCACCCGGAATGGCATCGCCGTCTGCAAATTCTTCCTCAATCTTTCCAAGAAAGAGCAGAAGCGGCGTTTCATGGAGCGCCTAAACAAAGAGGACAAGAACTGGAAATTCTCCGCCGCAGACTTGAAGGAGCGGAAATACTGGGATGACTACCAGGATGCTTACGAAAAAATGATCCGTAATACGGCTACGGAGTACGCTCCATGGGTGATCGTCCCAGCCGACAACAAATGGTTTAGCCGGCTCCTTGTCGTTGCCACCATTGCGGATTCCTTGGGAAGCTTGAACTTGGAATATCCGAGAATGACACCTGCGCAACTCGCCGCATTGAAGGAAGCACGCAAGCACCTGGAGAAAGAGTAGCTCCGGGTGCAAATAAATCTCTAATTCACCCCCCGTCCTCCCTAATTCTTGTGCGGGGCCGGAGGATTGTCCGGTGATCCGGGATCAGGGATAACCTTCAGCCGATTCAATCCCATATTCTTGAATAATGTCGGCCAGTAGTTCTTGAACATATTGCCTGCAAATTTCCAGGCCAGGTCCGTGCCGATACGTTGGACATTATTTGCAGCGGTCTGTTCGGATGCCGGCAGGTAAGCATTCGCAAGCCCCTCAGCCGCCGCCGCGCCCAATATGCCGGAAGTATTGAACGTGTCTTCCCCGGAATCGGTCCGAATGACAAACACGCGTTGCGCCGAATACTTCATGCTGCCCCAAAAAGAAGGGTGGATCTGAGGGAAAAAACGTGGATCCTGATGCAACAGGGAGGCGAATACAAAGGTGCTGAAGAAGCTGTTGGAGGATGCCCTGGCGATGGCAGCACCGTAGCGGCTTCCGTAGGCATCCCAGCCCTGTCCGTATGCTGAGGGAACATCTCTGGCCTGGCTGTACGCGGCACTGATTCCAGCGGCGAGAATGTATGGCGGAGAAATGCTTTGATTCACGAATAGCCTAAATTTTCCTCCCGTAGTGAGTGGCCCTGAGCTATTGGCGATGTCTGGGAAAATGAATGATTTGTTCGAGACGTAGCCGATGAACTTGGATGTTGTGTCCACGGCCGCATTGGACGTGTCCTGCGGCTTGGGCTGCGGGGAATCGGGCACGGAAGTGGTCCCCGTTCCGGCGCCCGCAGGTTTTTGGGCCATCAGCAGACTCGGAGCGAAAAGGGAAGCACCTAGGATCACATACCGCGCAATCCGCAAACTGGGGCGAAAAAGGTGCTCATCCGTTTTCATGGCGGACATCTTGCTCCCCTAAAGCATATTCACCGCGCGAATGATGCATCTCCTGAAAGGATCCTTCCCCTCCTGCCTTTCACTCAAGACGGCCAGATGCTCAAGGCCTCAATCGCGCCAGATCGGCAAACTCAGAAGTCACCGAACGCATAGGAAGAGGGAGGGAAATTACCATGCCAGCGGCAATATCGCAATCGGCTTCTACCCCACGCCGGTTCTCTAGAAATAGAGGGCAGGCCCCAAACTATGGATCGGCCCAAGTTGACGGGTAGAGGACTCCCGTTCTACTCTAGGAAGGTTGAAGTGCGGTCGCGAATCCTTTCCTTGCTTCTGCTACTTCCTGCAGTCTCCCTTCGGCTGGGAGGTC
>Ga0181532_10003855_pt1 | contig 13362 bp, 10 predicted proteins | sample PEATcosm2014_Bin_33_FD_119768 | JGI IMG/M metagenome (GOLD analysis project Ga0181532, IMG submission 119768) | Peatland microbial communities from MTU Mesocosm Facility, Houghton, MI, USA - PEATcosm2014_Bin11_30_metaG | ecosystem: Environmental > Terrestrial > Soil > Wetlands > Peat | place...
ACCAACAATCCAGCGTCGGCGGTGCTGCCATAGCCGAGCGAATCGAGACAGACTGACGTAACCGGCAACGCCGGCCCCCAACAGGGGGCCGGCGTTGCTGCATTCACGGAAGTAGTCGAAGGGCTCAGGGCAAACTCCGCCCGCCTCCCTGCCTCCTTACTCAGCTGGAGGGGCCAGCCACTGTATCCGAGTAAAAAGAATCCGCGCGTGCGTTAGAATAGTTTCTTCAGCTGATCGAGTGGATTCGGTGGAGGGTTGCCGGCGGGTGCTCCGCTGCCGCTGGAGCCGTTATTTCCACCCGAATCGCCGCCGAGAAATTTTCCCAATCCTCCCGGAAGTCCCTTCTTGCCAAAAATTTTGCCGAGATACTTCTGACCCTGCCCCTGGACCGCGTTATTTCCGGCGCGATTGGCAAGTTCCGTCACGTTGGGCAGCACCTTCGGCTTGGGCAATTGCCCGACGACTTGCAGCGGGATGTCGATTTGTCCGTCCTGATTCGCGATGAACGCGACCGCCTTCTTCTGCTCGATCAGCTCCTTGCTGAATTGCGGCGAGAGCACGATTCGCGCCGCCAGGTCCATATTCCTGTCCATGTCGAACCATCCGTCGCCGAGCAGATTGTAATCCACGGTCTGCACCTTGATGTCGTGCGAGGTAATTCGCTCGTCGGCGAGCACGAAGCTCAGGCTCGAGAGCTGGATGTCGGTGTCGGGGTCAACGAACAGCTCGGGATGGTTCTTGACGACCGCCTCCGGAACCAGATTGCCGATCGCGGGCAGTTTCTGCACCTTCTTGAGCGCCTGACCGCCGATATTGACGCCAACCAGCTTGCCGTTGGTCAGCATCAGCTTGCCGCTACCCTTGAGCGTCGGTTTCATCTCGTCGAAGCTGCCGGTCTTCCCGGTGACATTGATGCTTCCACCGAGCGAACCGCGAATAGTCCCGGCGGCCTTGGATTTTTGCGCGTCGAGTGCCTGCTGAAGATCGAGATTGGAAAAACTGATCGACGCCGTCATCGGCGCGGCCGCCTCGAGCCGCGTGTCTCCCGTCGCGACGATTTCGCCCGAAAATGCCTTTGCCTTGAGCACGATCACCCGGGCGGCTTTGCCCCCGAGCGACAGCGACAGTTTCAGGTTCTGGTATGGGACGTTGGCGAGGTTGCCCGACGCCGACGTGATTTCAGAATCGACGGCCGGAGCCGTTAGCGAAGGAATCGAGGCAGCGCCCTTGGCAAAAAGCTGGTTGATCACTTCGTCGGGCGGCCGCGAGGGCGCGAAATCGGCGAGATGAACCGAGGCCGCATTCAGTTCGTAGCTCATGACTAACGGCTGAAACTGATCGACATGCGACTTCAACGTTGCCTGAGACGCGCCCAGGTTGAACGTCAGCGGGCCAATGTCGGCGCTGGTGCCCGTGAGCTTGATGTTACCGCTGAGATGGCTCAGCGCCGGCGCCTTCTGATCGGGGATGGACAATCCGACATCCGCCAGCGCGACCGTGCCGTCCGCCGACGCCTTGCCGCCCTCAAGCGTGACGTCGGAATGGATCTCGGTCTTGCCCTCGAAGTTGTATTTGCCCAGAGCCGGGATCATCTTCGCGATCGGAGCGATATCGAAGTTGTTGGTATCGAGGTGGGCCGCGGTCACGGCGCCGCCGACCTTAATGTTGGCCGCCTTCGCTTCGAGGTCGCCGAGAGTGGCGTTGGCGAGCGTCACGCCGACAGCGGAACCGGTCCGCGTACCTTCGGCGGAAATCTTGAGCGGCAGGCCGGCGGGCTTGTTAAACGTGTCGCCGAAGGCGATTGCTGGTGCGCTCAAATCGCTCGAGAGGTTGAATTTGATCGACTGAACAGTGCCGTCGGCCGAGGCGTCGAAGCTGAACGGGCCGGAAATCGAAAGCTTCGGCCCGATGGCGTTGGCGAGCATCGGGATAGTTTCCAGCTGGGTCAGTAGAATCGGGCCGCCCTTGGCCGTGCCCGACAGCGGAATCGCGTCGATGTCGATGACGCCGTTGTTGATTAGGGGCCCGATCGTCGCGGAAAGATCGAAGTTCGGCCGGTCGGCAAGTGCGGCGAAGGTGAGCGCGACGGTGAAGGGCGCGTTAAAGCCGAAATCGCGGACCTTGAGGTCGATCGCGTTGACGGTGGCGGCTTGCGCCGCACCCTGCGTCTCAAATTCCAAAGTGCCGCCATCGATCGTGAAATTCTGCACGAACAGCGAGCCCAGCGTCGCAGGCGCCCGGCCCGCTTCGGCCAGCGGCGAGCCTCCAATTATGCCCCTGCGTTTCTTGCGCCTGGCTTCGCCCGGCTCCTCCTCGATCGCGATTTTTTTCCTGCCGAGCGTGGAGACGTTGAGAGTACCGTCGCGAGTCTGAACGATTCGGATCACCGGCTGGTCGAGCACGATTTCGGTGACTTCGATCCGGCGCGCCAGCAGCGGTATCAGTTGCAGCCGGGCGTAAACGTTGCTCGCCTCGATGAACGGCTTGTTCGAGATGTCGGGGTGGTCTGCCACCTGGACCCCGGTCACGTCGGCGAGGATTCCCCAGCCGAAGCTCACTTTGATGTCGTCGATATGAACATCGCGGCCGAGCGCGGTGCTGACCTTTTCCAGGATGGGCTGGCGGCGCTCGGCGATGATCGAATTCAGGTTGGTCGCGGCATAGAAGAGGATCGCGCCGAAGAAAATCACGACGGCTCCGACAATTGCTGCGGCGGTTACAATGACACGACGCATATGAGGGCCCTCGCATCAGGCAATTTCGAAGTGGTTCGCGGCATCGCGGCCAGTGTAGTCGATGCGCGCCGAATGCGCATCATTAACCCAGACGATTTTCCTCTCCGATCGCTTCAGATGGCGTTCGCGGTTTGAACCGCGTTGCGTCCCCGGCATAGTCTGTCTAGTCGTGCACGGGTCCGGACCTGCGACCCCCTCCGATGGCAAAAAAGCGAAAGCATGGCCGCCAGGATGACGAACGAGACGGCGAACGAAAGGCGACGCCGGCGCCCGAGCAGATCTTTTCGTCGCCATTTAAAGACCTGAAGAAAATGCTCGCCGGCCGAGCGGTGTCGCCTTCGCCCCCGCCAAGCAAGCCCAAGGCCACGACCCCGGCGGCGCCGGTCGTCGAAAAACCCGCGCAAGACTTACGTCAGGACTTGCATGACGAGTTGCTCGACGACGAGTCTTTCCTGCGCCGCGCGCTCGAGGGCGTGCGCCCGCTGAGCAGCAAAGGCAATCGCAGTGCGCGGATACCGGTCGAACCGCCGGTGACTCACACGATCGTCGATGAGGACGCGGAGGTAATCGCGCAATTGTCGGACCTGGTATCGGGACAGGCGCCCTTCGATATCACCGAGTCGGACGAGTACCTCGAGGGATGCCGCGTCGGACTGGACCCGCGACTCGTGTCGCAGCTTCGCCGCGGCGAGTTCGCCGTGCAGGCGCATTTCGATATGCACGGCATGATCCGGGGCGCCGCCAAGGAAGCGCTCAAGGAGTTCATCATCGCCTCGGTTCGCAAGGGGTTGCGCACTGTGCTGGTCGTGCATGGACGCGGACTGCGATCTCCGGGCGGGCATTCTGTGCTCAAACACGCGTCGGCGGGATGGCTCTCGCATGGCGCGATTGGCGGGCACGTGTTGGCATTCACCAGCGCGCGGCCGGCCGACGGCGGCGCGGGTGCGACGTACGTGCTGTTGAAGCGGGAAAAAAGCCGCGCGCCATTCGATATTTTGCAGGGCGCCAAGCGCCGCAGTTAGCAGCGGCCAGGAATAAAAGAAACGGGGCCCGGTCGGGCCCCGCTGTCACGACGACATCGATATTGTCGGCGTGCGCAATCGCTAGATCTTCGCCTGCAGGAAGAATGCGATCACGAGCGCGTACAGGGTCAGCGCTTCGATGAACGCCAGGCCGATGATCATCGGCACGAAGATCTGGCCGGCGCTGTTGGGGTTGCGCCCGATGGACTCCATCGCCGACGCCCCCATCCTGCCCTGGGCAAGCGCGCTGCCGAACGCCGCGATACCGATGCCGATGTTCGCGGCGAGCGCGATCAAGCCGCCGCGAAGCGCCGAGCCTGAGCCTGCGGCGGCGGCCGCCTCCTGCGCCATCGCGAGCAGCGGCGATGCGAGGATGGCCATCCCGGCCATCGTCATTACAGTTCCAATCCGTCGTAACATTTTGTCGATCCTCCTTCTGTTTCACGCGCCCCGGGTGCCGCGGCCGGCCACATCTCTTCCTCTACCACCACAAATTCCGCGCGGGATCCCTGGCACGAAAAATCTTTTGCTAATGATCGTGACTCGCCGCGAGTCGAACGTAACTCATCGAAAGAACCACGAAGATGATCGCCTGGATTACGCATACGAGCGAGCCGAGCGCATAGAATACGAGCGGAAAGATCAGCCGCGTCAGCCCGGTGAAAATGCTGAGCACGGTATGGTCGGCAAACATGTTCGCGTAAAGACGAATGCCGAGCGAAAAAGGACGGAACAGATTATCGGCCAGCTCGATCGGCAGCATCAGCACCGCCAACGGCAGATACGGGCCGAGAAAACTTTTCAGATACCAGACGCCCTTCGAGGCGAAGCCCTGGTAGATGTAATAGCCGAAGCAGACGATGCCGAGCGCGAAGGTCAGGTCGGAGTCGCCGGTAGGAGGCTCCATCCCCGGGATCAGTCCGAAGAAGTTGGCAAACAGGATAAACATGAAGATGCATCCGAAGAACGGGACCATCGCGCGCGACCCGTGCATCTCGGTGACTTCGCTGACGAAACCGTCGAGCCATTCGACGATCATCTCGGAGACCGAGCGGATGCTGATCCCTTCGTCGGGGATTACGGGGTCGGCGGCGCCGGCAATCGAACGGCGCGCGATCAAGCCAAACACGATGAGGATGCCCATCACGATCCAGGTGCCGATTAGCACCTCGGGGATCCTGCCGCCGCCGATCAGTTCGAGGAAATTTACCGACTTTTGCAATGAGATCTCTCCGCCGCCGCCGTTTCAGGCGGCGCCGCGAACCGAAGCCCGCCCGGTTTCAATAATGATAGCCGCCATCTGAGTCAAGACGCCGACGCCAAAGCCCATCCCGTCAACTCGCGCGCGGGTGAAAACAAGATAGACGAGACCGACGACGATCAGCAGCTTCAGCGGGAGCGCAAGCGCGCCTAACTTGGCGGCCACGCCGGAAATCCCGGCGCCGGACGCAGCCAGGATAAGGCCGCCGAGCATCGACAGTATCCACAAATTTGCAATCACGACTGCGCCACCGAGAATGCATCCCACCGCTGCGGGTGTCGAGGCGAACCAGGCGAGAATCGCGGCGCTGACTGCGACGAGGACGACGTTGGTGCGCTGGATCGACGAAATCGTCGGTATTGACCACGAAAACATGGAATCAAGGCTCCTGGTTCTCGCGCTGAAAGAGAGTGAGTTCCTGGATCAGCCGGTAGAAGCCGATGAAAACTCCGAGCAGGAACATCACGAGCGTCAGCCAGGGGTCAGTGTGAAAGTAAAGATCAAGATAATGCCCGATAATTGCGCCCGCGATCATTGGCCACGCAAACTCGAAGCCAATCGCGGCGAACCGCATCATTCTACCGGTGCTTAGCGCCATCCCGGTCTCAAGATTTCCCGCGCGCGAGATCGCAAACCGATTCGCGAGCGGCGGCAATAGTGCGGTCGATGTCGGCATTGGTATGCGCCGTCGAGATGAACATGGCCTCGAACTGCGACGGCGGTATATTTATCCCGCGATCCAGCATCCCGTGGAAGAACTTCGCGAATTTGCCGCCGTCGCACGCGCGCGCCTCTTCGGCGTCGCGTACCCGCTCTGGACCGATGAACATCGTCAGCAACGATCCTGCGCGATTGACGCATCCCGACCCGCCATTTTTTCGCAGTTCTTTCACTGCTTCGCGCAGCCCGGCTTCAAGTCGCGCGCCGGCGGCGTCGAGCGCGGCGTACGGATTGGTTTCTTTTAGAATAGAAAGGGTTTCGAGCCCGGCGCGAACCGAAACCGGATTTCCCGACAACGTTCCCGCCTGATAGACCAGACCAATCGGTGCGAGCAAGTCCATGATCTTGGCCGGGCCGGCGACCGCGCCCACCGGCATCCCGCCGCCAATTATTTTCCCGAGCATGATGAGGTCGGGCGCGATGCCCATGCTTTCAGCAACCGATCCGAAGCATAGCCGGAACCCGGATATAACCTCGTCACAAATCAGCAGAGCGCCGTTGTTGTGCGCAATTTCGGCAAGCGCTTTCAGCGAGCCGGGGTCGGGATTTACGACGCCCATGTTGGCGGCGACGGGCTCGACGATCACGGCGGCGATTTTGTCAGGCGCGGCGCGAAATAAACTTTCGACTGTTTCAATGGAGTTATATCGCGCAACCATCGTCATCGCGGCCAGCGCCGATGGAACGCCGGCGCTGTCGGGTTGACCAAGAGTCATCCCGCCGGAACCGGCGCGCACCAGCATCGAGTCGCTATGCCCGTGATAGCATCCGTCAAACTTGATTATGTTCGGACGCCCGGTCGCCGCGCGCGCGATCCTGAGCGCGGTGATGCCGGCTTCCGTTCCTGAACTGACGAGTCTGACTTTTTGTGCACACTTGATCGCAGACGAGATCAATTCCGCCAGCTCGACCTCCAGGCGCGTCGGCGCGCCGAAGCCCAGACCGCGGCGCGCCTGCTCGGCGATGGCTTGCGTGACGCGCGGATGGGCATGTCCGAGGATGGCGGGGCCGTAGGAGCATACGTAGTCGAGAAAACTGTTGCCGTCGGCGTCGATCAAAGTAGCGCCGCTGCCACTTTCGATAAAAATTGGCTGCGCGCCGACGGCCTTCCACGCACGAACGGGAGAATTCACCGCACCAGGAATCTTAACACTGGCGCGATGGAAGAGTTCATCTGATTTTTTGCGGGATGTCATCGCAATTCTCCTGAGGATTCGGCGCGATCAAAAAAAAATTTTACGATCGCGAAGAAAAATTCGATTGCACGCGTCATGATGAGACCGAATTGCGCCGCGACGCAAAAAGTTGAGATCGCGCGCGATGGCTTCCACAGCGGACTGGCGCGATCGCGCGATCCGCGTGAAATTTCGTGCGTGCGGCGCGCGATCAGTCGCGCGCGAAATTTCCTTTTCGATCCGCGCGCGTAGCGCCAAAATTTTTCCCGCGCTTGTCCTCATCGCGAAATAAGTTTATCACGATCCATCAGCCGCACACTTCTTCTTTTGAAGAATCATTTTCCGCTCAAGGGGTTCGCTCGCGGCGCGTTGGATATGACTTTTAAGCGCGTGTATATCGCTCGCATTTTCAGTCGGACTTTTAACCCTAACAGAACCGATAGTAACCCGGACAAGTTGATAGTCCGGCGGGGAGCACCGTCAAATTGTCGGCTGCAACGAGGGAAATTTAGCTTATCCACAGATGTGGATAAGCTTGTGCGTAATTCGCGCGCTATCTGATGCCGCGCGCTAGTCCCGGACCGAAGTGGGTGGTCCGGGTTTGGCAGGGGAAGACGATATGAATGGTTTGTGGCAAAGGGCCGCTGACCGCATCCGCGATGAGCTGGGTCAGGTCGGCTATGAGACTTGGATTGGTCCTCTCAATTTCGTCGCTCATCAAGGATCGACCGTAACAATCGAGGCGCCTAATCGGTTTTTCCGCGATTGGATCAACGAACGCTACCTGGGTCTGATGCGCACGGCGCTGTCGCGGGAGGCAGGCGAGGAAATGGAGGTGCGGCTGACTCTCGGCGAAAATGCTGCCGTGGCGACCCCGCAGCCACGCCCAGCCAATGGTCATGCCAACGGCCATGCAAATGGCAATGGTAACGGCAAGGCGGCGGCGGCGAATCGTGCGACGGCGGCTGCCGCGCCGCGTGGAGATCGGCATCCTACCCTGAACCCGCGCTACAGTTTCGCGGAGTTCGTAGTGGGATCGGCCAATCAGTTCGCGCATGCCGCGGCGCTGGCGGTCGCCAATCAACCGGGCGAGAAATACAACCCGCTTTTCATTTATGGCGGGGTCGGCCTGGGCAAGACTCACCTGGTCACTGCAATCGGGCACCATATCTGGGCCAGCGGAGATCGGCCGAGGAAAGTGCTGTTCATGCCGGCCGAAATTTTCATGAACGAGATGATCAACTCGCTGCGCCGCGACAAGATGAACGAGTTCCGCGAGAAATTTCGCCGGGTCGATACGCTGATCCTCGACGACGTGCAGTTCCTGGCCGGCCGCGAGCGCACCCAGGAGGAATTCTTCCATACTTTCAACGCGCTTCACGCCGAGCGGCATCAGATCATTCTGACTTCGGACAAAATTCCACGCGAAATCCCCGGGCTCGAGGACCGGCTGCGCAATCGGTTCGAGTCGGGATTGATCGCGGACATCGCCCCGCCCGACCTCGAGACGCGCGTGGCGATCGTGCAGAAAAAGGCGGTGCTCGAGAACCTGCGGATGGCGCCGGAAGTCGCGATGTATATCGCGCAGAGCGTCTCATCAAACGTGCGCGAGCTCGAGGGATGCCTGACGCGGCTGGCGGCGTTGGCCTCGCTCAACCAATCGGCAATCACCGTGGACTTCGCGCGGCAGGCGCTGCAGGATCTGATTCGAAATGCCGACGCGAAGCCCGACGTCGAATCGATTCAGAAGACGGTAGCGGATTTTTTCCATATTCGCCTGACGGATTTGAAGTCGAAAAAACGCACTCAGCACATCGCGTTTTGCCGTCAAGTAGCGATGTATCTGTGCCGCAGGCTGACCGACAGCTCGTTTCCGACGATCGGCGAGCATTTTGGGCGTGACCATTCGACGGTGATTCACGCGCACAACCTGATCATGCGGCGCGTCACCAGTGATCCGGCATTTCGGCTCTCGATCGAGAAAATCGAGCGCGAGCTTAAATCGATTCGCGCCAATGCCGCGTGAATCGAGGTGGAGGAGGCTGTGGGTGAGGTGGGCATAAGGCTATCGATATCGACAGGGCCGGTGCGCGCAAGGCCGGCCCTGTCGGTCAGCCGCTTTTCCGCTCACAGCTTTTCAGCGATCGATCGGCTTTCATTTTCGGGCGCTTGTGCGATCAATCAACAAATCCACAACTCCTACTATTACTGCTATTCTTTTTTAAAGATCTAAGATCCAGGAATAGGAGACGGGCTAACAATTCATGGGACTCTCCATCGAGCGCGCTTCGCTGCTTAGCGGTTTGGGACTGGTCCAGGGCATCGTGGAACGGCGCACGACGGTTCCGATACTCGGCCATGTCCTGATCGAACCCAACGGAAATACGCTGACTTTGAGCGCAACCGACCTCGAAGTCGGAATTCGCACGCAGGTCGCGTGTTCCGGCAAGGAAAAAAGCCTCACGCTCAACGCGCGCAAGCTTTTTGAAATCGTGCGCGAAACCGAAGGCGATGAAGTCGCGCTGACGTCGCTCGACAGCGATTGGGTCGAGCTGAAGTGCGGCCGTGCGAAGTTCAAAATGATGGGGCTGGATCCGCGCAGCTTCCCCGCCATGCCAAGTCAGAGCACCGGCAAGGACTCGACGCCGGCAAAGAAACAACTGAAGGCTGAATTGACGATTCCGGCTGCGGTGCTGGCCGGAATGATCGACAAGACGATTTTCGCGGTCAGTCCGGATGAAGCCCGCTACAACCTGAGCGGCGTGTTCGTTGAATCAAACGCTCCGGGATCGGTGCGGATGGTCGCCACGGACGGTCATCGGCTGGCGATGATCGAGCGCGATGTAGCGGGATTCAAGATGGAGACCGGCGCGATCATTCCACGAAAGGGACTCTCGGAGCTGCGCAAAATTCTCGATGCGGGCGGCGACGCCGAAGTGCGGTTGAACCTCGAAGGTCAGCTCGCATACCTGAAGCGCGGGGCGACCGAAATCTCGATGCGGCTGGTCGAGGGCGAATTCCCCGATTACCGCGGCGTCATCCCCAAGCAGTCGAGGTACAAAATTACCGTCAAGCGGGATTTGCTGTTCGCGGCAATCAAGCGTGCGGCAATTTTCTCCAGCGAGCGCTATCACGGCGTCAAATTCGCGCTGTCGGCCGGGACGCTGACCGTTTCATCGACGAGTCCGGAAACGGGCGAAGCAAGCGAGTCGCTTGACGTCGATTTCAAGAGCGAAGAATTCGCGATCGGATTCAACGCGGCATACGTGCAGGACGCGCTGGGCGTAATTCCGCCGGGTGGCGATTCGACCGTGGAACTCGGGCTCAGCGATGACGTCAGCCCTGGCGTCATCAGGACGGAGTCGGATCAGCGCTACACGTACGTCGTCATGCCGATGCGATTGTGACGCGCACTGGCTACGGCGCGCTGCCGACCCGGACCAGCACCACTTTGTTTCGGTAGTTGTAGTCGGTCTCCCACGGATATGACGCCTCGCTAAGCTCGACGGTGGTGGGAGTGTCGAGCTTGGGCATGTCGCGCCGTCGAACAATCATCCACCGCGCGCTCCCCTTGGCGATCGCGTCCTGCAAATCCTGCTTCCTATCGAACTCGGGGATTGGCTTGGGCGGATTGAGATAGAACAGCGGTCCCTCGGTCTTGAACAGCACGAGCCGGTCAGTCGAACCGCCGATCTTGTTCAGGACCGCGTAGCCGAATGGCTTTTCGCCGCGATAAGCCTCCGCCGCAGGCATCGCGAAGATAAAGACATAGACCATCGCAAGATACGCGACGGCGCCCATCGATATCGCCACGCGAGCGGGGCTGAATTTGCGAATCGCGTACACGACCGCGGCGACCGATACGACCCAGAACACGATGAAGGCGGATTCGGCGGGCAGTTGCGGGAACGCGTCGTAGGGACGCGGAAGAATCGCCCATGCCGGAATCAGCATGACGATGCCGGCGATCGCGCTGAACGCAACGATCGCGTAGCCGATAGTCAGCAGGCGCCGGGCGATCGTCGAGCGTAATTCGCCAGGGTACGCGAGCGTTCTGGCGACCAGGATCGCCGCGGCGGGCAGAATCGGCAGGATGTAGTAACTGCGGCGCGATCCCGAAACGCTGAAAAATATGAATGTCGCCCAGAAATAAACCAACGCAAATCGATCCGCGCGAGCAGGCTCGGCGCCTGCCCGACGCAGTCCGTGCGTTTCTACCAGAGCCGCGGGCAACAGTGCTGACCATGGAGCCATCAGGCCGAAGATGACGTAGACATATAAGTAGATAGGTCCGCGATGGTCGAACGGGTGGAAAAACCGCACCACGTTCTCGCGATACACCATCTGGAGGCCCTTTTCAGAACCCATCAGGCGCGACGAGATCTGGAACGGCAGGTAATACACGAGGCCGCCCAGCGCGACGCCGACGACGGTGTACCAGTTGAAGAACCATCGATTGCGCTCGACGAGCCGTCGTACCCGCTCAACCAGGGACCCGCGGGAAATCGCCTCAAAAAACGGGACCACTCCATCGCGCAGGCATGAATACACTCCAATCACCAATAGCGGCAGCGCGAATCCGAGCAGACCCTTGGTGAGCGAAGTCGCCGCCATGATCAGCCACAGGCCGACGACCCACAATCCGCCGCCGCGCTCTTGGTTGTGATTGAAGAGCAGCAGTGCGGCCAGTTCGCCGGTGAGCGTTTCGACGTCGGCACTGGCGTGGCGCGAAAAGAATACGAAGCTGAAGCTGGTCGCGAGGATGACGCCGGCGAGGATCGCGGTGCGAGCGTCGTAGAGGCGTCGCACCAGCAGCATCAGTAGCGCCACTGCCAGCAGGCCGGCTATCGCGCAGGGCAGGCGCGTGGCAGCCTCGTTGAGGCCGCCTGTGAGCGGTGTCGAAAAAATTACCAGCCAGTAGGAGCCGAGCGGCTTGTCGTAATAAACGTGACCGTTGATCGTCGGCCAGAAGTAGTTGTGCGTCACCAGCATCTCGCGCGCGATTTCGGCCCATCGGAATTCCGAGGACCACAGCGCTCGCGCACCCAGGCGGGCGAAGAACAGAATCGCGGCGAGAATCAGGACGCATCCGGCGCGCAGCCGGAATCGCGAATCGTTGTCGTTGCCGGCGGCGGGCTGCGATGCGGCGGGGTCGCGTGATGCGGAAGCGGAGACCATAACCGCGAATTGTAACTGGCGCGCCCGATGCTCTGCCATATGCTGACTCGTCCGGAATGACAGCGCACGGCGGGGCAGATAGGATGAAACGAGATTCATGAGCCAGGCGAAAAATCCCGAAGGTCATTCCGGCCGCAAGCCGAACCGGTTAATTAACGAACAAAGTCCGTACCTGCGCCAGCACGCGTACAATCCTGTCGATTGGTATGCGTGGGGTCCGGACGCGCTGGCGCGCGCGAAGGCGGAGAACAAGCCGATCATGCTGTCGATTGGCTATTCGGCCTGTCATTGGTGCCACGTGATGGAGCGGGAGTCGTTCGAGAACGACGCGATCGCGCGGCTGATCAACGAGAACTTCATTGCGATCAAGGTCGATCGCGAAGAGCGGCCCGACCTCGATCAGATTTACATGGATGCGGTGCAGCTGATCACCGGGCGCGGCGGATGGCCGCTGACGATGTTCCTGGCGCCGGACGGACGGCCGTTTTTCGGCGGGACCTACTACCCGCCCGAAGATCGTCACGGGATGCCCGGATTTCCGCGCATCCTGGCTGCGGCTTCGCACGCGTATCGCGACGGCGCCAAGGAAGTCACCAACAACCTCGAAAAGCTGACCGAGGCGCTCGGCGCGCTCACCAACTACGTGCCCACCGGCGGCGACTTGAAGCCGGGACTGGCGGCGGAATCGGCGCGCGCGCTCGCCGCGCACTACGACAGTATCAACGGCGGACTGGGCCAGGCGCCGAAATTTCCCAACACGTTCGTGTTCTCGCTGTTCCTTCGCGTGCACGCGGCCGACGGCGACGAGGCGATGGCGGAAATGGTTCGGCACACGCTTTCGAAGATGGCGCGCGGCGGAATCTACGACCAGGTCGGCGGCGGATTCCATCGCTACAGCGTCGATGAGCGATGGCTGGTGCCGCACTTCGAAAAAATGCTCTACGACAACGCGCTGCTGGCGCGCCTGTACCTCGACGCCGGCCGCGCGCTCAATGAGCCGGAGTTTCTCGGCGTCGCGCGCGAAATCTTCGATTACGTTTTGCGCGAGATGACAAGTCCCGAGGGCGGCTTTTACGCCGCGCAGGATGCGGACAGCGAGGGCGAAGAAGGAAAGTTCTTCGTCTGGACGCCCGAGCAGGCCGACGCCGTTCTTGGTCCCGAGCTCGGCGCGATAGCCCAGCGCTATTTCGATATCACGATCGAAGGTAATTTCGATGGCGCGAATATTCCGCATCGCACGATCGAGCTCGCCGACGCCGCGCGGATGTTCA
>Ga0181532_10003856_pt1 | contig 13360 bp, 8 predicted proteins | sample PEATcosm2014_Bin_33_FD_119768 | JGI IMG/M metagenome (GOLD analysis project Ga0181532, IMG submission 119768) | Peatland microbial communities from MTU Mesocosm Facility, Houghton, MI, USA - PEATcosm2014_Bin11_30_metaG | ecosystem: Environmental > Terrestrial > Soil > Wetlands > Peat | place...
CAGTAAATCATGCGGTGGGGGCTCACAGCCGCCCAGTAGGGCTCGGCAGGCGGCTGCGGCCTCCACACAAAGTGGTCGCCATCAAAAACGCAACATGGGGGGCATGCTGCCCCCCCACCCCCTGCTGCCGTCGCGCTACGCGCTCCGGCCGCCTGGTCGGCGTCGTCAAAACCGCTCCACTTAGGCGAGGCGCCGGCCGGCGGCGAGGGGGCAGCATGCCCCCCAGGGCCGACATTGTGGTAGAGCGGCGGCGGGTGCGGCAGGCCGGTCGGCGGCGCCACCGTGCCGATGTGCAGCCAGCTCGTCGGCGCGTCGTAGCTGCCGCGCTGGTGCAAATGCAACCGTAGCGGCGTGCCGAGCGGCGTGTATGTGCACATCAGCAGCAAGCCCTCGTCGTAGGCCAGGCACAGGCGCGCGCAGCACAACGTCCACACGGCGACGGCGCTGCGCCACAGCTGCTGGAGCACCGGCATCGGCCAGCGCACGGCGTCGGCCAGCACGCGCAGCCGGGCATCGTCGAAGCGCGCCTTGTCGGTTTGCAGCAGCGCCATGCGCTCCAGGTACAGCGTGCGCACGATCTGGTCGGCGCGCTCGACCGTAGCGTCGAGCAGCTCGGCCGGGTTCGCCGTCTTGCCGACGAGCAGCGCGCACAGCTCGACCAGCGTGCGCTCGGCCGCCGCACTGTCCAGCCCGTGGTCGAGCGGCAGCCACGCGCAGCTGTTGCGCTGCAGCGTCGCCTCAAAGTGCGCCGGCAGCGCCGCAAACCACGTTAGCGGCAGCTGCCGCATCTTGACGTCTTGCCGCTCGGTCCACGTGCGCTGGCGCAGCACCGAGCTCAGCCACGAGCCCAGCGCCGTCAGCAGCGTCGGCTCGTTGCCCGGCTTGGTGGCCAGGCGGCGTGCCACCTCGCCGGGGAACACTACGCCGAGCACGTGCAGCACGGGGCCGCCGCTGTCGACGTAGAGCAGCACGGCGTCGTACGCTGCAAAACACGTCGCCCACACGCTTGGCTTGATGGCGTGCAGCGGTGCCGTCGTGGTCGTCACGGGCGTCGTGCAGGCGAGCACCAGCGTGAACACCGACGCAAAGTCGACCGCCGTCGGCCACTGTCGGCACGGCATGCCCTCGGGCGGCGCCGGCGCGGGCGGCTGCGCCCTCCAAAAGAGCTCGAGGCTCTGTCGGACCGTTAGCGCCGGCGAGGACGGCACCGCCGTCCAGGGCTTGATCGCGTCGCGGTACATGCGGCAAATGGCTATATGGCCGCCCGGAAGCATGCCCCATCAAGAATGGGTGCAGGTTGGTCGCGGTCGTCCGCACCGCCGGCGCCGTCCGACGCCGAGGCCGAGGACGGCCGCAGCAAGGTCGAAAAGCTCAGGGCGGCCGAGCGCGTGCTGCGCGGCGCCATGAGCAAGAATCCGCTCGAGCAGTCCGACGCCATGCACTACTTCCGCGCCATCATCCCGACGATGCTGCTCGTCGCCATCATGAGCTTTTTCACGCACGAGCTCGGCCTCGCGCTGCTCACGTCCATGTCGGTGCCGTGGCCCGTTTTTGCGCTCATCATCAGCCGCCGCATCAACCTGCCGCTGGCCTACGCCGCCATGAGCGTCATGGGCGCCATCGCCGTGGCCTACGCCGTCGCGCTGCTCTACTGGCTCATCGCCGGCCTCAACCGAGAATGGCCCACCTACCTGCTGCTGGCGCTGCCCCTCGGCGCCACGGCGCTGCTCGCCGTCGGCATCATCATCAACACCGACAACATCCTGCACTGCTGGCTCGGCTACCACCGCGCCATGTTTACGTTCAAGCGCGAGCTCCTCTAGCAGCGTGCCCGCTGCACCAGCTACCGCCTCGCTGCGCTCGGCGGCCGATGGCGTGGGGGTGAGGGGGGCGTTAGCCCCCTCCTCTATAAGCACGCCGAGGACCACTAAAATCACACAAAATGATTTGGTTGCTGCTAGCCACCGCGGCCGCCGCCATGGTCGTGCCGCCGCACGTCGCCGCCGGCCACCCGCCGGTCGACGGCTTTGCGCTGCCCCAGCAGGCCCGCGGCGCGCCGGCCAACCACGATCTGCGGCACTTTGAGCTCATCTACGGCGCGCTGCAGGGCATCAACACCGTCAAGGACAAGCACGATCCCGCCGCCGAGGTGCTGCGCACGCTGCTCGCCGCCGACGTGCGGTTCGTCGACCTCGTCGAGGCGCCGCAGGGCTGCCGGCCCTCCGAAATCCTGCGCCAGCCGGGCACCTTCGACGGCCTCGACGACGCCGTCTACCGCATGGCCGACGTCCTCCAGGATCGCACCATCACCTGCGCCCGCCTCGACTGCTCCGCCGTCGCCATCGCCGTCGAGGCCTACGGCGAGGACCGCGTCCAGCTCGTCTACATCAACGAGCACTACAGCACGCCCCACGGCGACCACCTCGTCATCGAACACTGGCGCCTCTTCCTCGACGCCGCCGGCGCGCTCGCCCTCCGCGTCGAGCGCCTGGCCCGCATCTACGCCTTTGCCGACTACGTGCCCCTCCCTCTGTCCTCATGGGAAGCGAAAAAATGATTGGCTGCGAGCAGGTGTAGCTTTTTTAAAATCCGCGCGTCGGCCGGACGAAGGGCGCGGTGGGCCGGACGAAGAAGTAGGAGTTGGGCGGCACGTAGGGCCCCAGGACGAGCTCCTTGTTGCGGTCGTTGACGATCCTGAGCAGGGTTTTGCACTCTGCGAGTTCCTCGGGGGGCACGAAGACGGCCTCGCCGACGACGTGGTCGCCGAGGTACCAAGAGTAGGCTGGGCGACCCTCGGCGTCGAGCTCGGCGCCGAGCACCTGCATCGGCGGCTCGTCGAGCAGCGAGCCCTGCAGGGGCTCGAAGAGGGCGAAGGCGCTGACGGGCTGCAGGCCGTTGCGGGCCCAGGCCAGCGCCAGCTTGAGGTTGGCGCGGTAGCGCATGTAGAGGTTGATGGCGACAAAGACGCCGTTGGACAGCATGCAGAAGCTGACGAGGGTGAAGAGCGTGATCCAGAACGGGTCCGGGTTGGCCCTGAAGTCCCAGGGCAGGCCCAGGGGCGCCTCGCCAAAGCAGATGGGCGTGGTGGTGCACTGCACGAACGCGATGATGCCGTAGACGACAAACACGATCTGCCAGCCGATGACGATGAGCGTCACGATCAGATGGATGATGTACATGAAGCTGAGGTACGGGTCGGCGATGATGAGCACGGTGAGGACGATCGGGAAGACCGTGATGCACTGCGTCATCCAGCGCCAGTAGGGCCACGAGTTCCAGCGCAGCGTGGCGCCCTCGAAGGCGACGCTGCCCTGCATCATGCCGATGCCGAATACGGCGAGGCAGTTGAGCAGCAGCAGCAGGATGACGGCGACCGCGATGAACGAGTAGAACGGCGACACGGCGCCGGCCGGGCGCTGCATGGCTTGGCTGGCTGGAGCTTTGTCAGGGTGCGCCGCCATGGCGTTAATATATAAAAACGACGGTGTACGCGCTGCAGGGACCCATGCTCAGCCAACTACAGAAGGCCATCGAGCTCGAGCGGCTGCCGACGGCGCTGCGCATCGGCAGCGACGGCACGGGCGTCACGGACACGTTCAGCGTGCATGTCAGCGCGTCGTCGCTGACCGTGCTGCTCGGGCCGCTGCCGGCCAGCAGCGACCTGGACACGGTGGCCGTGGAGCTGCCGCCGACGGCGCGGCTCGAGTGGTTCCGGCCGATCGAGCCCTACATGGGCTCGCCGGCGTGGTTCCGGCTGCTGGTCGGCCAGCAGTGCACGGTGACGACCAAGACGCGCGTCGTGAACGGCCTGCTGCGGCACCAGGACAAGGACGAGATTATGCTGCAGAAGGACGACATGCTGCACAGCGTCAGCATGGCATCGATGGTGACGTTCAGCGTGCAGCTGCCGGCCGCCGCCGTCAACCTGAGCGACGCGCCGAGCCAGCTGCGGCTGCTCGTGCGCGTCGGCGGCATGCCGCTGCTGGCGCGCCAGCCGCCCGTCGTGCTGCGCTACGTGTGCACCGAGTTCAGCTACAGCATCGCGCACACGCTGACGCTCAACGCCGCGCACGACCGCATGCAGATCAGCTCGCTGGCGGCGCTGCGCAACGGCAGCAGCGTCGACCTCGAAGAGTGCACCGTGACGCTGGTCGAGCGGCGCACCGACCGCGTGCGGCCGCTGGCCCACATGAAGCAACGCTATGCGCAGGCTGCCGAGGCGGCGCCGCCGACGGCCATGATGGCGATGCCGGCCGTCGAGCGCACCGTGACGGGCAGCCGCACGCTGCTGGTGCCCGGCGCCGTGCCGCTGCTGGCCAACTCGACGCTGGACGCGACGCTGGGCGACCGCGCCGAGGTGCCATGCCGCTACCGCTTCATGTCGCGCTCGTACACGTGCTTGTGCACCGACGCCGAGCCGCAGCGGACGCTGCGCCTGCTCGATTTCGAGCGTTTTGCCGATGTGCTGCCCAGCGGCATGGTGACGTGCCTGCACCGCAGCAAGGCCGGCGCGCTGGAGCCGCTGCTGGACGACCTGAAGGACCGACACTGGCTTGACGGCTGGCAGGACACGCAGCGCACGCAGCTGCCGCTGGGCCACGGGCTGGAGGTGCGCGTGCAGCGCTCGCTGGCAGAGAGCCGCAACAAGGCACAGTCGAACCGCCGCGTCGTGCGCATGCGCATCGACATCCTCAACCACACGGCGGCGGCCGCGCTGGTGCGCCTCGAGGAGGAGCTGCCGGCGACGCTGTACGCCAAGAGCATCGTCGGCGCCTTCGACTCTGTGCCCAACCAGGAGCGCGACATCAGCACGTTCCAGCGCCACTTTGCCGAGGACAACGCAACGCTGTTCAAGCGCCGCACGCCGCCGGCGTTCGTCGAGCACAACCCTCTGGACTCGTTCGACCAGCAGGACAACCCGTCGCTGTTCGACCTCGACATCAAGATGCCGCCGGCGCACGAGTTCTGCCCGTCGCTCTGCGTGCTCCTGTACGAGGTCGAAACCTCGCAGTGAGGGGGCAGCGGGCCCGCTGCACCAGCGCCGGCGGAGGTGTGATAAAATGCAGAAATCATGTAGTTTAGTGGCGCGTGGGCTGGCCGTTCATGCCGCGGTAGCGGGCAGCAAAATCCGCGTTCGTGGCGAGCCGCTGCTGGAGCATCGCGGTCCGCGCTGCCTCCAAGCCACCATGCGGGCGTTGCTGCAGTATATCCTCGAAAAGCATAGAGGCAAAGCACGGCAGGAACAGGTCGCACAGCGTGGCCAGCCTGTCGACCTTGAGGAGCAGCGCGTCGGCCTGCGGCAAACCTGTGATCAGGTGCTCTAGCAGCGCGCTGTGCACCTCGTAGTTTGCCGGCGTCATCGCATCGTAGATGTCACCCTTGACAAAGCCACAGAGATAGGTGAGGATGCGCCGGTCGTTGATGTCGAGGTGTAGCTTGGCTTCCTTGCAGAGCGTCACCACCGTGTTGCTCGCCGACGCGGCCAGGTAGCGCTTGAACAGCTGCACGAGCTTATCGTAGCCGCATTTGTGACGGCACACAGTGTTGAAGAACTGACGCTTGGCGTCGGCCACGGCAGGCTGGAGAGCTTCGTAGAGGGGTCCGTACGGCATGTAGAGCTCCGCCTCGGCGGAAGGCTGCCTCTGTAGGCAAATCTGCGCCAGGCGCAGCAGATGCTGCTGGCGCGGGTCCATAGGCGTGTCCAACTTGGGAGCTTTGTATGCAGCGTTCATCAGATTGCAAGGGGTGCTCGGGAGGATGATGTCGAGGAAGACGGCAGCAAAGGCTGTGCGATCATCGTCGTACAGCAGCCGAAAACCGAAGGTCGACTGTACTTGGTCGAGCGACATGAGTTTGCCTGACAGCATCATCTTGATATAGGCCAATAGTTCCTCAAAACCATTCGTGTAGTAGGCCATGCGCGCCTGCGACAGCTCTACGGCAGGCGCGGCCATGACGGTGCAGCAAAAAATGTGTTTAGTCTACCGCGAGGACGGCGCCGGCCGTTGGAGCGTCGGCGTCGTGCGGTGTCGTCGGCGCGGGCGGCACCTTCTTGGCGCGCGGCTTGCGCGGCGCGTCGGGGTCGGCCGGCTTCCGTCGCTTGGCCGGCGCGGCGGCGACGGGCGGCAGCTTGGCGGCCTCGGGCGCCGCCTCGGCGGCCGGCAGCGTCGTGTTCCAGCCGCCCGTGGCCTGCATCGCCGCAGGATCGACCGCGCCGCTGGCCGTCGACTCTGACTCTGTGTCGGCCGGCACATGCTCGACGGCCGTCACGGTGACGATATCGCCGAGCATCGGCAACTTGGCGGCAGGCGGCACGGTCCACATCAGATCGTCGGCCGGAAGGCTGCCACCCTTGGTGCTAGCGCCTCCCTCACCCTCGCCCTCGACACCAACCCCGCCAGCCGGAGCGCGAAGCGCGACGGCGGCAGGGGGCGGGGGGGCAGCATGCCCCCCCCAGGAGAAGAGGTCGATGTCGCGCGCCATGATGGCGTCGAAGCGGCGCTGCACCTCGGCGGCGGCGTCCATCTAGCTGTGCGCGCGGAAACCCTGCTAATAAGCTTTGTTTATACAAGGGCAGCGCGCTCGTCGCTGACCATGTTGAAGATGAGGCGCACGACGCTGTCCACGGCGGGGGCGTCGTTGGCGGGCGGCGGCGTCGGTGTCGGCGGCGCCGGCAGGTCGGCGCCGTGCGGCGGCGCGAGCAAAACAGGGTTGCGCGAGCACTGGCGCAGCAGCGCCAGCGTCGGCCAGTGTATCGGCACGGTGGCGTCAAGCGCAAACAGCAGGTCGTTGCTGTTGGCGGCCAGCAGCGTGCGCTCCTCGGGTGTGATCGTGGCATCGCGGTTCCAGCGCACCAGCCGCATATTGTCGTTGACGTGATGCAACATGCGGTGGTACTGCAGGTAGGCGTCGATGTCGTCGGGCAGCAGCAGCGCCACCAGGAGGTCATGCAGGTAATACTCTCGAGTTGTTACCTGACCAAAGTGGCCGGCGCGGCACTGTAGCGTTGGCATGGCGGCGCCGGCCAGGCTCAGGATGCGCGGCTGCAGGCGCAGCGCATCCTCGAGCATCGCGCGGCTCGTCCACGGCTGGTGCAGCACGTCGCTGCCGCCGTCGGCCATGATGGTCGCCAGCGCCTCGGCGATGGTGCGGCGGCCGCCAAAATCGTAGGTGTGCGACTGGCTGCACAGCAGCAGCTTGGACGGCGGGCGCTTGTGGTTGTCCGTGGTCAGGTACCACATGACGAGCACGCGCGCCAGGTCCATGACGTGCCACAGCGACAGGTTGGCCAGGCACAGCGTGCGTTGGCCGGGCGTGGCCAACCAGCTGGTCAGCAGCCGCGCGCACAGCTCGGGCGACGCGGCCTCGCGGTGCGTCAGCACCAGGCAGTGCTTGTAGAGCTCGCCGACGCGCTGCGGCAGCGCCTCGAGCAGCGCCGGCAGCGTGGTGTTGCCGTGGGCCGCGATCATGTCAAGCGAGCATGTGTAGGCGGCGGCCTCGTCGTCCTCGGGCCCGCGGCTGACAAAGCCGGGCGTGTGCGCCGACGGCAGCACAAACGGCATGTCGAGCCACGCAAATCGGCCCAGCGCCAGGCAGTCGGCCAGCGGCGTGGCGCCGTCGAGCGCCTGCAGCATCTGCAGCAGCGCCTCGGCGCTGGGCATGAAGAGCCGCAGGATGTGGCGCAAAAACACGTGCATGTTGTAGAGCGGCGACACGGTGTACGCGTCCAGCGCGTTCGGCTGCGGCACCAGCACCGAGCCGGCGACCAGCGCGGCGACCACCTCGGGCGCAAACAGCAAGTGCGGCGCCACGCTGGTCGTGTTGGCCGCGACGCACCACGGCTCGATGTGCAGCTTGTAGGCGTGCTCGACGTCGGCCCACAGCTGCGGGTGCGGATGTGCACGCAGCAGGTGGTGCAGCGCCAGCGTGTGCGCGTTGGCGTACTGCGGCGTCGCAAAGCAGCGCAGGCCCTCGTAGTCGATGACGTTGTTGAGGAACATGGGAAGCGGGTGGCCATGGATGGTTGCGATCATGTGGCCGACAATGTCGCGCTGCGGATGGCAGGCCAGCGCGTAGGCGCGGCACGGATGCATGAAGCGGCACAGCTCGAGGTAGACGTCGGGCGCGTGCAGGCGGTGCGTCAGCGTGCTCCACTGCGTCGCGCCCCAGCCCAGCTGTACAATGTCGTCGTCGGTGCCGCTGTTCATGACGTCGATCTGCAGCGCCACGCGGCGCTCGTAGCAGAACGTAGACACGAGCTCGAGCGTCAGGGCGTAGTTGCCCAGCTGGCCGAGGCCGAGCGGCATGATGCGGCCGATGCTCGGCCGGCCGACGAGCTCGCGCGCCGCCTGCTCGATGCTGGCGTGGCCGCGGTCGTGGTTGCCCTGCATTTCGCACCAGAACGACATCCACAGCAGCGGGCTGAGCGACGGCGGGTTCGTCAGCCGCACCGTGTAGAAGCGCGGCGCCTGCGGCGGCTGGTGGCCGTTCGCGACGGCGGCTGCGGTGGCGGCGGCCGCAGCGATGGCGCTGCCGGGCTGCTCGGGGGCATGGGCGTTGCTGCAACGCATGATCACTGTTGCATACCACGTGCGCAGCCCCTGGTGCAGCAAGGGCGCCGTCAGGGCGTCGATGATGGGCGAGCCGGAGCAGGCCGAGGCCGACGCCGAGGTCGATAGCTCCGCGGTCACCAGCATCGCTATCTGCCCGACGAGCGGGCGCAGCAGGCCCTGGCGCACAGCAGCCATGGGCACGTATTTAGCTGCCGCCCGTGGGCGTACACAAAGAAAAAATGTTCGGCTTCAAGACCTGCACGCTGGCCTCGGGCACCTCGCTGGACGTTGCCTATGTGCCGCGGCGTGCAAATCATGGCGCATCGCTCGGTAGCGCCGGCGCCGGCGAGCTTGGTGCCGGGGTTGCGGCGGACGTTGGCGCCCAGGAGTTGTGCGTAGGCTGCTCGTCCGAGCCTATGCGCAGCGTGACGACCAGCAGCAACCTGACGTTCGGCCTCGGCGTATGCTCGGACGAGTGCGGCGCGGCGATGCGCGACATGCTCGAAAGCTGCACGCCTGCGCAGCCGGCGCAGCTGGGCGGCGGCATCGGCTATTCGAACGAGCTGCTGGCCGCGCAGGCCTACGCGCTCTACAACACGGCCGGCCTCGAGGGCGCCGCGCTCGACGAGCTGCTGACCGAGCTCGATCTGCTGGTGCGCGCGCAGCTGGACGAGCAGAACGCGTTCGACGGCGCCGCCATGCTGCGCTTTATGCAGCTGGCGCGCGAGCAGCTGGCCGCGGCCGACAACGACCTGCGCGCAAAGGGCGACCGCCGGCTGGCCGCGCCGCCCGACAACAAGCAGGCCGTGCGCTACATTGCGGTCGATCTGGCCAGCCAGGTGGCGTCGCAGTACCTGACGTGGTACGAGCACAGCAAGCGCGGCACGACCATCCACCGCGCGATGGCCGCCGCCTCGCTGTTCCGCCTGCGCTTTGCCTACGTGTCGCTCGGATTTCTGATGGGCGGCGCCGACGCCGTCAAGATGCTGCAGGCCATCTTCACGTGGCACGAGCCGCCGGCAGGGCTTGGCGCGCAGCTGGTCGGCGCCAACGCCACGGCGACGGCCGCGCGCGCCGGCCTCAAGGTGCGCGGCGCCTTCACCGCGCTGGCGCCCTACAGCTGGTCGCGCATGGCCGACGAGCTGATCAAGCTGTGGCAAAACTGCTACTGCGCCGCGACCGGCGTCGATACCGTCAGCGACCGCAAGCCGCTCGTCGCACAGAATCTGGCGCTGGCCATCGAGTTTGCTGTGCGCACGCGCACGCTGTCCAACAATGCGTGGCGCGACCGCCCGGCCGAGTTTTTGGCGTTCCTCCATGTGCTCAGCGCCAGCGCCAACACCGCGCTGTACAAGAAAAAGCCGTCCACCGCGTCCGAGCAGCGCCGCGCCGCCGAGGTCTGCAGCCACAACACCGACCAGGCCGATCTGTACGTCGTCGTCGACGGCATGCTGCGCATGCGGTTCGACTACCAGGACGGCTGGCGCAGCGGCAAGCAGACGCAGGCCGGCCAGGCAACGAAAACGCGCGATCCCGAGCAGGACGCCCACGACCGCGTGCTGCGCGACTGGACGTCGCTGTGCGACGCCACCTACAAGGTGCTGGGGCCCGCGGCGCGCTGGCTCGCCACGCAGCTGCTGTCCGGCATCGAAATTGCCCACCGGCGTAGCCAGCAAGGGCTGGGCGGCGCACCGCTGCTGGCCGGCGCCGACTTGATGCCGACCGACCTGGTGCTGCCGGGGGCGCAGCTGACGGCCGGCGACGAGCTCGGCGACGAGCTGCCCGTCGGCATCGCGCTCACCGACATGCTGGTGCCGCACATGACCGAGCTCGACATGCTGCGCTTCATCCGGTGCTTCCGCATCCGGCGCCGCCAGGTCGCGCCCAGCAGCCTGGCGTCGCTGCGCGAGCAGCTGCTGGTGCTCATCGGCGACCGCGGTGAAGGTTTTGAGGTGTTTGCGCGCCGTTTTGCGGCCGAGCTCGACCAGCTGCGCGAGCTGCCGCACTATGACGAGCTGCCGCGCAGCACCGAGGTCTACGCGTCGGACGGCGCGCGCGGCCTCGCCAAGATCTACGGACTGTGGCGCGACAGCGACAGGCAGCGGGCCACGCGCGGCGCCGTCACCAGCCCGTTCGACCCGGCGCTGCGCGGCGAGGGCGAAGAGGAGCCGCTGCTCAAGCTGTACGCGCACGAGATCAAGCGCTTCATCGACAACAACAAGACGGCCGCCGAGGCGGCCGCCGACTGGTTGTCCGTCGGCCGCCTCGCCGCCTGGCTGCGCACGTTCCGCGCCAACTTTTTGGCCACCGATCTGATGGCGCCGCTGGCCGCCACCGCCATCATGAGCCTCGACGAGGCGTTCTAGCGTGGGCGTTATAAAAAGCATGCTGTCCGTGTCGTGCAGTGCAAAAAATGCGGTGGTTCGTGCTGCTGCTGTTGGTTGTGTTGGCCGCAGCGCAGCCGCCCGCGGGGCCATGCGGCAACGGCATCAAGAACGTCAACGAGCAGTGCGACGGCGGCGGACGCAACTACGCTGCCGCCGACCTGCAGCTGTCGCCCAACATGGGCTCGCCGCCGATCAGCGCGCCGGTGCTGGCGTTCGACCTAGACTGGGCCGTGCCGCTGCCCAGCACGACGTGCGACCTCACGTACAGCTTCAACGGCACGGCGCAGCCCGTCGCGACGTCCTACACGATGAGCTGCGCGATCGCAGGCTCGTTTGTGCAGCTGACGCTACAGCAGACCAGCGGTGCGCCGCAGGGCATCACGGCACAGTGGAACTATGCCACGGTTGGCTCGCCGTCGTGCGCCGGCTACGAGGCGGCGACGGGCGACTACAGCTTTATCGACCTTGTCATCGAGGTCGTGCAGGGCCTGTACGGCTGGTCGGTGACGACCAGCGACCCGGTCTACAGCCTCAACAACGTGTCGGTCGGCACGCCATGCTGCACGGCCGGCTGCGCCGTCGTGGACGGCTCGTTTACGGCGCCATGCGGCTGCAACGGCAACTGCTCGGTCGCCGGCGTGTGCACGACGGGCGCCCTCGGCACGTTCTGCGGCGACGGCCAGATCGAGCCCGGCACGCCGCTGCTGGAGCAGTGCGACAACGGCGCCATCCAGGTGTCGATGCCGCCGGCGGCCAACTTTACCCTCAACTTTATCTACCAACAGAACGTCGGCGACGTGACGACGATGACGCTGCCCGTCAGCAACGCGTACTTTATCAACCCGCGCACGATGACGGGCACCAACTTCTTGACGGGCGTCGAGCTACAGTGCTTCTACACGGGCACGTCGAACACGATTTTCGGCCTGTCCGGCATCAACGACGTCTTTATCCGCTGGTACTACACGTTGGGCAACGCGGCGAGCTGCTACGACTACTTTTTCGGGCTGGTGACGGGCGCCAAGCTGGTCGAGATCAGCATCAACGACTTTGCAACCTTCCCGACGCTCATCTACGACAATGTCAACCCCGCCGGCTTCCCGGCCAGCTACGGCCTGTTCGGCACCACGGCCAACACGAGCTGCTGCTCGGCGACGTGCCAGATCCAGCCCAACAGCTACTACATACAATGCCCCGACCTGACGCAGGACAATGCGCTGCCCAACTATGCCAACGGCTCGTGCGTCGGCGGTGCCTGCGTGCGGCCCGTGTGCGGCAACAACCACACAGAGAGCGGCGAGCAGTGCGACCCGCCCAACAACGAGTGTTGCGCCGGCGACTGTCAGTTTCTGCCCACGACGTACCCGTGCATCGACTGTTTCTGGGTCGGACAGACCCTGACGACAAACTGCAACGGCACGTCGGCCTACTGCCCCATCACGCTGAACACGACGCGCTGCCGCCTGTGCGGCAACAACATCACCGATCCGGACGGCGAAGAGTGCGACGGCGAGGGCTGCTGCCTGCCCGACTGTGCCGTGGCGCCCAACGCCACGATCTGCCGCTTCAGCACGGGCGCACAGTGCAACCCCGACGCGCTGTGCGACGGCGCCAGCCTCACGTGCCCGCCCAACACCGACGTGCAGCCGTGCGAGCTGTGCGGCAACGGCTTTCTGGACCCCAACGAGCAGTGCGACAGCCCAGAAACGCTGCGCTGCTTTGACTTTACTTTTACGATGAACCAGTCGTTCCCGGGCAACAATCCGTACTGTGGGCCGCGGCCGTGCGCCTGGCGCATGCGCGCCGACCTCAACCTGTGGGAGCTGCCGCCGTTCACGCCCGGGCCGGGCGCCGACGTTTATGGGACGGTCTTCAGCGTCATCATATCGACCTCGCGTGGCATCGCCTGGCACGTCAACGGCTCGACGACGTACGGCTCGTCGGCGTTCAGCTGCCTGCAGTTTGGCATCTTCACCGAGCTGCTGCTGTCGGCCGACGGCAACGGCACGTACATGAGCACGGCGTGGACCTACAACGACACGAGCTGCGCCGCGCTGCAAAACTGGCTCCTCAACAACTACCTGCCCGAGCCCGGCAACCTGCTGTACACGACGTCCAACGTGCAGCTGACGCCGCTGCTGGGCACCACCGAGGAGGACGGCGGCTACATCTTTGTCGGGCCCGTCGACGACCAGGCCCTCGGCCTCGGCTTTTACGAGGTGTCGTGCCCGCCCGGCCGCGTCGTGGCCAGCTGCAACGGCACGTGCGGCCTGCCGCCGAGCAGCACGCCCACGCCGACCAACACGCCCACGCCGACGCCGACAAAAACGCCGACCCGCACGCCCACGCCCACGGCGAACGTCACCATGACCCCGACGCAGACGCCGACCTGCACGCCAACGCCGACCGCCAACGTCACGA
>Ga0181532_10003859_pt1 | contig 13354 bp, 11 predicted proteins | sample PEATcosm2014_Bin_33_FD_119768 | JGI IMG/M metagenome (GOLD analysis project Ga0181532, IMG submission 119768) | Peatland microbial communities from MTU Mesocosm Facility, Houghton, MI, USA - PEATcosm2014_Bin11_30_metaG | ecosystem: Environmental > Terrestrial > Soil > Wetlands > Peat | place...
ACGCCGACCCCGACATCCTCATCCTGAAAGAAGCCAAGGCGGAGTACGCGAAGCTGCAATAAATTCGGTGCTCGACCCCCAAAAGCCTGAGACATCGAAGCCGATGATCGACACGTCATCTGGAAACCAAAGGTCAATCGGATAGTTGTTGATATCAGGCCATGTAGTAACCAATCTCGGTAGCATTGCGCCCCAGCCTACCCGCCCCTGCATTTCGTCCCGATTTTCGGAACCGGCAGCCGTTCCCTGCCGTATCTCCTACCGGCCACAACTTTTTCTGCGAACTCGCGTCCCACGCGCGACAGGAGGCACTATGGCTCAACATCGCAAACCCAGCACATTAGCAGTTGCCATGGCAGCGGCGATTCTCGCCGTGCTGATGGCCGTTCCCGCCCACGCCGAGGTAACCCAGGAATTTCACAAGACCGTTCCGCTTTCCGCCGATGGCCGGGTGTCGCTCAGCAACATCAATGGCGACGTCGAGATCACCGGCTGGAACAAGAACGAAGTGCAGATCGACGCGGTAAAGACGGCGCGCGACCAGCAACGCTTGGACGAGGCCCGCATCGACGTCAACGCCGGCAGCAGTTCCGTGAAAATCGAGACCCACTATCCCTCGCACCTCTTCAACAATAATCCCGCCTCGGTGCACTACACCCTGCACGTGCCGCAGAACGCGCGCCTCGACAAAATCGACCTTGTAAACGGATCGCTCACGGTGCAGCAGCTCAGTGGGGATATCGAGGCCAACCTGGTGAACGGCAAAGTGCGCGCCTCCGATCTGGCGGGCACGGCCGATCTGGCAACGGTGAACGGATCAGTCGAAGCCAACTACACCGCGCTGAATAACGTCCGCGAGATCAAGCTCAAGTCGGTGAACGGCGCGGTCAACCTGTTGTTGCCGCAGTCGCCCAATGCCGACGTGAGCGCCAGCACCGTCAACGGCTCGATCTCCACCGATTTCCCGCTGACGGTAAAGGGTCACTGGGTCGGCAAGAACATGAGTGGCACGCTGGGCAGCGGCGGCGTCCACATCGAACTGGAAAATGTGAATGGCAGCATACATGTGGGGCCGGGGCGAGGGAGCCTATAGCTGCGGTTTTTCACCACGGAAGCACGAAGAGCACGGAGTTCTTGGAATTCCCAGTGGATGGGAATCCGATTTTGCGTGTCAGTTTCGAAGTGTTCCGTCACGATTGATGAATTCTTCCTACTCCGTGTCCTCCGTGTCCTCCGTGCTTCCGTGGTGAAAACCATCCTCAAGAGAGCTCGAAACTCCGCGGCGGGCTGACCACATCCGGCTTGCGGGCGATCAGCAACAGCGCGCCGATGCGCTTGAAGTCGCGCAACTCCCCGGCGCTCTTGAACCACTTGCCGCTGTATTCCTCAGGCGTCGGAGTCAGGTCGGGGATGCGCACCGCTCGCACGTCTTCGTAACCGTGCTCCTTCAGCAGCTCAACGTACTCCTGCTCCGAGCGCACCTGCACCGGGACCTTCAGCTCTTCAACCCAGCGAAGAGAATACGCGTTGTCCTTATACAGATTGATCAGGATGAACAGCTCGCCCTTGGGCGCAATCACGCGGAACAATTCATCCAGCGCGCGGTCCTGGTCGCCGTAGTAATAAAACGACTCCACCGACAACACCTTGTCGAAGAAGTTTTCTTCCCACGGGATCTGCTGCGCCGAGCCCACGACGAACAGAATGTTGTCATACTGCGTCGACGCGCCGCGCGCCCGCCGGACCATCTCGTCCGACACATCCAGCCCGACTACCTGCCCCGGGCGCTCGCCGCCGGCAACCAGTTGCGCCAGCAGCCGCGTGGCCCATCCTGCGCCGCAGCCCAGGTCGAGTACACGTTCGCCATGCTTCAGCCCCATCAGCGCCAGCGTCTGCTGGGTGATGCTGATGTGGTGCTGCTCCATCTCCTCGCCGCGGCCGGCGTCAGCCCACTGGTTGAACTCGCGCCGCATCTGCTCGTCGGTGGTGATGGGTTTGTTGTCAGACATGCTCCTCGTTTCTGCTGTCAGCTTTCAGCCGTCAGCTATCAGCTGAACCGGATGACCTTCCGCTCGTTCGCGAACTTACCAGATGTCTTGGCTGACGGCTGACAGCTGATGGCCGACAGCTCTGGATATTCGAGATGAACGAAGGCGAACTCATATGGTACAGTCGCGGAAACCCATGGCTCAAACTCCTCAACCGCCGACTAATGGCGAGAACCATTCTCCGCTGCTCTACTGCGCCGTGTGCGCACGCGAGGTCGACGATCCACTCACCTGTGGCGATTGCTCGGCCGTGATCTGCCGCGTCTGCGGCACGCCGCTGGAGATGCCCGAGGACCTCGGCATCGGGTAGGGTGTCGCGACTGCTTCTCTAAATGGAGATTGGTGCTTTTTATCAGATAGTTGCGAGTTCAGGTGATTCCATCCGCCGCAATTGTCCAGTTATGGCATCTTAGTGGCGTGTAAATATCTGTATTTCTAGAACTATTTTGCCAGTCACCGTGAACCGCAAAGTGCCCCTCGCGGGCCCTAGGATGCCCATAGGACGACGATCAACACTCCGGACGACCTTGGGGGCATCCCATCGCTCCCCAGCCCTCAAATCGCCGTTAAACGCAAAGTCCCGATTTGGGAATGACTTAACGCGAAAACCGCATCGCGTGGTCATGAATCCGCCCACAGTCACTGAGCAGAAGGATGATCCTAGGTCGCCAGCTCAAGCCTTGGGATTCGACCATGCTCTCCACTTTGCGACGTTCAATCCCACCGTCGCCAGCCACAAGCTGCTGAAAAAACTCTCCGGGCAGACAGGCAAAGGAAAGGTACCAACCTATTCGCGCATCCAGAGCCGGCTTCAGGAAGCAAAGAAAGCCGTTGGTTAAGTAACAGGCGCCGGAAATCCCCAACAGGACCCCGAGGATGCGCGGCAAGAAGCCGGAGCGGAAAATCAGGAACCCACCCGCCAGTTCATCGAGCCCATAAAATACCCACGAAAGCAGCAGACCTGCCGGCTGCAATTGCATCGAGAAGTGAACCAGGGCATGCAGTTGTTCGGGATTGAATGCGCTGAGCGCGCTGCCGCTGATCGCCAACTGCAACGGCACGTACGCGATGATCAAGGCCACAGCTTCAGCTGCGATTCCCACGATTCCAGCGCACAACGAGAGGCCGGCGACGATAACGTTCACTCGCCAGAACAGGTAGAAGGCGATGATCTCCTCGACGATGTTCAGCAGCAGTTCGACAGAGATGAGCCGAGAAGCCCAGACGGAACAGCGCTTCATGCGCCAGGATGTTGTGAAGCGTTGCCGCGGGATTGCCGGCGACGACCAACGTGCCGTGGACATAGCCAATGTCAAACGCACCGGCCACGATCCCCAGCAGGCCCACAATGCCGGCAACCCTCGCCAAAAGAAGAGGGGAGAAGCGCTCCGGTTGGGAATTCGACATCATAACCAGCAGGCTCTTGCGATTGGAGGATTATAAATGGCTACGGTAAGGGATGTTGTGCTGCTGCGATTTATCCCGGAGCGCACGCAGGTTGGGCTGGCAATATTGCGCGTGTGCGTGGGAGTGACGCTGTTCCTGCGGCACGGTTTGGAAAAGCAGCCGGCACACTGGACACAGTTTCTGGCGCACTTTCCCGATCCCATCGGGATAGGATCTCATCCCTCGTTTTTCGTCGCCTTTCTTTCAGACTTCGTTTGCTCAATTCTGCTGACGATCGGGCTGGGAACTAGGTGGGCCGCTCTTTATTGCTTCGGAAATATCTTTGTAGCGTGGGCGTTCGTGCATCACTTCGCATTCCTCGCCAAGAGTCCGGGCAGCGATCACGGAGAGCTGATGGTGCTTTACCTCACAGCCTTGCTGACCCTGTTCATCGCAGGTCCTGGCGCAGCCTCGATTGACTGGTTTCTGTCACGGAAGCCGTAAACGATCGCACGTGCCCCACCCGAACACCGCGAATGTGCGAACGCCCGGCGTCAGAACAGATCCCGGTCTTGTGGAGGTGTGTCTCCGCGATCGAGAAGGAAATCGTCGGGCGCCTCCATCTCGCGTACAGAATCGAAATATTCTCGCCAGCCAGATCGCCTTGGTGGAGGCCCAAATTCGGATTTATCGGATTCGCAATTGATCTTCTTTCCTCCCCAAAACACGAGTGCCATGGGCACGAAAGAAGATAGCCCAGCGCTTCAGCGCTGGGTCAGGCATGATTAAGATCCGGAGTGCCGTGGGCACGGCAGAATCGTGCCTCAACAAAATTCCTTTGTGCCGTCCCCCTGGGACTCAAGACACATTACGAAGCGTGCCCAGCGCTGAAGCGCTGGGCTATCATCTTCCGTCCCGCTTCGGCGGGACTCGTGCCTCGCCGCCGCATCTCTGATGCTACGCTTGCCATTCGAAGGTCTTCATGAGGGTGTCGAAGACACGGGCGGCGTCAACTTTGCCACTACATTCACCAACCGTCCCGGCGCCACTATGACCTTGACCACCGTCTTACCCGCGAGATCGGATCGCACCTTCTCATCGGCCTGTGCAAGTTCGCTTAATTGATCCTCCGTCGCATCAACCGAAACAACGATGCGACTACGTATCTTGCCATTGACCTGGAGCACGATCTCGATTTCTTCTTCCTTCGCCAGCGCGGGATCGTACTTCGGCCACGGCGCGCGCAGCAGATCAGAGGTTTCGCCCAGCATCTCCCACAGCTCGTGCGCCAGATACGGCGCAAACGGCGCCAGCATGAGCACCAGTCTGCGTTGCGCGTCGGCCACCAGTGCCAAGGCTGCCGCCTGCCCGCCGCGCTGCACGCTGTCTTCATAAGCGTGAAGCTCGTTCACCAGCTCCATCAGGGCAGAGATCGACGTATTGAAGTGCCAGCGGCCCGAGAAGTCTTCGGTAATGCGCTGGATTGTCTGGTGTAACTTGCGCTGCACCTTTCGTGCCGCCGGAGAGAGCTGGCCATCTTGATCGCCATTCCACGCCGGATCCTCCGGCTTGGCATTCCGCAAAACAAACCTGTACACCCTCGACAGGAACCGGCTGATGCCTTCAACCCCAGCGTCCTGCCAATCCAGGTCGCGATCCGGCGGCCCGCCAAACAGCGTGTACATGCGCGTCGCATCCGCGCCGTAGCGGTCCACCATGTCGTCAGGCGAAACCACGTTGCCCAGGCTCTTCGACATCTTGGCGCCACCCTTGATTACCATGCCCTGGGTGAACAGCCGCTCGGCGGGCTCGGAATTCTTCACCAGACCCATGTCGCACATCACCTTCGTCCAGAAACGCGAATAGATCAGGTGCAGGATGGCATGTTCCACGCCGCCAATGTACTGGTCGATGGGAAACCAATATCCCACAGTGTCAGAGTCTAGTGGCTTATCTGACAATGTGGGATCGGTGTAGCGATAGAAGTACCAGGACGAATCGACGAAGGTGTCCATGGTGTCGGTCTCGCGGCGCGCCGGGGCGCCGCATTTGTGACAGGCGACGTTCACGAACTCCGGCACATTGCCCAGTGGCGAGCCGCCGGCCAGCGTGATCTCGAGATTCTCCGGCAGCAGTACCGGCAAGTCTTTCTCGGGGACCGGCATGATGCCACACGCCTCGCAGTAAATAACCGGGATGGGCGTGCCCCAATAGCGCTGCCGGCTGATGCCCCAGTCTTTCAGGCGAAACGTCACCGTGGCCTTGCCAAAGCCGTGTTCCTCGGCGAAATCGGACATCTTCGCAATGGCTTCCTCGGATGGCATCCCGTTGTACTCGCCCGAATTGATCAGCAGGCTGTTGGTCTCAACAAAGGGAAGGATCGGCTCATTGGGTGAGCCGTCAGGGGCGTCGCCCTCGCGCCGCGGCAAAATCACGATTTTGATATCCAGACCATACTTCTTGGCGAACTCGTAATCGCGCTCATCGTGCGCCGGAACGGACATGATCGCCCCGGTACCGTAATCCAGCAGAACGTAGTTGGCCACCCAGATGGGCACCTGCTCGCCATTGAAGGGATTCAGGGCGTAGCGCTCGCTGAACACGCCATGCTTTTCGATGGCGCCGATGTTGCCTTCTTCTTTCGCCCGGTTCTGCTGGGCGATCAGGTCCTCCACCTTGGCCAGCAGCGCCGGATCGTTGGCGATCAGGTCGGTCACGATGGGATGCTCGGGCGCCAGCTGCAACGAGGTCGCACCGTAGATGGTGTCGATCCGCGTGGTGAAGACCGATATCTTGTCGCCCGCCCGTCCGGCCACGCCGTCGAGTTTGAAGTCCACCAGCGCGCCTTCGCTGCGCCCAATCCAGTTGCGCTGCATGGTGCGAACTTTTTCCGGCCAGCCGGGCAAACTGTCCAGGCCCTGCAACAGTTCGTCGGCGTAGTTGGTGATGCGCAGGAACCACTGCTCCAGCTCGCGCTGCTCCACTAGCGTGTCTTCATGACGCCAGCAGCAGCCGTTGGGCAGCACCTGCTCGTTGGCCAGCACGGTGGCGCACTTCGGACACCAGTTCACTTTGCTCTTCTTGCGATAGGCCAGGCCGCGCTCCAGAAACTTCAGGAAGAACCATTGGTTCCAGCGGTAATATTCCGGCAGGCAAGTGGTGACTTCTTTCGACCAGTCGTAGGCGAAGCCCAGCCGATTCATCTGCCGCTTCATGGCGGCGATGTTGCGCAGCGTCCACTCGCGCGGCGGCGTCTGGTTGGCGATGGCCGCGTTCTCCGCCGGCAGCCCAAACGAATCCCAGCCCATGGGATGAAGCACGTTGTGGCCCTGCATCCACATGTAACGCGCCAGCGCGTCGCCAATGGCATAGTTGCGCACGTGGCCCATGTGCAGCGCTCCCGAAGGATACGGCAGCATCTCCAGCACGTAATATTTCTTGCGGGAAGATGTTGAAGGTTCGGAGCGATAGAGATCGGGGTTCTGCGCCCAGCGCTCGAACCACTTCTGCTCGATCGCTTGCGGATCGTAGCGGTCGGGACGGGTTCCCGCTCCGTCGCCGTTATCGACTTGGGTTTGCGCACCACTCGCGGGCAGCTTCGGTTCGCTGCCTTGTTTCGATGACTTGGCCATATGGTCTTCAGATCGGTACAGAGATAAACTCTGATTCTACAACCGCTCAGCGGCCTTTCCCACCAGCCTCTTCAGCGCACTCACATTCGTCAGATCGTCAAGCGGCTCATCAATCGGCGTCTCCGCAATGAAGGCCGCATGTGCCAGCCGCAGATCATTCAACAACCGCCGAAATGTCTTCAATCCAATGCTTCCCTTCCCGATGTGCTGATGCCGGTCCAGCTTCGATCCGCGCGCGGCCTTGGCATCGTTGCAATGCCAGACGTATACATTCTTCAGGCCGACCGTGCGATCAAGCTGATCGAGCGTGTCGGCAAGTCCTTCGTCGCTCACAATGTCATAGCCTGCGACGTGCGTGTGGCAGGTATCGATGCATGCCCCCGATGGCACAAACTTCGCCAGCAGATACAGCAGCTCAGCGACCTGCTCGAAATTGCCGCCGAGGGAAAACTCCGAGCCCGCAGTGTTCTCGATGAGCACGCGCAAGTTGCCCGCCGCCAGGTCCAGTCGCTCGACCGCCTGCTCAATCGCCAGCGCAACCCGCTGCAGGCCTTCTTCGCGGCTGCTTCCGCGAAACGAGCCGGGATGGAGCACTAGAAATTCTGCGCAGAGTGCGAGCGCTCGTTCCACCTCGCCGCGAAAAGCCACGATCGATTTCGCATGAAATTCCGAGTTGCCGCCCGCGAGGTTGACCAGGTAGTTAGCGTGAATGGCGAGCGGCTTCAGGTCGTAGCGCTCGCGCAGCCGGCTCATCTCTGCGCACTGCGCGCTGGCCAGCTCGTACGGCTTCCATTGCCGCGGACTGGACGAGAAAATCTGAAACGCATTGCAGCCCAGGCGATAGGCGCGCTCGGCCGCGTTTGCCGGTCCTCCGGCGGTTGAAGTATGGATGCCAATGCGCCGCGCGGTCAGCTTGGGCGGCCGCTTCGGCGACGGCAGCAGCTTCAGTATGTCTTTCTCTTGCTTCTCCGGAGTCTCCACATCTCCATTCTAGAGCGGGTGAGGATGCTGCCAAACCCGAGCACAGTTAGCGAGCGCACGGAGCCCTCGTGGATCACGGCGCCTCGATGCCCGCAGGCTGCGGTTGTGTCAGGGCACGACTTCACAGGCTGCTGAAAGAGCCGCTTTCGACTTGTTTTGAAGGGGCGCAGCTTTAGCTGCGCCGTTGCAAGTACTTTAGATTGTCGTCCCGAGCCGACTTCAGTCGGCGAGGGCCCTGCTGTTCCGACTTTTTCAGCGGCCTGTTCAGTCGTGCCGAACCGCCCAGAGAAAAAAGGGCTTCAGCCCCTGAACAAGATCGACAGGGGCTGAAGCCCACATCATCTAAGACTCCGTGGCGGCACGGCTGAAGCCATGCCCTGACACAAACCGCGACGCAAACCGAATGCACCCGCATTGCGTGATGCCCGTCACATGCTGGAGCGAGAGCTCAAATTACAGTCGTAGTCGCGACTCGTATTCAGTCGCTTTATCTGTGGCTCGGCTCACTCAATTCATTATTCGCGCTCTAGAGAAGCTTGGCACGCGCTCGCACCCAGCCACAACATCTGGCGCTAGGCAAGCACGGCGAGACCGAAGCCTACTTTTATCTGAAAAAGCTGGGCTACCAGTTTGTCGCCACCAACTTCCGCGTGCCGCACAATCGCGGAGAAATCGATCTGATTGGCTGGGACAATGGCACGCTGTGCTTTGTCGAGGTCAAAACGCGCAGCGACGACAGCTTTGCTCCGCCCTCAACCGCCGTGACGCCGCACAAACAGCGCAACATCATTTCGGTCGCGCGGCGTTATCTCCGTCGCTTGCCCGGTGATCGCCAGCCATCCTGCCGCTTCGACATCCTCAGCATCGTCGTCTCCGATATTGGAGAGCAGCCGCGATTCACCTTGCAAAAGGGCGCGTTCACCTGGGACGCCTGCGGGCCGCGCGAGCGGCAATATCGCAACTTTGTCGACAGACATTACTGGCGCAAGAGGTAAGCGAACGGCATCGCCTCAGCAGTGTTTCTATGGATGGAGCACCGCTTTAGCGGTGCAGCTACGACCGGTGAGAATGGGCTTTAGCCGCTGAGGTAACGAACTATTACCTCAGGCGCTAAAGCGCATTCCAAGAATTTCCGGACAATGCAGGCCTGAAAGGCGTGCTCCACCCATTCCTGTGCACTAGACGTGCGGCGTTTACTACCCCCGCATCTTGTCGAGCGCCAGAGCCAGGCGCTGCAACCCGGCGCGCGTCATCTCGGGATCGCCTCCTATCCCAACTCGAAAGTGCTGTGGCATTCCAAAATACTTGCCAGGGACCACGCTGGTCTCATACTCCTCGTGCAACAGACGATCCAGCTGGTCGACGCTGCCGTGCGTTACTTTGGGAAAGACAACCGTGCCGAACTCGGGGCGAACGTACTCAATGTCGTCGCGCGATCGCAGAAACGAATCCAGCACGGGCCGATTGGCCTCCAGCAGCTTCCTGGCGCGAGTGGCCACGCGCTCCAGGTTATCGAGCGCAATTACGCTCATCAGTTCCGCCGGATGTGCCGCATTCACGCCATACAGGTCGTTGATGTGCCACATCCGCTGCGTGAGTTCCGGATTCGCCAGCACCCATCCGCAACGCAGGCCGCTCAGGCCATAAGCCTTCGTCAAGCTGCTGGTCACCAGAAAGTGATCGCCCAGGTGCACCGCCGGACGCGGCCGCCGCTCATACAGCGCTTCCAGATAAACTTCGTCGAGCAGCACGCGAGCGTTATTTTTCCTGGCGAGATCGCCGACAGCGCGAAGCGTGTCTTCGTCGATCAGCGCCCCTGTTGGATTATGCAGATTCGTAAGCACAATGAGCCGCGTCTGCGGCGTCATCTTCCGCGCTACTTCTTCCGGATCAACGCGAAACCCGTCTTCCATCCGGCGATCGAAATGCCGCGCCGTGACGCCCAGATATTCCAGCGTGGTGACAAGCAGTTCATACGTTGGCCACTCCACCAGCGCTTCTTCGCCGGGCTCCAGCGCCGCCGCGAAGGCCAGATGGTTCGCCATCGAGGTGCCCGCTGCCGTCATCACGCAATCGGGGGTTACGCCGTTCAGCTTCGCCAGACGCTCGCGTAGTGGAGCGTAGCCGTAAAGGTCGAAACCACAGATCTCCAGATCCTCCAGTGTCACCGGCAATTCCTTGAGCGGATAACTCATGATTCCGCTGGTCGCCAGGTTGTACTTCGCGCCGGAGCGCAGTTTGGCAAACTGCATATACGGCGAACCGATGTGTGTGCGAGATGGCATAGAAATAGTTTAAAGAATTGTTGTCCCGGTTGCGGGTGGAGCACGCCTTTCAGGCGTGCATCTATCATTGCGTTAAACGGATAGCGCTTTAGCGCCTGAGGTGACGTTTTCTTACCTCAGCGGCTAAAGCCGTTTCATTGCCGAAATTCTGAACTGCACCGCTGAAGCGGTGCTCCACCCTACCCCAACGTGGAGTTCGCTAGAGTTGTTTTTCTCCCGCCTTCTGCTTCGCTGCCCAGAAGGCATACACCGGCAGCCCGAGCAGCAAAATGAACATCCCCAGCAGGCTATTCTTCGGATACTTGTAAACGGTATTGATCACGACCAGCCACGATACCAGCACGAACAATCCCGTAGTAAGTGGGTGACCCGGCGCTCGGTATCCAACTCTCCCATCGCTCGGAGCCTTCCCTTCTCTGCTGCGAAACACGAACAAGCTCGCGCCCGTCAGGCCAAAGAACAGGAAGTCCATCGACACCACGTAATTCAGTATCTGTTCGTAGCGGCCGGAGAGCGCGACCACGATCGTCCACACGCTCTGCAGAATGATCGCGACCGCGGGAACGTGCGTATGCCGGGTCACGCTGGCGACGCTGCGAAAGAACAGTTTATCGCGCGCCATCGCAAAGTAAACCCGCGGCGCGGTCAGCACCGACTGGCTGAGAAATCCCAGCGTCGAGACCGCTATGCCCAGCGCGATCAGCCGTGCGCCGGTGTCGCCCATCGTCGCGCGCATGACCGCAGTCGCAGGAGCGCGAGTGTCGGCCAAAGCCTGCGGTCCCAGCACGCGCACGCAAACAAAGTTCACGCCGACGTAAAGCACGATTACGCCTGCCACACCCAGCACCAGCGCCCGCGAAAGGTTCTTCCGCGGCTCTTTGATCTCTTCGGCGATAAAGTTGGTGGTCTGCCATCCGCCGAAAGCAAACAGCACGGGCACCATCGCCGCCCCAATCGCAGTCAGTAGATCGAACGACGGCTTGCGATCGAGCAGCGGATGCAGCATCGGATGCGGCGAACGCACCAGGAACAGGCCCGCGGCAATCAATCCCGCGATGGCGGCGATCTTCAACAGCATCAGCACGCTCTGCATACGGCTGCCGAGTTTCACTCCCAGGCAGTTGATCACGGTGAGCACTACAATGGTGACCACCACGACAACGCGTTCAGAAACGTGCCACGCAGTCAGCTCCAGCAGGTACCGCGCAAACGTCACGGTGACCGCGGCCATGCCTCCGGTCTGGATCACCAGGAGCAGCGCCCACCCGTACAGGAAACCGACTGCCGGGTGAAATGCCTCGCGCAGATAGGCGTACTGCCCGCCGACCTCGGGCCTGCGTGCTGCCAGCTCGGCGTAAACGAAGGCGCCCAACATGGCTACAACGCCGCCTGCAATCCATGCGCCCAGGATGAGCACAGGCGTGTGCAGTTGCTGCGCGACGACGTAAGGGTTGATGAAGATTCCGGCGCCGACAATGCCGCCCATCACGATCATGGTGGCGTCGAACAGGCCGACTTGCCGCAGCAGCCCCGGCGAGGAATCAGCTTGAGACGATTTGGAGGCCGTGGTGGTCAATGCCGTAGAACAGCAAATCGAGTTCTCGACTGTAGCATGGGCGTCTGACCTTCACTCTGGTTTTTGTCGATTGCAGGCTGCCCGGCTCAGCCGATCGCAAATCGCCTCCCATTCCGGCGCATCATCAGGAGCATCTACCGTGATCCAGTCATATCCGCGCGAATCAAGTTCGTGCAGCGCGCGATAGAGCTGCGCCGCATAGTCAGCGGCATCCACCGGCATCAAAACAATTTCCCGCACTTCCCTTTTCGGCGGCCAATGCAATTGCAAGTAGGCTCCAGCGCCTTCTTGCGGCACCTCGCCGTCTCGCACCAGCAACAGCTTCGTGCGTGGACTGTAATGTCGCGGATGCATTCCCGGCGACGGATGCGCTTCGACTGGTGTTTTCGCCAACAGCGTAACCGGCCCAATCACTGCTTCGATCTGCTGGCGCGCCACTCCGCCCGGTCGCAGCAAAACCGGAACGTCATCGGCCAATGACAGCACCGTCGATTCGATGCCGACCGCGCAGGGACCGCCATCCAGGATGTAATCCACGCGATCGCCCAGTCCCACTCGAACGTGTTCCGCCGTCGTCGGCGAAAGCTGGGTGAACCGATTAGCGCTGGGCGCGGCTATGGGAAGCTGCGCCGCCTCAATCAACGCCAGCGCCACCGGATGCGACGGCATGCGCACGCCAACCGTTTCCAATCCAGCGGTCACAAGTGCAGGAACCGCCGCTTGCTTCTTTAACACCAGCGTCAGCGGCCCCGGCCAGAACGTCTGCGCCAGGACTTGCGCCGCCGGCGGCCATTCCGCGGCAACCTCGTGCACCATTTCCATGTTGCTGACATGCACTATGATCGGGCTGGTCGCCGGCCTGCCCTTGGCTTCGAATATCCGCGCCACGGCGGCAGCGTCGAGCGCATTAGCGCCCAGTCCGTACACGGTTTCGGTGGGAAAGGCAACCAGCTTGCCGGCACGCAGCAAAGAAGCAGCGCGTTCGATCTCGGCTCGCGATGGAATGTGTGCGCTTGCCACTTCGCCCTGACTGCCTCCAACATCAGATACAGGGTGGAGCACCGCTTCAGCAGTGCAACTTGCAGATTCGGCTAGCAAATCGGCTTTAGCCGCTGAGGTAAAAGAGCATTACCTCAGGCGCTAAAGCGCGGTCCGATTATTGCCGGCATCTATGCACGCCTAAAGGTGTGCTCCACCCGCGAGCTATCACAATACTCACGGCACCGAATGCGTCCTGCCCCGCGAAGGATCGGCGGAGTTCGCCGTATCGACATCAACATACACACCAGAACCAGCTGGATAGCAATTGCCATCCGGCGCATAAGTCTGGCGGCAAGCTGCCGTCATCGCCGGACGCCGCGGCGATTGCGCGAACTGCCATGCATCAGCGAACTGTACCCCGCTCTCTCCCGGGCTCGCAGGTGTCCGCGATAAAACGCAGCCGGC
>Ga0181532_10003868_pt1 | contig 13332 bp, 13 predicted proteins | sample PEATcosm2014_Bin_33_FD_119768 | JGI IMG/M metagenome (GOLD analysis project Ga0181532, IMG submission 119768) | Peatland microbial communities from MTU Mesocosm Facility, Houghton, MI, USA - PEATcosm2014_Bin11_30_metaG | ecosystem: Environmental > Terrestrial > Soil > Wetlands > Peat | place...
CGATTCCCACATTACCACCGCCCCGGCGACTGCTAGACTCGTTCAATACAAATCAAGAAAGGAGCTTTCCTCAGCCATCCCCTCAGGCTTACTTCAGGCTCATTCTTCGATTGGAAAAGAGTAATAAGGAAAACAAATTTGCCATGGATTTACACGGATGAACGCGGATCAGAGTAACAACGTCTTCCTAAGCGGGATAGCCTACCTATAAAAACCCTGGGAGAAAAAATTCGTGCGAATCCGTGGCGATCCGTGGCTCAAAGCAGTCTACAAATTGCGGGCATTTTCTTCTTCCACCGCGTCCTGCTCTTCATGTTCCGATGACGTGGGCTGCGCGTATAGATACGCCTTGCTCGCGACGTTCGTCACTGCCCGTCGTCGCACGGCAATCATTTCGGCGACGATGGCCACGGCGATTTCTTCGGGCGTGACCGCGCCAATTTCCAATCCAACCGGCGCATGGACGTTGGCAAACTTCTCCGCCGGAACCCCTTCCTTCTCCAGCTCTTTGAAGATGGAGATGGTCTTGCGCCGCGAGCCGATCATTCCCAGGTAGCGCGCGCGTGTATTCACCGCCCAGCGCAACACGCGCATGTCGTCGCGATGCCCACGGGTGACGATGACAATGTGCGACGACTCAGGCGGGTCCAGATGCGCAGTCGCTGCCTCGAAGTCCTCGGCAATGACCTCGCGCGCGTCAGGGAAGCGTTGGTGGTTCGCGTAAGCCTCGCGGTCGTCCACCACAACCACGTCAAATCCCGCAATGGTCGCGATCTTGTACAGGTTATAGGCGACATGACCGGCGCCGAAGATGTAGAGCAGCGCTGGCGGGAGCACCGGTTCGATGAATATCTCCAGCGTGCCGCCGCAGACCAGGCCGGTGTCGTACTTGGGATTGTTGTTAAGGTTAAACGTCAGAGTGCGCGGCTTCTCCTCTTCCATTACTTCACGCGCTGCCTGCCAAACCTCGGCTTCGACGCAGCCACCGCCGATAGTGCCGGCGATCGAGCCATCGTCGCGCACCAGCATCTTCGCCGTCTGGAACGACGGTATGGAGCCGCGAACGTTGGTGATGGTGGCAACAGCGCCGCGGCGTCCTTCGCGGCGTAATTGAACGATCTGCTCGTAGATATCCATGGCGGAGGCTTCAATTATTCGGCTACAGGTGCTGGAAGTCAAAAGGAGCATCTACAATAGTCGGCTATGTTGCTGGATAGCCTAGGTGACGTGATCGCAACGCGAGAGTTGTATGTGAGAGATGATCCGAACCGTAAGGTGATCGTCATGATGGGGAAGCCTCAACTGTGGGAAGGTGGACCCGATTGCTTGTGCCCGGTTCTAATCCGTCGGAATTGGCGATGAAAAAATCCGATCAGCGGCGGGAGCGGATGCTTTCCAATCAATTGATCTCGCTTTCAAGATGATTGCTGTTCAATTAAGAGGGATAAGGAGGGATTATGGCGTCAGCGTGTACCGATGGGAAGGCGATGACGACCCATATGTCGGATTCCCAAATCCAAATTTGTGATTGTGCCCGGAGGAGATGATGAAAGCGGTTCGCATTCATGAGTTCGGCGGTCCTGAAGTTCTCAAGTACGAAGACATTCCTGACCCCGCACTGCGCAAGGACCATGTGCTGGTTCGCGTGCGCGCCTGCGCGCTGAACCATCTCGACCTATTTGTGCGCAAGGGCTTGCCCGGCGTGACGCTGCCGCATATTCTCGGCAGCGATATTGCGGGCGAGATCGTCGACTCCGGCGAGTACATCACCGACCTCAACGAGGGCACGCGCGTTCTGCTGGCGCCGATGGTCTTCTGCAATCATTGCGAGCAGTGCAACAAAGGGCGCCAGAATTTCTGCCCGCAATTTGCGGTGCTGGGCAACGCGGTTGACGGCGGCAATTGCGAGCTGATCGCAGTTCCGCGCGTCAACGTCATCCCCATCCCCGATGTGCTCGACTTCGAACAGGCCGCAAGCGTGCCGCTGGTCTTCCTGACTGCATGGCACATGCTGGTGGGCCGCGCGCAATTGAAGGCGGGACAAACCGTGCTTGTGTTGGGAGCAGGCTCTGGAGTGGGCTCGGCCGCTATCCAGATTTGCAAGATGCTCTCGGCGGAGGTGATCACCACTGCGGGCGATGAGCGCAAACTCGAGAAAGCGCGCGAGCTTGGCGCAGATTACACCATCGACCATTACAAGCAGAAGATCAGCGACGAGGTGCGGCGCATCACTAACAAGCGCGGCGTGGACATCGTCTTCGAGCACGTCGGTCAGGCCACCTGGAAGGAGAGCCTGAAATCGCTGAAACACGGCGGCACGCTGGTCACCTGCGGCGCGACCACCGGCTACGATGGCAACCTCGATCTGCGCTTCCTGTTTTCGCGCCAGCTCTCGGTGCTGGGCTCTTACATGGGCGCAATGGGCGAGCTCGACGAGGTGCTCAAGCACGTCTTCGCCGGCAAGCTGAAGCCGGTGGTGGACCACGCCTTCCCGCTGAACGAAACCCGCGCCGCTCACGAATACCTGGCCAGCAGCGAACAGTTCGGCAAGGTCGTGGTCGTTCCGTAGGCAGTAACAACCTTAACCGTTGTCATCCTGGGCGCAGCGCCCGCCTGTTCTTTCCGACCCGCTTCTTTTGCAGGTCGGGCGGGCGGGGAGTCGAAGGATCCCTGTTGTGCATAAAGTTTTCATAAGTGCTTGTCCAGGCCTTTTGGTGGAAGCGAGGGCCTTCACGCCCACGAGAAATGGGAGCTTTTGAGAAGGGACTTCAGCCCCGGCTGCCGGTTGCGGATGAGCCGTGGCTAAAGCCATTTGCGGCGGTCCCTGATTTTGCCGGGCTGAAGCCCGGCGCCTCCACCGCGACCCTGACCACGATTCACTGGTTTATGATGAAGCCATGAATCTCGGCATGCCAGAGATGATCTTCATCTTCCTGCTGGCCCTGGTGCTGGTCGGCCCGAAGAAGCTGCCCGCGCTGGCACGGCAGTTGGGCAAGTACATGGCCGAGTTCAAGCGCGCCAGCAACGAGTTCAAGAACCAGCTCGAAGCCGAGATGATGAACATCGAACTGGAGGAGCGCGCCAAGAAGCAGGAAGAGGCCCCGAAGATTCTGCCGCCTGAGAAGTTGTGGGAGCCGCCGATCACGCCAGCGCCAGACATCGTCAGCCGCGGCAACTCTGACGACATCTCCGAAGCTGTAACCAGCCCCAGCCAGAACCAAACCGCACCGGCGGAATCGCTGCCACCGACAATTCCCGCGAGTACCGATGCCTAGTCCAGTCGTGGAAACCGCCCAGAAGCGCGCCTCCGAAGAAATGACCGGCATGAGCTTTCTCGAGCACCTCGAGGAGCTGCGCCGCCGCATCATCTACAGCGCGCTGTACATCGTGAGCGGTTTTTGCGTCTGCTGGTGGTATCACGAACAGATTTTCGCGCTCATGCAGAAGCCCATCATGCAGGCGCTGGCCAGCCACCATCTCGAACAAAAGCTGGTTTACCTGAACCCCACCGATCCCTTCAACATGTACCTGAAGGTATCGCTGCTGGCCGGGTGTTTTGTGGCTTCACCGTTCGTGCTCTATCAGGTGTGGGGGTTCATTTCGCCGGGCCTGTATCGCCACGAGCGGCGCTACGTGCTCCCATTCATGTTCAGTACCGTGGGACTGTTTCTGGCGGGCGGCTTTTTCGGCTACAAGATGGTCTATCCCGCGGCGCTCGATTTCCTGATCACTTTCAGCGGCCAGTTCACGCCGATGATCACCATTCAGGAGTACACCGACCTTTTCCTGACGATCATCGCCGGACTGGGGATTGTGTTTGAGTTGCCGATCCTGGTGTTCTTCCTATCGCTGATGGGCATCCTGACTGCCGGCTGGATGTGGCGCAATTTTCGCTACTCGATCCTGGTCATTTTCATCATTGCAGCCATCATCACGCCCACCACGGACATCATGAACATGTGCATCTTTGCCGCGCCCATGATCGTGCTGTACCTCGTAAGCATCGGCATCGCGTGGTTCGTCCATCCCAAGCAGCGCAGAAAGCGCGCCGCCAAGGCCGGCACCGATTAGAAACCGGCGGCGCAACGCGACCACAACCTGATCTCATGACAAACTCCGCAGGAATTGCTGTTACTGCACCGGTGGCGGGATCTTCTTAATCTCGCCGAACACGCGACTGGCAATGCGGTCCATCACCTGCGAAACCACTACCTCATCAGGCAAGGCCTGTTGGTTGGTCAACGGCGCGGCCGCGATCGCCTCTGCGCCGCCGGTGCGATACAACTTGTATTCCACCGTAGCGCGATACGCGGTACCGAGCGTCTGGCCCCGGGGATTGTTCGGATTCCACACATTCGGACCGTTCGGATTGGACTGCGGGCCGCCCGGAAGAGTGGGCGGCATGCTGCCGGGCGGATTAGAGCCGACGGTGCCGGGCGCAGGTTGCGCGGAACCGGGCGAGCTTTGCAACTCGGTCAGCGTGGTATATACCACGTAATCGCACTGCTTCTCCTTGGCTTCAGCGCCTACCTCCTCAGCCGTCGTGCCGTCCAGCGGTACGCCCTGAACCGCCAGATGCTGCTTCTTGTCCGGCTTCTGATGGTTCAGCGCAGCCACCAGCCGGTCGCGTTCCATATCGCCTGATAGGCTGCTGCCAGCCTGGTTCTTCATGGTTGGGACCCCGACCCGGATGACGCGATTCTCCTGGGCAAACACGCACAGTGAAATCAGGCAAAGTGGGAAGATGAACACTCGGAGCGCGGAACGCAACATAAGACATACCTCCAAAAGCGAGAGATTAACCACTGGACATGGCAGCAAGATGCGGCTATTTCCGCGTCCTGGCGTAATCCTCCACAGAAGGCAACTCCTCCAGCCCGCGGCCGGCAAAGATTTCCTGGAAGTTTGCCATTACCTCCTGGTGGACGAGGCCGTTGCTGGCCAGCACTTCGCGGCTGTCCAGCCGAAAGGGCGACCCGTCGAAGCGGGTCACGCGTCCGCCGGCCTCCTGGACCAGAAGCACGCCCGCTGCCGTGTCCCACGGATTCAGATTGAATTCCCAGAAGCCGTCGTAGCGCCCGCAAGCGACATTGGCCAGATCGAGCGCCGCCGATCCCGCCCGTCGCACCCCGTGCGAGCGCAACGTGATCTGCTGATAGAAGTGGATGTTGGGATTCGCGTGCCGTTTCTGGCTGGGAAAGCCGGTGCCGAGGAGCGATTCCGCCAGTCTCTTCATCGTGGAAACGCGAATCGGCTTTCCGTTCAGCGTCGCGCCTTGGCCGCACTCGGCGGAAAACATCTCATCGCGTGTCGGGTCATAGAGAACGCCCACCTCGAGCTGCCCATCCTTGTGTACCAGCGCAATCGAGACGCAGAACACTGGATAGCCATGCGCAAAATTCGTGGTGCCATCGAGCGGGTCAACGTACCAGCGGTACTCGGCACCGGTTTCGCTGCGCGCGCCTTCCTCGCCGACGAGGTCGTGCTCGGGCCAGCGTTCCCGCAGGCGCTCGGCAATGAGCTTTTCGGAGCCGCGATCGGCCTCGGTTACCAGATCAACTTCGCCCTTGTACTCGAAGCTTGTCCGGCGAGTGAAGTGGCGCATCAGCAGCGCGCCGGCTTCGCGCGCAATCGCTTCCACTTCTGGCAAGTACCCCGTCATTCGGAGGGACCCGCAACGTTGCCGTTCTTCGTGCTGGGCGGGGCCTCCGGACGCAGCTTGCGCCCGCTGTCCTCGGCGATATAGGCGATATCGTGCTTGAAGATGAACAGGTTGGGCGCGCCTTCACGCGTCAGCCGTACCATGCGCCGATCGTAATACTCGATCCAGCCGCTGACGACGTCGCCGTTTCCCAGCTTGATCTGCACCGGCTGTTGTTTCTCGCCCAGCATCTTGAGGTAAGCCGCTTCCTGGTGAGTTTCTTCAGGAGGAATATTTTTGCTGAAGCGGGAACTTTGGTCATGATTGGAGCCACGGAAAGCCATCGGTTGATATTAGCACCTGGCGACTGGCAATTAGAGGTCAGCAAATGCCGTTTGACCCAGCCAAAGAAAACAGTGTGCTGGAATCCCGCGAGGGGATATAGTGTCGGGCTGTTGCGAGTTTAAAAGGATCACTTTCCAGGGATCGGGAGTTGCCTTCATGACGGTCTGATTCCAGTGCGGTAGTCTGAGATGCTCGAGGCGGAAGGGCCAAAAATGAAATGGATAATCGCGATTGCGGCACTGGTTCTATCTTCGGCCGGTGTGGTCTCCGCCCAGGACATTACGGGCGACTGGCAGGGCACGCTCAATGCCGGCACTACACAACTTCATCTCATTCTGCACATCGCCAAGGACAACGACGGTAGCCTCAAGGCCACCATAGACAGCGTTGACCAGCGGGCTTTCGGTCTGGTCGTCAATTCCATCTCGCTCAAGAATTCGAAGCTCACACTGACCTTGGATAAGCTACAGGCCTCTTACGAAGGCAAGGTCAACCCGGATGCGACCAAGATTTTCGGTACTTGGTCGCAGGGTGGCGGATACGTGGACCTCGATTTCAAACGTGCGAAGGCAGAGGCAAAGGCCCAACCCAAGCCCGCCCCGCCGTCCGACATTGATGGTGCATGGCTGGGTACCGTCGATACCGGTGCGATGAAACTGCGGGTCGTGTTTCACATCGTCAATACCGCGGATGGCCTGACTGGGACGATGGATAGCCCCGACACCGGCCAGTCAGGGTTTCCGATGACAGCCATCGCGGAATGGTCCGTCGCTCAAAATCGAAATGAAGCAGATGGACGGCGTCTACGAGGGCAAAATCAGCCCGGATCTGGCGACGATTGACGGGGCTTGGACACAGCACGGACGAAGCTTTCCCTTAGTACTCAAGCGGGTCAAGGACGCATCGGAATTGCAGCGCCGCCGGCCGCAGAACCCGGTCAAGCCGTATCCCTACCGCGAAGAGGACGTCTCGTACAACAACAAGAAGGCCCAGGGCGTCACACTCGCCGGCACGCTCACCATACCGCCGGGGACGGGTCCATTTCCGGCTGTGCTTTTGATTCCCGGCTCGGGCCCCCATGATCGAGACGAAACCTTGTTTGGCCACAGACCGTTTCCCGTGCTTGCCGACTACCTTACCCGCAAGGGCATTGTTGTGCTGCGGGTGGACGACCGTGGCGTGGGGAAGTCCACCGGGAACATGGCCGACGTCACCACTGCGGACCTTGCGACCGACGCCGAAGCAGGAGTTGCGTATCTCAAAACGCGCCCTGAGGTGAATCCTCATGAGATCGGATTGATCGGCCACAGCGAAGGTGGACTCATCGCACCGATGGTGGCTGCCCGCGATCCTGATGTAGCTTTCATCGTGATGATGGCCGGGCCGGGCGTGCCGGGTGACCAAATCCTGGTCGAGCAGGTGCTGCTGGCTTCCGAAGCTAGTGGCGCGAGCCATGACGTGGCGGAGAAAAATGCTGCAGCGGAGCGCGAAGTTCTAACCTTAGTCAAACAGGAAAAAGACAATGCTGTTCTGGAGAAAGAACTGCGAGACAAACTGGCGCCCGAGATTCCTGAAGCGCAAATCGGTCCTATGATCAAGCAGCTCAATTCTCCCTGGGTCCGCTATTTCGTTGCCTACGATCCTGCGCCAGCGTTGCGAAAGGTGAAATGTCCGGTGCTCGCCATCAACGGCGAAAAGGACGTACAGGTCTCCCCGAAACAGAATTTACCTGCGATCCGAAAAGCTCTTGAAGCGGGCGGCAATAAACAAGTTGAAGCCGACGAACTGCCCGGCTTGAATCATCTGTTCCAGACAGCCAAGACGGGAATGCCCAGCGAGTACGGCGATATAGAAGAAACGATGTCTCCGGACGTCCCCGAAAAAATAGCGAACTGGATATTAAAGTCTGGTAAACCGATAGGCCCGGCTTGATCAGACATTGCAGTCCAGGCGTTGGCTGTTGATGTCTCATGCCGGGCGAGCGCGCCGATAGCCGGCCGCGCAACTGGAAATACCGTATTGGATTCATGAATTCAGCGACATCACATGGGGCCCTTCGACTCGCGGCGAGAGCACTCGCCCGCATTGCCATGGGATAGCCATTGACGAAGCTTCAGCTAGGAATCCTTGAAATACTGATTCTTCTCTCGGCGGGTCTGCTCATCATGAGCAGCTGCGGTGGAAGTAAGGGCGGAACCGCCACTTCTTCTCCGACCATCACTTCCGTGCTTGCCACTTGCACTCCCACGACCATTCCGTTCGGCCAGACCAGCCAATGCTCTGCGACCGTGACCGGGACCGGTAGTTTCAGCTCCGCGGTCAACTGGTCCGCATCCGTAGGCAATGCAATTTTGCGGTAACAACATCCTTTGCGGTGTCGCCGCAGGTAGGCAAGGACTGCTAAACTTCGATCCCACGGAAAACGGGGGCAACGGTGTGCTTACCATCGGTGCAGGAAACGGCGCCTTCGGTGGCCTGATCACTGATCTGATCAACACCGTCGTCCCGCCGCTTTGCGGTGGCGACTGCGCAATCACGGGCGGCTACCTTACGCTGACCAGCGGTCTTGAGACCAGTGGCGTTGTCCAGGGTACTGGTGTCCTCTACACCTTTGGCGCGGGAGGGATGTTGAGGATCGTTGGTGGGATTCCCGCACTAGCTGTCGCCAATGGGACCACGCTCCTCACTGCGCCTTTCCTCGCGGGCGATACTTTTCTGGTTACCCCGGCGGGATTGACGGCGACGGGAACGTTTCAAGGCCCGATCGACCCGGGCATGATACTACTGAATCCGCAACTCGGAACATACACTTTCACAAGCGCTTCCAACATTGAGACCAGCATGGACCTTAATCTGTCCTGCGCAACCCTCGGCAATGCCTGCTCGGGATGGATCCGACTGTCCAACTGCAGACCAAGCAGACTACCCCGGAACCGGGACCTCTTTCCTTATTTGGCACAGGGTTGGTCACGCTCGGGGCAAGGCTGCGGAGGAGGCAGCTTGCTCGTTTAGGCGGTTAATGCTGCGCCAGCTAAGGTCGTCCCACAAAACCAGATGAGGAGCCTGCGTTGGGCAGTTTTAGGATTCGCATCAGGGCAGACTGGGCCTTGCTCCAAGCCCTGACCCCTCCAAAGAAAGTAATTGTGTGCTGCAATTCCGCGAGGGGATATAGTGCGAAGTCGTTGGCGGCTAAAACAGAAATTCCGCTACAATCATTTGCCCTGAGAATTGTTCGGCAATGCTGAATGATGTTCTCGTCGGAGAGAAATATGACTTCACAAGAGTCCCGCCAAGTCAAGCTCGCTGAGTATGCAGCTCTACGCAGCGAGATTACGACGTTTCTGTCGCTCCAGGTTCAATTCATGTCGTACAGCATTGCACTGGGAACGATTATCGCCGGCCTATCCACTAAGGACCCATCTTTCGACTTGGTAGCTTGTTTCCCGCTTCCATTTCTGATTTTTGGGCTCCTGTACTTAGACGCGAAGGGTCGTATTCTGCGCGCAGCAAAATATATTTACACTGAGCTTGAATCGACCTTGATTGATCCTGTTACGGGATTGCCAATCATGAGGTGGGAATTATTCATCAGAAACAAGCGAGAGCTGAGACTTATTCTTTCATGGGCCGACAAATTAAGGTGGGTTTTGTTCTTGGCGCCTACCCTGGTGTCGGTCGTGTTGGCAATCGGGTGGTACCGTGGGTATGGTCGCCAGCCAACCCATGTGCCCCTGGTGGTGTTTATATTCGCGCTCGAGTCCATCTTCGTCGTTCTCTTCATAGGGGCTGCAATAAGACTGGAGTGCTATGACAGGAAGCTTTGTCGGAAGAAACCTAACCTTTTTCGCTGTTGCTTCCTGCTGCCACTGACCGAAGCCGACGCTTTTAGTCAACTAAGGGTTTTTCGTCATAAGCTGGAAGAATTTGGAACTCTCCACATCCAAATGAACGAGAATGGTGTTTACTCTGCGAGTGCAAGCCAGGCAGGTGACTCTCCGACTGGTTATCAAAACGCCTGGTTGCGCGATAACGCGATGATTGCCTTCTCCCGCTGGCAGTGTGGAGATGCGGAGTCGGCATTCAAGACGTTGCAGGGCCTGACGACTTTCTTGAAGACCCAGGCTAAAAAAATGGAAGCGATCATCGACCGCCCGGAACTAAGGCACGATGTTCAACAGCGCCCGCACGTTCGCTTCAATGCGAAAACCCTGAAAGAACTTGATAAGGGCTGGTCGCACGCCCAGAACGATGCGCTTGCCTATGTGGTTTGGCTGAGGCTCCGCTTGGCCGCCAGCGATGCACAGTTTCGGCTGAGTCAGGACGAGCGCGATCTGTACGATTTGTTCCCTGCATATTTTGCGGCAATCAGGTACTGGGAAGATCTCGACAGTGGTGCTTGGGAAGAGGACAGAAAAGTAAACTCCTCCAGCGTGGGAGCGGTGGTTGCTGCTCTTCTTGAGTTTCAGAAACTGGAAAAGAGCGGGAGCGGGCACCCCAGCAAGCCAGAATGGAAGCACCTCGATGAGCTTATAAGCCGTGGCCTGCAAACCCTCCGCCAGCAACTTCCGTTCGAGTCGCCCCCCAACCGGGAGACAGACGCGGCGACGCTGTTCCTCATATATCCCCTGGGACTTGTTGGCCCTTCAGGAGCTATTACAGACAGAGGCATGCAGGACTGGATATTATCGCTGGTTCGAGCCAGATTAGTAGGCGCGACTGGCATCAAGCGATACATCGGCGATTCCTACTACTGCCAGGATTATGACAAATGGCTTTCGCCTCAGCAGCGTTCCGGCGACTTCAGCGATCGGATTGAGCTCCGTGATGAGCTACTACAGCCGGGATGCGAGGCGCAATGGTGTCTGTTTGATCCGCTCCTGTCCGTTATCTACGGCCAGAGAAACCAGTTGGGTGAGCAAATAGAATTTCTGAACCGGGCGCTTGCACAAACCACGGCCGACGGGGCATGTCCGGAATTGTATTATCTTAAGAATGGTTCCTACGTTCCTAACGAGCACACTCCGCTGGCCTGGACCCAGGCGAATCTTGCAATTGCCATACATCAGCTGGAAGTATCTTTGAACCGAGGCTAGCTCTAACATCGCTGCTATCGACCATTTGTCGCAGCCCCTGAGCGCAGGATAGTGTTGCCGGAGGCCAGAGGGCGGGGCAGTGAGTATGACTCTTTGCCCGCGAGGAGACCCATTTACATGGGTCGAATGGACAATCTCGCCGTTTCGTGACGCCCCTTTCACGATGCTGCTAGTTGCTAGTCGCTAATTGCTAATTGCTGCTTCCTTTCTTTTTCTTGCGCGTCCAATCATCTGGAGTTCGAGCTATGCAGCTTCGGCGTCTCGCAATCATCTTCGTGTTCTTGAGTGTTTCCGTTGCCACGACCAATCCAGTTTCTTTCGCACAGGAACCCTCTACTTCTCAGGCGCCGCAGCGCAAAACCAGCACTCCCTACACCGGCGACCTGTCCATCTTCGAGACGCCGCGGCGAGACGAACGGCTGCACATCAATCAGGTGATGGATGTTCTGTCTATCACACCGGACAAGACTGTCGCCGACATCGGCGCCGGCTCCGGGTGGTTTACCGTCCGCGCCGCCAAGCGAGTGACCGCCGCGGGGACTGTTTATGCAGTGGATATTAACCCCGAGGCTATTGAATACATCGACGAGAGGGCGAGCAAGGAACAACTGCACAACATCAAGACAATCTTGAGCAAGCCCGACGATCCGAAGCTCCCTGCCGCCAGCATCGATTCCGCGCTCCTGCTCAAGACCTACCACGAGGTCGCCAACCCAGTCGCACTGCTGCGTAATTTGCGAAATTCCTTGAAGCCGGGCGCTCGCGTCCGCGTCATCGACCGCAACGGAAACGGTGAGGATCACGGCGTGCAGAAGGAAGTTGTGATTCGCGAGGCGGGGCAGGCGGGCTACCGCTTGCAAGAAGAACACGATGACCTGGTGAAAGCGGATAAGGTGGATTATTTCCTGGTGTTCGTCGCCAAATAGGCCAACTTGTTGCGAAACGCAACCATAAAACTGCCCAACGCACCACCATCTTAGTGGTGTGATGCATTTGTCAACAAATACTCTGTAAAGCCCCACATAGGTGTTAAAATCGATGTAAACTACTGAATACAAGCTTAGAATAAAGTTGGAAAAAACCGAACGAAACCGCCCAAAATATGCTATAATGTGTTTGGTAGAGTCGGAAAAGGCAAAACGCCTGTTCCGGCTCCTTTTGTTTTTCGGCCCAGTTAACCGTGGTTCCTGTCCGTGCCATACGCCGGATGGGATGGAACGCTGCACCTCGTCGCGCGCCAAGCAGACCTGAATCCACCATGACGTGTCGAGCTCACGCGTGATGATGGAGAACCCGGTGCCCGGTGGCGCGCTGACTCGTGCGTCACTTAAGCCGTTCAAACAAAACGGGCTGGCCCAGTGCCCTCGCCTGACTCCGCTCCTTGAAAACTGAAATACCCTGCGCAAGGTCTTGGTGCGCGTGGGCGCCGCAGGGGACACCAGGACCTTGCCATTCTTGGGCCCGCTTAAGCTTTGGTAGACTCAATCGCCATGACCACTTTGTACAACCGGATCGCTGGTCAAAGTGTGGAGCGCCTGGCGGCGCTCAGCGACGGCGTCTTTGCCGTTGCCATGACGCTGCTTGTGCTGGACCTTCGAGTCCCGGCGACGGAGGTAGTCCGCAGCGAGCATGATCTATGGCGCGCGTTGGTAATGCTATCGCCGCGCCTGGTGATGTACATGATGACCTTTCTGACTCTCGGCATCTTCTGGGTGGGGCAACAGACACAGCTCAACCATCTCGCGCGCACCGACCGCGGTCTGTCCTGGATCCATATCGTGTTCCTGTTCGCGGTTTCGATTACGCCATTCTCAACCATGCTGCTGGCTGAGTACCCGGCTTACCGCGTAGCGCTGATCGTTTACTGGCTGAACATTCTGCTGCTGGGGATGACGCTGTACTTCAGCTGGATGTGTGCGATGGACAAGAGCCTGGTGAAGCACGACGTGCCGCCGGAGGTTCCGATTGCGATCAAACGCCGCATCCTGATTGGCCAAGCACTGTACGCGTTTGGCGCGTTGCTATGCGTTTTCAATACCTACTGGAGCATCGCATTCATCGTGCTGGTGCAACTCAATTACGCCATTGCGCCGCGGTTGCCGGGGCGGGCTCGGACGTGAGCTGTCGCGGTTACTAGTGTCCTGTCCTAAATAATTATTGACAATTAGATATGGTTGTGCTCTACTGCCGGCATGTTCACACCCGCTGCCGCATTAGCCGTTGATCCAAGTCAGATAGAGCGGTTAGAGTCTC
>Ga0181532_10003873_pt1 | contig 13319 bp, 7 predicted proteins | sample PEATcosm2014_Bin_33_FD_119768 | JGI IMG/M metagenome (GOLD analysis project Ga0181532, IMG submission 119768) | Peatland microbial communities from MTU Mesocosm Facility, Houghton, MI, USA - PEATcosm2014_Bin11_30_metaG | ecosystem: Environmental > Terrestrial > Soil > Wetlands > Peat | place...
CATTCCCGTCGCTGGCGGAATCTGCAATCCGGCAACCGACGAACTCATCCTCGGCTCGCGCGAAACCGGCGTGACCTACAACGGCAAGCAGGCACAGCCGAGCCAGCGCAGGGATATTCACGGCGCGCTCGTGCTAGCCAGTCGCAGCGAAGTGAAGCGCGGCGAGTGGAAGCAGTTCGAGTCCGCCGAGTTCAATATTCGTCCCATGGGATCGGTCGCCTACAAACTCGGACTGGTCGCCGCCGGCCGCGCCGATCTTACCTTCACTCTGGTTCCGAAAAATGAGTGGGACGTTGCCGCTGGGGCGGCGCTGGTCGAAAGCGCTGGAGGCTGGGTGCTGAAGCTCGACAATTCTCCGCTGCGCTGCAACCAGAAAAATCCGCTGATCTCCGGCCTGCTGGCGGGCGGCCCGTTTCTGCGCGATCCACTGCTCCTCATGCTCGACCGGCACTCGCAGACGGTCAGCGCCGACAAGCAATCCTAAAGTTAGAAGCAACCTGTCTCCTCGCACATTGTGTTTCTTCGGAAACCTATGATCATCTGCGCGCAGCTTCGCGGGGGGAACCCCGCCAGTAACCTGCCGTTGGTTATCTTAGTTACCCTGCTCTCAGCCTTATTCTTCCAATCTACGCCGCTGTTACCAGATCGGCCTCTCTTCCGAGACTGCCCGTCCCGCGCCTGTTTTCATTTTACTCGCACCCAACACACCGACGGGCACCAGAGCAATGCGAATCTGTACATGCCGCGTGCACATGCACTAACGCGTGCGCGATGCCCTTCCGGTATCTAGGAACCCTCGCCCCCTCTCGATAGATTCAGCGTGAGGACAATCGACTGGTCCCCCAATTTCTGTAAGGTCGAGGGCTCGCAATGTTTGAATCAGTGGCAATACTTAGCGCAGAACATGCTTCTTCAAATGGTCGTTGCAGTTATTCCAGATTTTCCCGTGCACTCGCACAGCGACTGAGCATTTTGATACTCCTGCTGGCGGTCGCGCTGATGACCACTTCTTGCGGAACCGTGGCAACAGCCGCGGGCGCGCAGAACGACGCGCCGAACGACCTGAATGTATCCGGAAGCCTTCCCGCAGGCACGGTCAATCACTCTTACAATGCTGTGCTCGCAGTTAGTGGCGGACGACCTCCCTACCATTTCTCGGTGAAAACCGGCGCCCTGCCCCCGGGCATCAGTTTGAGCCCAGCCACAGGGGCGCTCTCCGGGACGCCCACAACGGCGGGCAAGTTCTCGTTCGAAGTGATTGTGACTGACTCTCCGCTCCTCAATCAGGGCAACCAGACGTTTGTCATTGACGTCGCTGGTAGCGGCAACGTCGAGGTCAGTGTGTCTCCGACCAGCGCCACTTTGTTATCCAGTCAGACGCAGCAGTTCACTGCCGCCGTCAGCGGAACTTTCAATACCGGAGTGACCTGGTCGGCAACGGCAGGCTCGGTCAATGCCACCGGCCTTTACAGCGCACCGATAGTAACCATGCGAACCAACGTGGTCGTCACCGCCACCAGCAATGCTGACACCACAAAGTCATCCACCACCGCCGTCACCGTTAATCCGACGAGTAGCAACGGACCGGAAATCACGACCGGGACTCTGCCCCAGGGCGAGCAGGGCGAAGCTTATAGCCAAGTCTTCACCGCGACCGGCGGCACCACACCTTACAGTTGGAGCATTTCCGCAGGCACTCCGCCTCCGGGAATCGCGATGAATGCAAACGGGAATTTTGCTGGCACGCCTACAACCGCTGGCACCTTTAACTTCACGGTCATGGTCACGGATGCTACGAGCAAAACTGCAACTGGCAATTTCAGCGGCAACATCGTTACCAGCAGCGGTTACGATGGTCCGGCGCAACTGCCGACCGAGATTGTTCAAACTGCGATGGCGGACACGCCCGCGCCCGGAACCGTCGTCAACGTCAATGCTGGCGGCGATGTGCAATCGGCATTGAACAACGCCCAGTGCGGGGAAACGATCACGCTCCAGGCGGGGGCGACTTACTCGAGTGCGCTGACACTGCCCGCCAAGCCGTGCGACGATGAGCACTGGATCATTATTCGCACCAGTGCTCCTGATAGCGCTCTTCCGCCGGAAGGCCAGCGGCTCACGCCCTGCTATGCCGGGGTGGCCTCTCTGCCCAATCGTCCGGCATACAGCTGTTCGAAACCGCAAAACGTGCTGGCCAAGATTTCCGTATCGAAAGGGGGAAATGGCGCGATCGTTTTCGCGAGCGGAGCTACTCACTACCGTCTCGTCGGCCTGGAGATCACGCGACCGGTGGACAAGGTTAACGTCATAGCGCTGGTTGGACCGTCACTACACGCCCCGGCCGATCACATCGTCATTGACCGGTGCTGGATCCATGGGACGGCGCAGGACGAAACCCGTCGCGGCGTTTATCTAAACGGAACCACCAATGTGGCGGTTGTAGATTCTTACCTGAACGATTTCCACTGCGAGGCGCTTTGGGGAACGTGCACGGATTCCCAAACCATGTCCGGCGGCGTGGGCAATAACGCAAGCGGCCCCTGGGACATCGAGGACAACTTCCTGGAAGCGGCAGGCGAAGACATTCTCATCGGAGGCGGAGCGGCAACCATCGTGGCCCACGACATTACGATCCGCCACAACCACTTCTACAAGGTCCCGCAATGGCAAAAGGGCGTGCCGGGCTTTGTCGGCGGGTACCACGGCGATCCCTTCGTGGTGAAGAATCTGTTTGAAATCAAGAGTGGAGTCCGCATCCTTTTCGAAGACAACATTCTTGAGTACTCGTGGGGCGGGTTCACGCAGTATGGACAATCGATCCTGATCACGCCACGCAACGATTACAACAAATTCACTAAGGAGAACAACCTCTGCTCCGTATGCGCAGCCACGGACATCACCGTTCGCTACAACACCATCAGCCACACAGGGGGGGGGATCAATATTGCCAACGACAGGGCGGTGGACGGTTTGGGGGCGCAAGCCGGCGAGCGCTACAGCATCCATGACATCGTCGTGGATGACATCGATGCCGAGAAGTACACGGGCGACGGTGGCTTGTTCCTGGTGATGAACAATTGGCCCGATAAAACACTGAACAACGTCAGCATCCGACACGTGACCGGCTTCCCGGATCTACACCACTTCTTGATGACGGTCAAGAACGAACTGATCTATCCGCAGATGTTCGCGTTCACCTTCTCCGACAACATAATGGTTGTTCCTGGGTACCCGGTCTGGGCGACAGGAACCGATAGCTGTGCAGCTGGCGACGTTCCGGTGACGGTCATTGCCAACTGCTTCAAGACCTACACGTTTACCAATAGCGTCCTCGCAGCCTCGCCTAAGGCTTTCCCATCCGCTAAATGGCCTGGCGGAAACTTCTTCCCGGCCACAGTCAACGACGTGGGTTTCGTCAACTACAACAACGGCAATGGAGGCAACTATCAGCTCCAAGCGAGCAGCCCTTACAAGGGAAAAGCCAGCGATGGCACTGATCCCGGCGCCAACATCGACGCCGTGAACGCGGCCATTCAGGGAGTGGAATAACGCAACTACGGGCGCGGGTTGGTTCCTCTGACCGACCCGCGCTCGGTTTCCCGGCAAGTCCGCCCCCATCTACCTTCGCGGTATAATCCTCCTCATGGCGGGCCCGCAACCCTTATTCCATGGCTGGCCAGAGCAGTATCGCCCGCGGAGGATCATGGCTTTGTTTCACTCATCCCAGCCCCATCTTTGCATCTTTGCCGAACCCGCCTCTCCGGCTCGCACGAAGTCTCGCCACTTGAGCTTTCCGCTGGCGCTGTTGATCGCAGCCGCTTCGCTGACGCCAGCGTGGGACCAGTCGGCTGCGAGCACCAGAGCGAAAGCTACCGAGCCAGCCCGGTTTACGGTGGCGGCAACCCCGCCCGTGGGTGAAAACGCATACTGCGACCGAGGCAATGTCGCAAAGTTTGGCGAGAAGGACGGTCCCGCCGAACTCCCGAAAACCTGTTACTACACGGGACTCGACGGTACTCCCTCTCCCGGGAAGCAGATCCGGGTGAACGCGAACTCGGATCTGGCCGAGGCGCTTGAGGGCGTCCCGTGCGGAGGTACGTTGCTGCTGGAGGCTGGCGCATCGTTCACGGTCAGAGAATTCCCCAGGAAAAACTGCGACGACCTGCACTACATCACCGTGCGCACCGACACGCCCGATTCCAAGCTGCCGCCGGAAGGTACGCGGATTTCCCCGGCATGGGGCGGTGTGGCCAGTCTTCCTGACCGCCCCCCCTATGCGCAACCCGCCGGAGGCGCGGCCAAGCTGATGGCCACCATTGTCGACAAGTCGGAGGGTGGCATCTTGTTTGGCGATCATTATCGTTTCATCGGAATCGAATGGGCTCCTTTGGAGGGCCGGCCACTTGGCCGCCTGCTGTGGGCCAAAGACGGAGATCATCTCATTTTCGACCGGAACTGGGTTCACGGCATCGATGGAGTGGGACTAGGGCACGGGCTCACCATCAAGAATTCACCCTACGTTGCGGTGATTCACTCCTATTTCAACAGCTTCACCTGCATCGCTGGCGGAGGAATCTGCACGGATGCGGCGGCCATCGGAGGTGGCAATGACGACCTGCCAACTCATACGCTGAAGATCGTTGACAACTTCCTGGAATCGAGCGGTCAGAACGTTTTCTTCGGAGGCGGGCCTGCCAGCGTGCATACGGAGGATATCGAGATCCGCCGGAACCACCTGTTCAAGCCGATGTTTTGGAACCGGAGCTCCCCCGATCACCGCGAGCCCACGCCGATCGTGAAGAACCTGTTCGAGCTCAAGCATGCGCGCAGGTTATTGTTCGAAGCGAACTACCTTGAGAACTCGTGGCCGGGCTTCAGCCAGGTTGGGGCGGCCATCTTGCTGACCCCGGCCGCCAACAAACAACCGGGGCCCGGCCCGTGTCCGGACTGTGCCGTTACCGACGTGACCATTCGCTATGTGTGGGTTCGGAAAGTGAACCAAGTGTTCCAAATGGCCAATCCCATGGGTTATTTGAAACCCCAGCCGGGTAACAGCTATTCCATTCACGATGTCGTGGCCGAAGGCCTCGGCTATCCCGAGTGCGGCAAGGGTTGCCCCGTGGCGATGAATCAGATGGCTGGCGCAGTAGGTGGGTCCCCCAAAGAATCGGTGATGCACGATGTCGCGATCGATCACATCACCTACGTTTCCATGGCAGTGCCAGTAGAGTTACTGATCCTCAAAGGCCCTCCGGCGAAGGATCCGGATACTCCGCAGATGTACAACATCACGTGGACGAATACCATCGGTGATGTTGGCACCTATGGCCTGTGGCCATCGGGTGGATCGCCGGAGCAGAATTGTGCCAATTTCAAGGGAGCGACCCCCAGCAGCCGGATCGCAAATTGCTGGAAATCGGGCAGCGCGTTTCAAGGGAATGTGCTAGCAGGAGGAACCAGCATCCACGGCCAACGTCCGGATTGGCCGGAGGGCAACTTCATGGCAGGCGGACTGGATTCGATAGGATTCGTGAAGCTAAACGGCGGTCTGGACGGCGACTACCATCTTGCCACCTCCAGCAAATTCAAGGGTAAAGCGACCGATGGCCGCGACCCCGGGGCCGACGTGGATGTGGTCCTGACAGCAATTCGAGGAGTTCGCTGACAGCCTGTGATGCAAGTACGATTTGGATCAGGGTATGCCTTCAGGCATACAGGAAGTGCCGTGTGATGAGAACGCCTTCAGGCGCTGGTTTTAGTCGATGGAGTTTCATCGCACGCTGCTAACTAAGCAGTTCCTTGCGCGCGCGAATCTGGCCGCGTTGATCCGCGGGCTTGCGGCCTCGGGCGGACTTATGGGGACTCCTGGGACTGCTCAACTTTCTGCGTCTTGCCGAGCATCTTGAGTTGATGGTCGAGTTCCTGGAATCGGCGTGTGATGGTATGCAGGACAAGGCCGACTGCGATCAACAGCATTCCCGATAGGACCAGCCCGACCGCCAGCACGGCCGAGGGAAGCCGCGGAACCAACCCGGTCTTGATGAAGTCAACGATGACAATCGTTCCTGGCACAAGACCGAGCAAAATTAGCAATAGCCCTGCCAGTCCGAAAAAAGTCAACGGTTTGTAATCGCGAAACAACGTGAGAATCGTGTTCAGGATTAGAAAACCGTCGTGCAGAATGCGGATTTTCGAGAAGCTCCCCTCAGGTCTGGCCTTGAGATGCACGGGAATCTCGACAATGCGATAGCCTCGTCCCAACGCTTTGATGGTGAGCTCAGTTTCGGTTTCAAATCCTCCGCCGAACAGGGGAATGTTTTTCACAAAGCGGCGGCTGAAGGCGCGATAACCGGAGAGAATATCCGTGAGTTTTACTCCAAAAATGAAGTTGATTACCCGAAGGAATAAGTAGTTGCCCAAGCGGTTCAAGGATCGGAACTCGCTTTTCGACTCTTGGGTCAGTCGGGACCCCACCGTCATGTCAGCGTTTCCGAGTATGATGGGCTCGATCAGTTTGCCAACATCGCCCGTCGGATAGGTGCCGTCACCATCCACCATGACGAAGACATCGGCTTCGATGTCCTGGAACATTCTTTGGACCACATAGCCTTTGCCCTGACGCAGCTCGAAGCCGACACGGGCGCCAGCATCCCGGGCAACTCCCACCGTGCGATCCGTGGAGTTGTTGTCGAACACCCATATCTCCGAACCGGGCAATTCGGCCCGGAAGCTGCGCACCACGTCCCCTACCGTAAGTTCTTCGTTGTAACACGGAATCAGAATTGCAATTCTGGGCTGTTTCGTCATGCGGCTCGATACCTCAACGATAGGTCAGTTCGTACACCCGGTATACCTGGCTCGTGAAAGCACAGTGGAATCGAATGCCATCGACTTCATCGTCTGGATCGCAACTGTTCGGCAATGTGAGCCAGCTGCGGATCGCGCCCCCGCTCGCATACACCACTAACCGGGGATGCGCGGCCTGGAGGTACTCCCGCGCGGTGCCATCGTTATAGTTCTTCATGCCTTCCATATACAGCTGCGGAGTGCGCACTAAAGGAAATCCTGCCGCATCCGCAATTTCGTTGGATTCAGCGAGGTAGTTATCGATCAGCACGGAGTCATTGGGGCCCATATGTCCACGAAGATAGCCCGCGACTGCAGCAATCCGTGAACTATACCGCAAGCGTGGTGAAACGGAGATGAACTTGTCGGCATAGCGATTGGGAATCTCACTTATGGCCAGTACCAGCGCAGCGTTACCGCAAAGAAAAAGGATCAGAAAGACCTGCGCCATTCTTGACCGGGAAGCGGTCCACCCCGCCATCAGCTTGTCGAATCCGAAGCCGGCCGCGACGGCAAGAAGCGCGCCAATCGATATGGAGTAGCGCGCGTTCGCCAGCAAGCCATGGGTAAGAATCTGATAGAACTGAATAGCCCCAAAGAAAAGAGTGACGGCGGCAAACGATGCTGTGGGCCAGCTCGAAAATGATCGGTACAGTCCGTACAGAGCGCTGAGGAAAGCAATCGGAGACAAACTAATCAGCAGCACGGCCGGAAAAACCGCTAGCTGGGCGATCATCGGCTTTGGGTGTTCCGCAAGGAACCACGCTACCCGGGAATGATTCTGAGTCACAAGGTACAGCGGATCCCCAAATGTTCGCCACGAATAGGACATCATGAATGCGGGCCAGGCTCCGGCAGTGACCCCGAATACAGCCACCTTCCGTATCTGTCTCCAGTCATACCAACGCTGAGCGGGTTGGAACAGAACCCAAGCCACAAGACTCATGCCCAAGGCAGCGAAGATGATCCAGGCCTCGTATCGAATTGCCTCCGCCACCGACAGGCTGATGCCAGACAAAGCCAGGTACCAGGTACTCGCGTCTTCATTGGAAGTGGCTAAGTAAAAAAGCAAAATTGCCATTAGGGTGAAAAACAGGTAAGGAACCTCCGACGAAGATGTCGTGCTGTACCCAATGTGCAACGTGAAGAAACTGAAGACCGCCACCGAGAGCATTGCGGATCGCGCACCGTAGAGTACGCGAGCGAGGCGCCACACAACCACGATGGAAGCGATTCCGAGAACCAGGCTCAGACACCGGCCGGCAAGCAGTACGTTGTGACACAATACATTGAGGGCCGCGATCAGCCAGAAGTGCCCAGGCAGGTAGTTGCCGAAGACGATTTTCCATTTCGGCGATTGTACCCACTGAGCGGTCGTACGAACTCGCCCCCCGGCATCCCCTCCGCTATTCGCCGAATAGAAGAACGAAACGATCCGCAACAGCGCTCCCACCGCAATCAGCACCCAGACGTACCGCGAGCAGTTCTTCAGTGTGTCCTTTATCTGCGTCGTTTCGCTCATGATGACGACTTCTCCGGACAAATCGGGGGCGTTGCTGTGGCTCTGGAACTCGCTTCTTTGCGAATCTCCATTTTGGCTTCAAAAGTGCCGCTTAGTATACACGATCTCGCCCGTCCGCGGCACCGTGAAATGATTTTCATCTGGAGCGCCCCGAGTCGGTATGTGATCCGTACCAGCAGGCCTTCGCCATGGTCGTCGGTAGTGGCGATGGCGGCGGGAGTACAGTGTGTCTCCGGCCAGCGCAAATTTGTTCTCGAACCAGAAAACGCGTTCGGCGTGTGGCCCTCGAGTGGATCGCCAGAGCAGAATTGTGCTAATTTCGTGGGAGCGACTCCAAACAACCGGATCGCAGCTTGCTGGAAATCGGGCAGCGTGTTCCAAGGGAACGTGCTGGCAGGAGAGTAGCAAAGTAACCTTCGTAACCCGGCGACTTTCATCGGCCAGTAACTTTCCCATCTGGCATGGTGATAAACTTCTGGTAGTTGGCAATCGAGAATCCAAGCAATCGCAAAAGTAGCCCTGTCTTCGTGATGGGCTGTCACCGTTCGGGAACAAATCTCCTCTATGACATGCTGCTGTCCGCCGGCGGGTTTGCAATTTACCGGGGTTCCCTGCCTGTCTATGAGACGCTGATCCCGCGGTTTGGTTCGATGGAGCACCGCAGCAATCGGGAAAAACTTCTCCGAACCTGGCTGCGCAGCGAAGGTTTTCGCCGAACTGGCTTGGGCGGAGACCAGTTGTCGGAGCGCATCCTGAACCAATGCAGCAACGGCGGGGATTTCATCCGCGTGGTAATGGATGCGGTCGCCCAGAGTCAGGGAGTTTCCCGCTGGGCCGCGTACGATCCAGACAATGTTCTTCACCTGGAGCGGCTGAAGGCGAGCATTCCCAACGCACTTTTTCTGCATATCATCCGCGACGGACGCGACATCGCTCTGTCGCTCAAGAAAATGGGTGGCTTCAGTCCCCTGCCTTGGGACCGCAGCTTAACCAGGAGCCTCGTGGCGACCGCCTTATATTGGGAGTGGATGGTCCGCCAAGGCCGCGCCCATGGCCGCAAGTTTCCCGCCGATTACATCGAGATACACTACGAAGACCTGATCACTAACCCGCGCGAGACGCTCGCGAAACTCGGCGGCTTGCTCGACCATGATCTGAACTACGATCGTATCCAGCGCGCCGGCCTGGGCCGCCTGTCGGAAACGAACTCTTCGTTTCGCGAAGAAGGCGCGAAGGGCAAAATCAATCCGCTCGGCCGCTGGAAAGAACGCCTGACGCACGGTGAGATTGCCGCCATCGAAGCGACCGTGGGCGAGTGCTTGCAGGAAAATGGCTACGAACTGTCGCTTCCCGCCGGCGAGCGCAGACGGAGTTTGGGCCACTCGTCGATGCGTGGAATGTATCCCGCCTTTCTCGGCGGTAAGCAATGGCTGAAGTTGCACACGCCCCTCGGCCGGTTTGCCAGCCTGTCCGCTCTCGAGCTTGAAGGAGAACCGGTGCAGGTGGCGGGGTCGGTCCGGTCCTGATGATCGTCATGAATTCCAGGTTCATGGAGAACGCCCTCGCCGAAGATCAGCCAGCAGATCAGGACCCAGCAACGGAGTAGAGATCGGAGAAAAGCAACTGACTACTGCTCCTCATTCCTCACTAATTCCCGATACACCTTCAACCACTGTTGGCGCACGACTTCCCAGGTGTACTTTTGCGATTCGTGGTAAGCGTTCTCCGCCAGGCGATGGGCGAGTTCCGGATCGCGCAGCACTCGGATCACATTCGCGGCGAGCGCCTTCTCGTCGCCGACGGGCGAGAGTAATCCGGTGCGCTCGTGTTGCACCAGATATGGCATGCACTCGGGCGAGGTTGTCACCACGCGCGTGCCCGCTCCGAACGCCTCAATGACGGAAACCGGCATGTTGTCGAGCCATGATGCATTGATGAAAATATCCGCCTGGTCGTAGTACTTCCCGATCTCCTCGCGAGAAGCGACGCCTGTGAAATTTGCGCCGTCCAGTTTGAGATCTTCCACCAGCTTTCGGATCTCCACCTCAAGCGGTCCGCCTCCCACCAGATCAAGCCGCGCTTCCGGGTATACTTTGCGCACTTCGGCAAACGCTCGCACTACCACATCCACGCTGTAATAACGGGAGAATCCTCGCGTACACACCAGGTGCGGACGAAGCGGATCGCGCTGCCGATAACGAAACTGCGAAAAATCTACAAGATTAGGAACCGCGACCGATTGCAGATCAAATTCCTGGAATACGTCCACCAGGTAGCCGGATGGAACAACGATTTCATCTACCCGGGATAGCACAAACCGCCCTGACCGGAAGCGCTGCAAGTGGTCGCGCGCTTCCCCGCTATGGTAATGGATGAGCGCTTTCTTCGTGCGGAGCTTGGCGAAGAAAAAGGCGGGCGCGGGAGCCAGCAGAAATGACCAGTACGAAGCGGAAAAAATATGGGCGATGTCCACGTCTCGCAGGCCGCGCCATAGATCGAGAAAGTAGAGTGGCTCTCGCAGGGTCGTGCGCAATCCTCGAACGCCCTCAGCCCAGGCAAAGCCCGGGAGTAGCGGAGGATCCACGGCGATGAAGCTCGTTTCCACGTCCGGATCGTTCTGCCAAAGACGCAGCAGCAGGTCGGCCTGAACGGACTGTCCGCCAACATAATTCAGGCTGGGCCCGACGATGGCGACCTTCAGCCGTTTCTTTGAGCTTCGGTTGTCGGCCGCCATGTCCCGAGTGGGGTCCTCACACCTTTCTTTTCGAGCAGGGTTTGGTAACACGCTTCGTACCGGGCGCGAACGTTCTCAAGACCGAAATTCTCTTCGGCGAATTTGCGCGCGTTGTGGCCGAACTGAGCGCGTATAGAGGGCGCAGACAGCAACCGCTCGACCGCCGCCGCGAATCCTTCTTCGTCGCCGGCGGATATGAGTTGGCCTCGCTTTTCATCGCCTCGCTTTTCATCGATCAGTTCCGCGTTGCCGCCGACGCGATAGGCGACTACCGGCAACCCTGCGGCCATGGCCTCCAGAATGACGTTGGAGAGGCTTTCGGAGTCGGACGTGAGCACGGCAACATCCAGCGAAGCCATTACGGCCGGGATGTCGCGGCGATCTCCGAGGAAGACCACACGGTCCCCGATGCCCAGAGTCTGTGCCTCGCGTTCGAGTTCCGCGCGCAGCGGCCCGTCTCCCGCCAAAAGGAATTCGACGTTTGGCATCTGCTGCTGGATTCGCCTGGCAATGCGCATGAATCCGGAGTGGTTCTTGTAACGATGATTCATCCGCGCCACCATGCCGACGCGCAAACTGCCGGGTCTCTTCGGCAACGCTGCGGGCGCAGGTGCAAAAGCCTCTGCTGGAAGCGCGTTACCGATTACGACGAGTTTGTCGCGTGACATCCCCTCCGCTGCCAGACGATCCGCCGCCGCTCGCGAGTTGCAGACTACAGCGTCGCACCAGCGAAAGGCTGCCGCCTGCGCGCGAAATTGTCTCGGCGTTAGCAGATCGCCAATCTGGCGCTGGCTGCCGATCACGACAGGCACGCGGGCAAAGCGGGCTGCCGGAATCAGCGTGAGGTTGGTATAAAAATCGAAGGCATGAGCGATCTGGATATGCTGCTGCCGCAAACATCGGCTGAGGCGCAGGCGAGTCCGCCACGACGCCCATCCGTACAAGTTGCCCCCAAGCCGAAACTCCGGGACTTCCCCGAAATCATTGGCGAATGAACCTATTCTCTGAATGCAGCCGAGGTGAACCTGGAATTGTTCGGGCCCCAGATTCTTCGCCAGCACGGCAAACTGGCGTTCCGACCCCCCGGTCTCGAAACTATTGGTCATCAGAAACAGGCGGACTCGACTGGGCGGAGACGCGGCAAGCCGCGTCTCTACAGGAGTGTCGATGGCGCGCAATTTCTCCAAGTCATTCTCCTGGTCAGCCGTTCTTCCGGTCAGTCGTTCTCCTGATCATTCTGCGGCTGGTGCAGTGGTCATCGTAGAAGGTGAAACCGGAGACGAGATCGGAGATGAAACCGCGGCATTCGTTCGCGAATCCTCCACCCGCGGAAGCGAGAATAGTCCCGCGGGCTTGGTGAACTTCTCCAGGAAATTTCTGTGCCACAGCTCGAACATGAGCAACCGCCAGATGCGACCGGTCAACTCCCGGCCTCTGTAGAGGTGATCGTTCATCAGCTTGCGAATGCCATCAGCCTCGAAATATCCGCGCTGCAAGGTGCGTGGCTCCAGCAGGATCATGAGCACGTCTTTCAGTTCGTTGCGCATCCAGTGCACGAGCGGCAGGGCGAACCCCTGCTTCGGGCGATAGAGCGCCTCGCGGGGCACGCCGACACGCTCCGCCAGTTTTCGCAGGATATATTTCTGCGTACTTCCGCGCAGCTTCCACTCCGGCGGCAGCCCCGTGACCCACTCGATGAACTTGTGATCCAGCATGGGGACACGGACTTCGAGAGAGTTCAGCATGCTCATCCGGTCCACTTTAGTCAAAATGTCGCCGACCATGTAAGTCTTGGTATCAACATATAGTAGCTCGCTGACCGGATCGCGCGCGGGAGCCTTCGCAAAATAGCGCAGCAACACGTTCTGAGGATCGTCGCTGCGGCGCAATATCTGCCGAAAGTCATCGGATAACAGCGGCGTAGTCCGCTCGAAAGCAGGCACAAAAGAGAGTCCATCCACATATCGTTCCCGCCAGGGCAAGCTGACGTTGTAGCTGAATCCGCGCCCCGACATGCCGTTCGGCAGACGGGGAAAAATCTGATCGCGGAAGAATTTTCGCGCCCAGTCAGGAATGTGTTCGAAGAAACGGCGGTTGGAATGAATACGGTAACGGTCGTACCCGCCAAAAATTTCGTCGCCGCCGTCGCCGGAGAGCGCTACGGTTACGTGCTTCCGCGCCATCTGCGAAACGTAGTAGGTAGGCAGCATTGAGGAG
>Ga0181532_10003874_pt1 | contig 13318 bp, 13 predicted proteins | sample PEATcosm2014_Bin_33_FD_119768 | JGI IMG/M metagenome (GOLD analysis project Ga0181532, IMG submission 119768) | Peatland microbial communities from MTU Mesocosm Facility, Houghton, MI, USA - PEATcosm2014_Bin11_30_metaG | ecosystem: Environmental > Terrestrial > Soil > Wetlands > Peat | place...
CGATCACGACTTCTGCAAGATTCACCAAGAGGCGGATTCCTTCGACGCTTGGCTTACCTCTTTCCTACGGCTTGCCAAATGAGAATGCCGAACCAGAGCGTCGAGCCAACGGGAGGCAGCCGTTACGGTCAGAGTGCATTCGCAGGTCATTGGCGGCTGCCTCCCGTGGCTCACGCTCACCGTTCGGCCGCGCACCCTTTATGACCGACTACTGAAATTGAGAGTATGAAACACAGCCGTATTGTAGGGCTTATATTGCTGCTCTCGGTTCTATTGCCCTCATGCTCACAGCGGCACTTTCCTGCCAGCTACCTTATCGGTCCCGCTACAGTTCTCGAATCATTTCGCGAGGAATGGATAAAGCAAAACAAATCCCCTGCTTTTGATGTTTCACGCTTTGCGAAACCGCCGGGTACCTACTGTAACTTCACAAACACCATCAGTGCTGCGGGGCGTGACTACAAGTGTCTATTTGGTGCGCGACGGGAGTATTGGCCTCCCGGTATATTGGCTATCACAGTGGACGGGATTATTCTGTGGGTTCGTGACCAGGATGGAAAAGTCACGCTTTCACCAGAAGTGAATGGAGTTGATTGGTAAATCGCGCAGCATCGAGATTCATTACTATGAGGCAAGCAGAGCCGAACTATTCGCTGCACTGGACCGGGAGCAGCCGGTTCAGTCTGGTTTCAATGGTAGCGTCACTGGCGGCTGCTCCCGGCCAGTGAGCTTTGCGTTGACCACCCCTCCCCAGGTGCATTTTGGGGGTGGAGACGTCGCCCCCGACAGTCAGCGTCTGCCTGCCGTAGAGCCGGGCATCTTGCCCGGCGGAATAGCCGTCCCGCAGGCACCCGACGCTCCTCCGGGCGGCAGGATGCCGCCCTCTACGGCAGGCAAGATGCCTGCCGCTACATGGTGGCAGCGTCCAGGTGCGCCCCCGCGCCGCTACGCAAGAAATGTGTTCTTCCCTTTGCCGGACGCGGCGATAGAGTCACAACCAATCAAGCGCCTGCGGTGCATTTATTGAGAGTTCGTAGCGCGACGGCCCGGGCGCCCTGGAAACCAGCCGTGAATACGACCTTCAACGACAATCCGCACCTGGCCCGGGTGACCGCCGGGCAGCAACTGCTCTTCCCCGCCAATCCGCGCGCGCTCTGCGAGCAGATGGGACTCAACTGGTGGACCGCGCTCAAACTCCATGAGGACGGCTGGCTGAGCTTTAATCCAGCGGCGACACCCCGACTGGATGAGGTGCAAGAGGCCGAGCTGCGGTTTGTGGGATCGTTGATCATCGCCGGGTGCGACCACAGCATGCTCCCGCTGCTATTGGGCGGCCTGCAAAAGCCTTACGCGTACGACGGCAGCCGCCTCTATTATGATTGGGCCAGCCGCCGCTGGCGGCTGCTACCCGATCCGCAGGCACATCCGGAAGACACCTTCGCCGAGTGGCTGGCTGCCCTCGTTGCGAGCGGGGACACCGGCTCGCTGGCCGGGATTCTGGAACTGGGCCAGGATGCCCTGGCGCGCGTCCGCGTCGGAACGGCCCGGGAGGATCTGGGGCGCCTGGTGTGAGGAGAAGTCCGAAAGCCGAAGTCCGCTGCAGGCAGAAGCATGGTTGAATGCGCCTCGAGGGCTTGCCCCGCCGGCCCCTCAGGGCTCGCGCAGGAAAATGTGCGCCAGCGAGCCACGCTCCGTGCGAACCACCATCCCCGTGGTGACATTGTGCCGCCCGAACCATCCCTGGCTGGTCTCCAGCACAAAGTGAATGCGGTCCGAGGTGGCAACGACGGCGTTCGTGTTGTGGGGCTCCAGGTCGTGAATTTCCAGGATCACGCCTTCCGGATCAATGTAAGCCGCCGAGAGCGGCAACGGACAGTTCATCATCCAGAAGGAGGCGCGCTCCGGCACCGGCAGCACGAACAACATGCCGGCATTTTCCGCCAGGTTGGTGCGAAACATCATGCCGGTTTGCTGCTGCACCCCGGTCAGTGCGAGTTCGGCTTCCATTTCCTCAGCTCCAAGCCACAGCTTCATGGTTTGCAATTTCGGCTGCGCCGCGGTAGGCAAACCCGGAATGGCCGCCGGAACGGTCGCTGGCGGAGCCGCCTTCCGGCAGCCGCCAGTGCAGCCTGCCCACACGCTTGCTGCCAACACTACTGTCAGGATGCGTAAGCACTTCACGGCTCAGGTGCCTTGCCTCTCGTGCTCGCTATTCCTTCTGCGCGTTGTGCGGCCGTTGCCGCCGGGCGAGCTGGCCCTTGAGAAAGGTGTCCGGCGGCGCCTGCTGCCAGGCGGAGTACCAGATGTCGGCGAGCAGTTGAGCCGACTTCGCCATCTGGGCTTCGAGGAACTCTTTGCCTTCCATGCCCTTCTCGCCCTCGCCGGAAAGCTTGCCGTCCTTTTCCAACTGATACAGCGGCTCGACCAGCTTGTTCTGCCCAATCAAAAACAGCATCGCCGCCTGGAACATTTCCTCCGGCTTGGCTGTCCGTCCATCAATGGACACCAATTGGGCGGGATGGAGCCGGCGCTCGAACTCCTCCAGCTTCACCCCGCCTACCTTGTTGAGGTAACCGCTGTCAATCCAGCTATGGAAGCTTGAGTTGGTGCAGTAGCGCTCCGGGTTCGCTCCGACCCAGCCATGGTGATGAATAGTGGTGTGGAGCGGCTGACCGGCGTCGCCCACGAAATGGCCCATGGTGCCCATGACATAGATAATGTTCTCCTTCGCATTCGCGATTTCCTCGGGCGTGCCGCCGTCCTCCTCGAAGGTCTTGAGGTAAGAGAAGTTGGATTTGAGCTTGCCGTAGTTCTCCGCGATGGCCCAGGGCACGAAGCCTATCAACTCCCGGGTATGATCCTCATTCCTCGCCTCATTGATCGGCGGGCACTTTTCGGGGTGCGCCTTGCGGAACCCGATCAACTCCGCCGCAAACTCATAGCGGAACACCGGGAGCGACTCCGGCTTGAGCCCATAAACCGCCAGCTCCTCCAGGTCCAGGTAATGGTCGGGCGCGCTGTAGTGGGAGAACGACAGGTCCCTTACGTTGCGCCAGCGGTCCGGTTCGCCGGACAGGAAGCCGATGCGGTCGGCTGCTGCAGGAGTGCGCACGAAGGCGGGGAAATTGGTCGGCAGCGCCGCAAGGGCGGCTTCATTGATGATGCGGTGGTAGGTGTAATCCCACGCCAGAGCAACCCCGCCGCCAAGGTGAGTAAACGCCAGGAGCCCCAGAGCCAGAAGCGATGATCTTCTCATGATTGGTCTTAGATAATCGCACCAGTCTAGTGCCGTGGCCGCAAAAGGCAAAAGGCAAATCGGGTGCGCCCCCCTTGCGCCGTCTGACGGCAGTTTTCGCTGGCTTCCCAAACGAGAACGGGCGATGGTGAGCAAGAGTGAGAGCAGTCCAGGTGAGCAGGCATTGAGACGATCCAGAACTGTCATGCAATTACAAGCCAGCTTTCGATACAACACGAAGCCTTCATCCCATTGGCCCGCGATGGCGCTTTTTACCGCCGCGCTGGCCCTCCTCGTCAGTTGCGCTGCTAAGTCGAACAGCTATAGCGGGCCTGCTCCCAGGGCAGACCTGGCCGAATACCGACAGATCGCTTCCGAGGCCCGGAAGCTAGTGCAGGCAACGCTGGCTTCGCTGGACCGGACCGTGGCGCAGACCCCATGTCCGCCTCGGGTCTTCAAGGCGTTCAGCAAGGACGTGCAGCGGCTGGAAGTGGATTCTTTTAAGATCCGAGCGCGGGCGCAGGCGATTCGGGCCAGAGGCGAAGCCTACTTCGAGCAATGGCAGGAGCAGCTCCGCAGCGTGAAAGATCCGGTCGCCCGCCAGTTGGCCGAGCAGCGCCGCGATCGCTTGCAGGAGAGGTTCACCCAAATCCGTCTTGATTCCCAGCAAACCCGCGAGGCGTTTCAGCCCTTCATGGCGGGCCTGCGCCATTTGCGTAACGGGCTGGAAAACGACCCCGCCCTTGCGGGCACCGCCTCCATGAAGGAGTTGATCCGGAGCACGCGCGATAACGGGCAGAAGGTGCAAACCGGGCTCGCGGCCATTCTTGGGGAATTGGACGCAGTGGCGGCGATTCTAAAGCCCGACCAGACTGCCAGGAAAGGTTGATATGAAGTCGAAGCTCAGAGAACTCGTTCCGCTCGCCGCAGTAACGGCCTGTCTCCAACTCGCTCGTTTCGGGCGGCCCAAGCGCGCGGCCTGTCCGCGCTCCGGCCCGTCCGCATCGCGCGCCGGCTTTCAAGTGGTCGGGCTGGCCGGCCTCGCCATCCTTTGGGCGGGCCTGCTCGATGCCCAAGTGCCTTGGGGCTACGGGCCGCCACCCGGCGGACCCACGCCGAACACGCCGATGGCGCAACAAAACGCCCAACGCACGGTCCGGTCGCAAGTGAACTGGTTTCAGAACAGCACCCAATCAGCCTCGAATTACGGCGGCGGGGGTTACGGGATGGTGTGGCAGCAGTTTCAGATGCTGCAGGGCGCATACAACGCCTTCAAGGCCACGCTGACCCAGCAGCAGTTGTCCTCGGGCGCCAACCAGGTGGCCGAACTGGATGCGGGCCTGGGGATTCTTGAGGAAGCCTTCACCAACTACACGCAGGACGTGGCCAACGGCCAGTCCAGCGCCTCGGCCTTCAACAACATGTGCCAGGTGCTCTACCAGGCCTCGGGGGTGTGGCTGCAGGAGTTCAACTCGGTTTGCAGCCGTCTGCGGGTGGGCTGGCGGTGATCACCCCCGAAAATGTGAAGGCGCTCGCAAACCAGGTGATTAACGCGGTGAGTGCCACACCGACTTTCTAGGTTGGACGGCAGTTACCGTTCCCGGTCTCCAGCCTCTTGGTTGCCCTCCGACCGGGCCATGCAGGCTCGTTCGACCTTCGGATCGAAGAACACGAGTTCCTTCTTCCCGTCCACCTCCGCGATGAAGCAGCTCCCTTTGGGGAACGAGGCAACCAGCTCTGCATCTGTCAGGTGCCGCGCTGGCGGAGCAATCTTCGGCACGATGGCATGTGCCAGCGTGACTGGCCGGGGAGCCGCCGGGCGCCACCCAAGCCAATGCCCCGCAAGCACGATCGCCGCAGCCAGCCCCGCTACGCTCCCCGCCCAACGCGTCAGCCGGCGATTCCGCTGCCCGACGCGGTAGGTTCTCAACGCCTCGGCCTTGAAGGCGGCGCTGGCGGCCTGCCAGCTTTCATCGCACAACATGGCGTCCAGCAGGGCGTCGTCTCGTTCGGGGTCAGCATTCGTTCTCATGGCGCAGATATTTCAACACTTGTTCTTTGAGCCGGTGGCGGAGCCGGCCAAGGCGCGATTCCACCGCCTTGTACGTCTGGCCCGCTTCGTCCGCCAGTTCCTGGAGCGGCCGCTTGTCCACGTATGCGGCCTGGAGCAACTCCCGGTCCTCGGGCGGCAAAGCCGCAAGCACTTCGGTCAGGATTTCACCCAGCCGATGTTCTGGATTCACGCGACCGTTGGGCTCGCCCGACCATTCCTCCAGTGGGACAAACCGGCCCAGCCGCTTGCGCGTCCGCAAGTGGTCAATGAACGTGTTCTTGGCCAGCACGCACAGCCAGGCCCAAAGCCTCCGCTCGTCGCGGAACACGTCACACCGCCTGGCCAGCTTGATGAGCACGGCCTGACAGACCTCCCGGGCTTCGTTCTCATCGCCGCGGGCCAGGACGAGCAAGAACTTGTAGAGGCGAAAGCTGTAAAGGTCGTAGAAGCGAGAGAAGGCCTCCGCGTCGCCGCGCCGCACCGCGCGCGTGAGTGCCTGGATGTCGGGTGCAGTAGTCACCTGGCGAGGCTGCGAGTCAGCAGCGTACTCCGGCGGCAAATCGGCAAAGGCGAGTGGCGGATCAGGACCCGGAGGTCTGACCGCCGTCGCGGCGCTGCCTTCATCGCGCGGCCACATGCTGGGCTAAGGTATCATTTTCCCGGTGACGAGCCACCCGGGGTGCCCGCGGGCGCCTTCCCCGCCCGGTCTTTTGCCTGACAAGCGGCGACGATTGATTCCACCATCTCCACGAAGGACTCCGTGCCGGTCGCAACGAGCAGGCGGGTCTCATTGTGCATCGCCACCGTGCCGTCCAGGCTGTGAGGGCCGGAGGGACCTTGCAGGAGAGATGCGTATACCATCGCTTCCCTCTGTGACCGGTCAATGTCCTCCTGCAATTTGGCCCTTTCCGCGTCGCTGATTCCCGAGATGCTAAAGGCTTTGACCCTGATACTCGACTGCGCGTCAGTCATGGCCTTGCCAGGGACGAACATCACCACCGAGGGCTTCGCCAGGTTGCCTTGCACCAGCAGGCTTCCGAGCTCAGGTTTCTTCTGCCCCACCAGGTTGTAAAGGCTCACTAGCCCCGAGAGCCACTTGTCCGGTCCCACTGCGCCTGTGAGTGACCCTAGCGAGGCCTCGCTGATGCGCAGTCTCGGGATATGCACATCCGCCATTTCTTTCGGGATGTCCGCCATGCTCAACCAGTCAACCCGGTATTGCCGCTGCACAGCGTCGAGGAATTGGACGGGCGTTCCGCCCGGAAAAGCGAAGTCGTTCTCCTCCATCTGCGCTGGCCCGGCGCCGCGCGGCGAGAAGACCACGCCATAATCCTCAATGGAGTACTTGATTGGCCTGTCCGCCACCTTGACCACGGCGTCCAGCACATCCACCAGCCGCACGTCGTTAAGCGGCGGGCTGATTCTGATCGAAATGGAGCCTGGATCAACCTGCTCGGGAGGAGGAGCCGGCATGGGTAGGCCATTTTCTCCGAGCACCACAGCCGGGGCAGGGGTAACCTCGCCGGGGTCCAGGTTCTGGTTCATGAGGAAATTGATGCCCTTCTTCTCCGGGTCCCGCTTCTTGGCCTCCTCTCGGAGCTGCAGCACCACTTCACTCAGAGGCAGGCCGTCATACTTCACGTTGTCAAACCGGATGCGTTCGAGCTTATTGCTGATGGCCAACCGGCCTTCGCCAGCGGCGGCGGCAGGCGCTGGATTCACGGCCACGGCCTGCCCAGTGCCCCGTGGCGAGAACACCACGCCATAGTCCTCAATGGAGTATTTGATCCGCTTGTCCGCCACCTTGACTATGACGTTCAGCACGTCTAACAGCCGCACGTCGTTGAGCGGCGGTGTGATTCTGATGGAGACGGAGCTCACATCCATCTGCTCTGCCGGGGCGCCCTGGAGGGGGTTGCCGTCCGGTCCGATCATCGGCGCGGGAGTGGGGATAGCCTCACCGGGGTCCAGGTTCTGGTTGATGAGAAAATTAATGCCCCTCTTCTCCGGGTCCCGCTTGATGGATTCGTCCCGGAGCTGGAGCACAACCTCCCCGAGCGGCAGGCCGTCGTATCGAACGTTGTCCAGCCGCATGCGCTCGAGCTTGGCAATGATGACCTGCCGGCCCGAGCCGGTTGGCCACGCTGATTTCACTTCATCGTTGGTCTGCGCCAGCGTCCCACGGGGCGCGGCCAGCACCAGCGGCAGCGCCAGGGGAATGATCGTGAGGAAGGTGAGTCTTGTATTCATATTGGCCTGCTTAGTTCGTTGCCATGATCTCTGGTTTCTCCGTCCACGCAAAGCCCGAACTGGGATTGCGTCTGTCTTTCACCAAGGAAGACGACGCCCACCCTGAGAATCCCTCACACTTTCTCCCTACTCCGGCCCCTTGCGGGCACCTTCGGGCGCACTGCCCAGCTTCAGGATGATCACAATCGCCGGCACCGCACACAGAGCCGCGACCAGATAAAGCACGGGTTCCGTTTTTCGGATGAGGTGGTGTACTATCCCGATCGGCAGGAGGAGAATCGCCACCACAACCGCATCCCGCAACACCGCCTTTCCCGCGACGCTCGCTCTCCCCTGCACGCGGGTTTGCTTCCATTTCTCGAAGGCCAGCATCAGCCAGAGCATCCCCGCAAAAGAGCTCGCATACCACAGGAGGAGATAAACCCGCGCGGTGCGATAACCCACAGTAAACAACGTGGCCTGAAGCACAGGAATATGCTGGACCCACCACCCATCTTTGTGGGTGCATGAATCCCACAACAGATGCGTCCAGGTTCCAATGAGCAGGGAAACCAGCACTACCCAGGAGGAGTCGCGCGGAAGCCAGCATAGCGGAAGCAGCACCCGCTGGTAAGGCTCTGGCAGTATCCTCACGGCTGGAGCGCGCAACGCGTAAAACAGCACCATGGCCAGGATTCCCACTGGCAGGCAGAAGACGATGCTCCCGACGAGTTTATGGCTGAATATGTCCACGTGCTGCGCCTGAAAGACGTAACCCACATCGGGAGTGAGGCTGCCGACGACCAGGGCAGGGAAGCTCAGCCACCGCGGGCAAAAGCGCCGCAGCGGCAACACCGCGGCTGGGTGAGCCAAAGGAAATGCCATGCCAATAGATTAGCCTGGGAAAGAAGCTAACCGCTGGGCCGCCGCCAGTAAAGCCTTGGCCCGCTCAAGGACCAGACTTTGAGCCGCCCCTGCCACAGGGCTGAAATCACCTGCTTGGGCGGCCGGTTGTCCTGCGCGCGGCTGACGAATACCGTCCCGGCCGGACAGCCGCGCCAGGTCTTCATTACCGTCGAACCACCTTAGCTCTGTCCATGCATGGGCGTGGGAAAACCCCATTGAGAGTACCTTGCACCCGCCTTAGTGTGACGGTGGTTGAAAGCTTGAGATGATGCCCGGCTTAAAGCGTTGCGACTGGCGAAGGCGGCTTGCCTTCACCCTGATTGAGCTGCTGGTAGTCATCGCCATCATCGCCATTCTGGCTGCGTTGCTGCTCCCGGCCCTGGCGGGGGCAAAGGAGCACGCCAGGCGCACGGGTTGCGTCAGCAACGTCCACCAGTTTCTCCTCGCCGCTCACATGTATGCCAACGACAACGACCAGGGGCTCCCCAGCGGCGCTTCCGACAGCAGTGCGCCAGACGGCGTGCTGGACGACTCCATTCCCATTCTCTCGGCCACCACGCGCACGCAGATGATCCAATACGCCGGCAGCTACAAGATGCTGGGCTGCCCCAGCCTCGGCGCGCCTTTCAACACCGCTGATGGCTGGTACCAGGACAGCTACGGCTACGTCATTGGCTACAACTACCTGGGCGGGCATGCGAACACTCCGTGGCCGTTGCTGACGGGCGGCGAAGCGTGGTTCTCACCCCAGAAGCTCACCGACGTCAGCCCCAACATCGGCCCCGGCTCGCCCTTGCTCACCGACATGAATGACTGGTCGCCCGGCTATGGCGGCTCCATTGTTCCGCATGGCCGCAACGGTCCCGTGCAGGCGAACGGTGATTTCAGCAACCCGGGCGCAAGCGGCCTGTCGGTCGTGGACTTGGGGGCGATGGGCGGGAACATTGGCAACCTCGACGGTTCGGTGATTTGGCGGGCGATCAAGCAGATGAAGGCGCGCCGGGGTTCGCAGCAGTACGACGCCGACGGCTGCTGGGCGATGTGGTAGCCCGGTGCGCCGCCGGGTCATTGCGCCGGATAGCGCCAGACCCAGTCTCCTTTGTGAGACTTTGTTCTGGTCATACCAGCCCGCTGGAATCAGCCGGGACAGGGCGAGCTCGAGGGATTGCCCGAAATCGGCAGACCTCGAATCTTCGCCTCCGCCGGCTATTCCATCCAGCCCCCTGGGACCCGCCTTGTGAAGGTAATCCACCACCCAGAGCCAGCAGCGCGTCCGTTCTCCGAGCATGACAGTCCTGTAATCCGCCAGGAAGTCCAGCTTGCTCAACTCCCCCTCGATCACGGCCAGGTCGGTGGCGGTCCATTGCCTCTCGGCCAGGCCCTCCCAGACCGGCTGTAACGCGAGCTGCAGCACTGCCATGCGGACGAGCTGTGAGATCAGCAAGGGCTCGTCCCGCCCAGTAGCAACACTCAGGCCTGGGCCAGGGCCATCCAGTTGGTCTGGCCGAAGCGGGCCTTGAACTTCTCGGCCAGCGATTCCGCGGCGGCCTGTCCCTGCACGATAGCAAAGGTGGTCGAGCCGCTGCCGGACATCAACGTGGCGGCGGCCCCGTTGGCGCGAAGGAACTCCTGGAACAATCCCAGCAACGGGTACTTGGCCAGCGCCGGCACCTCGAGCGAATTGTAGAACTCCTTGCCGGCGGCGTTTGCGTCGTTGCCCTGGAGAAGAGAAATGAGTTTGCGCGCCCGGCCCGCACGGCCGTTGAGCGCATCCGGGAACCATGCCAGGCGCTGATAGGCCCAGGAGGTGGAGATGCCGAAGCCGGGATGGATCAGCAGAAGCACCGTGCCCTTCAGCGCCGGGAAGAAATCGAGCTGCTGGACTTGCTCCCCGCGTCCGGTCGCCAGCGCCGGTTTGCTCTGCAGGAAAAACGGGACGTCCGATCCGAGGAATGCGGCGATGAGCTGCAGCTTGTCCGGCGCCAGCGGCTGCCCAAAGAGTTCGTTCAACCCGAGCAGCGTAACGGCGGCGTTTGCGCTGCCGCCTCCCAGCCCGGCGGCCAGCGGAATTCTCTTCTCCAGGTGCAGGCGCACGCCCTCTTTGATTTTTGCCGCGCGCAGGAACAGCTCCGCGGCGCGGTAGGCGAGGTTCCGCGGGTCGGCCGGCAAGCTGGGCTCGCTGCACGTCAATTGAATGCCCTGGCCCGCGCGGGTGAAAGTCAGCCGGTCGAACACCCCCACCGGGTGGATCACCGTTTCCAGTTCATGAAAACCGTCCTCCCGCTTACAGAGTATATTGAGCAGCAGGTTGACCTTGCACCCTGATTGCTTTTCCAACGTCATGGGATTTCCTTTGCCATAAAGCGCGGCCCAAAAAAAGCGCCAACACGCAAGTGTTGGCGCTCGACCAGGAACAATCGGATGAACTCAATGCAGGTCGAAAACCTTGAAACTGCTGCCCGGTGACCATGGCGCCACGTCGCCGCCGCTGAATCCGAGGTTCGCGTCGGTCGAGAACATCGAATCCGCAATCAGTCCCGGCTTGTAGCAGTCCGGATACAGATACCAGTCGCTGGGATTGACGTAACTGGTCCAGACCGGTTCGTACGGCGGCAGCGGGAACGTCACGATCTCAAACGCGCCCACGCCCGTCCGGGCCAATGATTTGCAGAAGCCTTTGATAAAGCCCTCCGCATAATGGTGTCCGGGCGTTTCGAACAGGGCGGTCTGTTCCATAGACCGTTGAATCTCCCCGAGGCGGGCGAACTCCATCGAGTCTTTCACGCCGCGCCCGAGTTTGGTTTGCGCAGCCGTGCAGCCGCTGGCGAGAATCCCGGCGAGGGTCACTGCTGCGAGGAGAGGAACTATGTTGCGCATACAATATCGTTTCTTGAACGCAGCTTACCGCCCAACCGGAACTTGTAAAGGGGGAATTTCCATCTTTTTCATTCGATACGGATGCCCCCGGAGCCCTCGAACTTGTGACAGGGCGGCTTTGTGGTAGTCTGCCTCCATGATTCCAGCCCGACGCTTTGTCTGGGCGGCCCTGTTATGCCTCTGCGCCGCCCGCTGCCTCGCCGATCCGCACCTCTCCCTGACTGCCGAAGAGCAGACCTGGCTGGCCAAGGCCAAGCGCTTTGGCCGCGCAGGCTGGATTTATCTGCACATCGAAGGCGAACCCCGCGAGCGCGGCTTCCAGCATGGCTACTTGCTGGCGAAGGAGATTGCCGAGGGCCTGCGCGTAACCCGCATTGAGTGGCAGCACCAAAGCTCAATGGACTGGCCCTGGCTGGTGGCCCGCGCCGCCACCATGTTTGTGCCCCGGATTGACCCCGAGAACATGGCCGAGTTGGAAGGCATGGTCGCGGGCGCCCAGGCCGCCGGCGTCAACGTCTCGCGCGACGAACTCATCGCCTATAACGGCATCATCGAGTTGAACGATTACTGGTGGCCGACCGAGCTGAAGAAGATCAAGGAAGGCCCCGCGCCGCCGGTCCGCGAGGCGTGCAGTTCGTTCATCGCCACAGGCACCTGGACCAAAGACGGGAACTTCGTCCTGGGCCATAACACCATGCAGTCCTACGGCGACGTGTTCCCCAATGTGATCGAGGACATTGTGCCCGCACGCGGCCATCGCATTTTCTGGCAGACCTCTCCCGGCTGGATTCATAGCGGAACGGACTTCTTTCTCACCTCGGCGGGCATTGCCGGGTCGGAGACCACCATCGGCGACTTTGAAGGCTTTGAGACCAACGGCATCCCCGAGTTCGTTCGCATGAGGCGGGCGACCCAGGACGCGAGTTCGCTCGACGAGTGGTGCGGGATCATGAAGCATGACAACAATGGCGGCTATGCCAATGCCTGGCTGCTGGGCGATGCCAACACGCGGGAGATTGCCCGCCTCGAACTCGGCCTCAAATACAGCTCCTGGGAAAAGAAGGGCGACGGCTACTTCGTTGGCTCAAACGTCGCCGAAGACCGCAAGATCCTGCTGCTGGAAACCGACCGCAAGGACGCCGACATCCGGATGTCCTCAGTCGCCCGGCGCGTGCGTTGGAAGCAGTTGATGAAGGAATACGCCGGCAAGATTGACGTAGCGCTGGCCAAGCGCTTCGAGGCCGACCACTTCGACACCTGGCGGGGAAAGGTCATTCCGGGCAGCCGGAGTCTGTGCGGCCATTTCGAGCTGGACCCCGAGGGCCAGGGGCACGACGTGCCGTTCGACTGCAGCGGAACCGTGGACGCGAAGGTGGTGGATGCGGCCATGACCAAGCGGCTGACCTTCGACGCCCGCTGGGGCTCGGCCTGTGGCAGGTCCTTCAACGCGGATAAATTCCTCGCGGCTCATCCGCAGTTCGAGTGGCTGGCCGAGTTCCTGAAGAGCCGCCCGAGCCAGCCCTGGACCACCTTCCAGGCCGGGGAATAGGAGTCAGGAATTCCAGACCCGGCAAAACAGCCGTCTTCTGCGGCGGCAAACTCTAAACCGCTGAAAAACCGAGTCTTTTCCCCTTGTCCTGCTGCGGCACGCGGCGGAACACGTTGAAACCAAAGACCCACCGCTGATCCGTAAGTCGCTCCGGTCTAGAGAGATACGCATTAGTTAAGTGCCGTTCAGGACGTGCCCTAATGGGCGACAACCGCACGGGGCGGTTGATCGGTCGCCCGTAGCCGCCGTGCTCCGCCGGAAACAGCCCAAGACCTTCGGGCCCTGACGGGGAAGGTTGGGTTCCAGTTCGACGCAGCCGCCCCCGAATGGCTGGGGCACCGGGTTGGCCCGGGAGTGGTAAGCCAGCGCTAAGACAGTGCCAAGACAGCACTAGGCTTAATACATTTTCTATTAAGCCTAGTGCTGTCTAGGCACTGTCTAGGCACTGGCCAGGCCATGGCTTGGCGGA
>Ga0181532_10003877_pt1 | contig 13307 bp, 15 predicted proteins | sample PEATcosm2014_Bin_33_FD_119768 | JGI IMG/M metagenome (GOLD analysis project Ga0181532, IMG submission 119768) | Peatland microbial communities from MTU Mesocosm Facility, Houghton, MI, USA - PEATcosm2014_Bin11_30_metaG | ecosystem: Environmental > Terrestrial > Soil > Wetlands > Peat | place...
AGATCATCAGGTAGCCGCCGAGAACGAATGCCTCCGCAACCGTCGTCAGCCACAAGGGCGTGTGCGACCAGCCAAACCGGTGATCGAGGCCGGGGAGCAGGAAGGCGATCAGCATAATCGCGGGGATGTGGGTGGCTTGCGATCGGGGGGTCAGTGCCAATGCCGGGGTGGCGACCGAGGGCGTACACATCCTGATCCGCGGATACCGGCGGGTTAGGCCTTCAGCCTGCTGGCAAACTTCTCCCGAATCTTTTTCACCTTGGGCGATACCACGGCCAGGCAGTAAGGCTGGAATGGGTTGTTGGCGAAGTAATCCTGGTGATAGTCCTCGGCGGGGTAAAAGGTTGCAGCAGGCTCAATCGCGGTGACGATTGGATCGGGGAAGACCTTCTCGCGCGCCAACTCCGCGATCACATCTTCCGCCGTCTTTTTCTGTTCTTGATCGAGGTAGAAAATCACCGAGCGATACTGCTCGCCGACGTCATTGCCCTGGCGGTTCAGTGTCGTCGGATCGTGCAGGGTGAAGAACACGTGCAGCAGATCGTTGTAGCTGATGATCGACGGATCGAAGGTGATCCTGGCCACTTCGACGTGTCCTGTGCGTCCGCCACAAACCTGCTGATAGGTGGGGTTCGCAACATGCCCTCCCATATAGCCGGAAACCACCGATTGCACGCCCTCCAACTGGTTGATTGCAGCTTCGACGCACCAGAAGCATCCGCCGCCAAGGATCGCTGTTTGTGTCATGGTGTTTGCCTCAGGACAAGATATAACAATCGACCGCAGGCGTGGCAAGAGGACGCCTCCGCCGCGGTGGGATATACTGCCGTTTCGTGAAACGCGGACATTAGGAGCACACACAGCATGATCGAACGACTGAGGGAGAGTTCGGGAGGAGTGCTCGGCTTCAAGGTCATCGGCAAGATGACCGCCGAAGACATTAAGGGCTTCGAGCCACAAATCGAACTTCTGATCGCCGAGCGCAAGCACAAGCCGATCGGCATCCTCGCCGATCTCTCACAGATGCATGGCGCGGACTGGGGCGCCCGCTGGGATGAGATGCGCTTCCTCCAGAAGCACACCGATCACATCGCACGCATGGCAGTCGTTGGCGCGGACAAGTGGGAGGAGATCGTGGCGATCATAACCGCGGGTGCGGCTGTGCTCCAGTCCGAGACGCGCTACTTCGAGGCCTCTGAGATCTTGCACGCATGGCAATGGGTCCGCACTGCCAGGCACGCTGAAGATGTTCCGGTGCGCCAGATCTCCGCTGGAACTGGCATTTGGAAGGACTACCATCCGGAGTACATGGGCTTGTGAGTCATGCCGCCGGCGGGACGGTCGGCACGTCGAGCATTCCCATCTTCTGTTCGAAGGGCAGAAACACGGAGAAAGCAGTTCCGCTTTTGCCCGGCTGGGTGGAGCTTCGCAGGGAAATGGTTCCTTCATGCTTCTCGATGATGCCGCGGCTGACCCAAAGTCCTAGTCCGGTCCCTTTTTCGCCTTTTGTTGTGTAGAAGGGAGCGAACAGATTTCTGCGCACACCCAGCGGAATGCCGGCGCCGGTGTCGAGGATCGTGACGCGTACCCCTTTGCGCGCGGGGTCGGAGGCGAGGCTTGATTGACGCAGATGGAGAATGAGCTTGCCTCCATGCGGGATGACATCAATGGCGTTGCCGACGAGGTTGGAGAACACCTGTCGCAGTTCACCGGGAAATCCGCGCACCGGGCGGGCCGTGTCCAGACGTTGCTCAACTTTAATGTGAGATCTCTTGATCTGCGGGGCGTGCAGAACCAGCACACTTTGGACTACGTCGGTAAAGTCCACCTCAACCGGAGCTCGGGCCTCGCGATGGAAGGTCAGCAGTTGTCCGGTGATCTGGGCGATGCGCGCCAGTTCGTCGCTGGCCATCTCCAGATACTGGGTCGAAGCCGGACCCTCATTTTGCTCGTGCCGCAGTAAGTAAATCAGGTTCGAGACCGTATCGAGCGGATTTCGGATCTCGTGCGCGATGGTCGCCGACAAACGTCCAGCGTGCGCTAGACGCTCGCTGCTGCGCAGCGTATGTTCCGTTTGCAGCCGCCGGGTGATGTCGCGGAAGACAATTACGACCCCGGCCAACTGGCTGCGGTCACTACGGATCGGAGCGGCGGTCAACTCAATCGGGTACTCCTGTCCCGAGCGGCTTAGCAGGACGAGGTTGTTCGAAAGCCCGACTACGGTTTGTGCGCGGCGAACGATTTGAACTGGATCGTCGATTGCGGCGCGGGTTTTTTCATCGACGATCCGCAGCACTTCCCTCAGCGGCCGCCCCTGAGCCGGCACATATTCCCAGCCGGTAAGCTGCTGGGCGACAGGATTGAGGAACGACACTTCGCCGGCCGCGTCGGTGGAGACGACGGCGTCGCCGATACTGTTGAGCGTGATCTGGAACGACTCGCGGCTTTCCGTCAATTGTTGTGCTTTGTCCGCTTCAGCCCGGAGATGGCGTTCGTAGGTGGAAGAGAGCTGGAGCAATTCGCGCCGCGTGAGAGTGAACAGGAGGAAAGCCACCAACAGAGAGAGTCCAACGGCAGTACCGTCGGCTATGTTGCCCAGAATCGTGGAGCGGCGGTAGCGGACGTTTCGCAACTGGTCTTCCGTGTCCAGAACCTCGCGCTGATTTGCCCGGACCTGGTCCATCAAATCCTTGCCGGCCTGGAAATCGCTAAATGTCAGAGGGGTGCCGACGGGCTGCCGCAAGAGAGCGTCCGCATAATTAATCCAGCGAAGATCAAGATCCTGGATCTCCCTTATCCGATGCTGCTGGCCGGGATCGTCCGCAGTGAGTTTCAGCAGGAGTGCTAGTTGTTCGGGGACCCGGGGTTTGGCGGCTTCATAGGGCTCCAGAAAGCTCCTATCTCCGGTCAGGTGGTAGCCCCGAACACCGGTTTCCATGTCCACCATGTAGCGCATTAACTGGCGGGAGTTGGAAATAACCTGCTCAGCATGATCCACCCATTTCAGGGAGCTGGTCAGGGTGAGGATTTCCACCAGGAGGGTTACCGCAAGCAGCACCAGCAATACCACCGGTATCAGAACGGTGCGGCGCAGCAGTCTCTGGAAACTGCGTTCGTCCATAACGGTCGTCAGGGCGTCGAACCGTTCGATGATACCGCAACCTGGCGACTCGTTGGCAATGGCAAGAACATTAGTTGCCCGGAGCGGAGGTCGCGCCCAAAACCGTGACGGCATCGCCCATCCGGATGGTCGTTCCGGTATGTTCGGGGCGGTAGTATTGGCCGAAGGCGACACCTTCGCCTTTGCGGCGGAAGGTCGCCAAGGTTTTCAACGGCTCAGGGCCGATCGCAACACCGAGTGCCTGGTCAACCGTTGTGGTCACGCAACGCTCGCAGGCTTTTATGGCGCGGAAAACGGCATCGCCGATCGTGATGCGTTGCCAGCGGTCTTCGTCGAACGGCGAGGCATCACGGACCACGATGTTTGGCCGGAAGCGGTTCATCGGCAACGGGACCGCGAGCCGCCGGTTCAGTTCCTCCAACGACGATTCGCTGATAATCAGGATGGGAGAGTCGTCGTGAAAAGCGACGTCGGTTTTCACGCGGAATACATCGGCCCGGATAGACAGGAGCCTGCACCGCAGCCCGAGCGCCTCGCTCAAAGCTAGATTGACGGACTCGACCGCCACTGCTCCCACATAAGAGGGACCGAAGACGTCCACTACGGTCTCCGCGGTTGTCCAGCCACTGGCGTCATGGGACACGAAGATATCCTCCCCGTCCGGAGCCGTGACCCGCAGGCCGTCGGCCTCCACATTGGGTAAAAGCGTGGCCAGGACCGGGCATTCGCGCTGGGTGATCATGTGTGACGCGGGATCCACTAGCATCCAGCGGCGATCGTGCTCGAGCCCGTAGGAACAGACTAGCGCTTGTTGTAACGCGATACCTCGCAGCGATTTAATCGGATATATGTTGATGGCGGAGACGTTCATCTTCGCCCCCAGCTCCACAAGCCATTGCTCTACACTGCTCCAACTGGCGGCTGCGCGATCTCCACGCTCGACGTGATCTGGAACGCGGGACTGAGCGAGCGGTACACGGGGCAGCTTTGCATGTAAACACCATGAACGCGTTCCACTGTATCCCGTACGGTGTCGGGCTCTTCGGCACGCAAAGTGTGCGTGACGTGCACGCGCCTGATAACCAGCACTCCTTTGTCATCCTCCACTTCACCGTGGACCTGGCAACTGAGGCGGCCTTCCTTGGCATCGATTTTGCGCGCATCCAGCGCGCCGGCAAAGGTGCCGAGCATTCAACCGCCCAGCGCGGCGACGACATAGTCGATGGTGGCGGCGTGCGGCTCGGGCAGCCGACTCTCGTCAATGCCGTAATGCTTCGCGATCCCGCCGTGCACGCTGAACATCACTGGCTGCGGCTCGCCGGGCAGATACGCTTTGCGCAGTGGTCCCTTGATGCGCTCGATGCGCACGTTGGACGTGTACGCTACTTCAGCCATGGAACCTCCTTGGTGCCTGCCAATCATACGCCTCGCGGACATGCGAGTTTGTTTCCACACCAAAATTGCTTGACACCATTGTCTTCCATGGATGACTGTGCCAAACCGGTGTACATCTTTGCCAGGCGAAGGTTGCACGGCGCTCGGAAATCCCCAGCTGGCGGCCGGCAGTCAAAAGTCGGTCGCCATTTCGTCCTTCAATCAAGGTGGCCAGAACAGGATCATCGCTTACCCTGACCTACCAGACAACCGGTGCCCGAATTGCGACGGGTGGACGGATCTCGGTGGACCGCCCGGCGCCACGCAACGCCAAGGTTGGATGTGGGAGGGCAATGACGCGAAGCATGCCGCCTATTGCAATCCCAGCCTCAGCTGGCGTGGCATATGCGCGCTGCAGCACAATTGTTGCGGCACCGGCATGGTCCAGGATGGCACCTTCGGCACGCACTTTGAGTTCACACCCAAGGGAACGCCCACCAACGACTTTGTCAATCTGAGCACCAACTATGGCTCGGGCCCTCATTCGCCGCCCAATCTGTGCCCGACCGGCGGACCCAATGACTGTGTGGACGAGGCAGCTGTTATCTTCTACAACGTGCCGATAGCATGGACTACGAACCTCGATTGTTCTTTTACCACGAAAGGCACGCAGGTGAAGGGTGGGCAGTGCTTCGCTGCGAGCTGTCCGGATGCCTATCAGCACCCGACCGACGACAAGCAGGTGGCGTGCCCCGTCAATGCAAGCCGTGGCTATGTGATCGAGTATTGCCCCTCCGGTTCGAACATGCCCAATCCGTAGCGTTGGTAGAAGGGAATAGCGAAACGCGAATACGCACTCACCTTCCGTTCTGCGGTTTCTGTGGTGATCCGTGCGCCGGCGGCTGCTTCGCCTGTTGCACGGCGGGCGTCTGTCCTTCCGCTTGTTCCAACTGCTGTGCGATGGAGTCCACAAGGCTAGCCTCGTTCATCAGCACCTGGCCAACCAGGACTGCGCCCCGATCAACGTCCTGCCATTTGCTTTCGTCCATGGCCTCGCGGACTGCGGGAATCGTCTTCACGCCGTACCCCGTGTAAGCGCCGGGAGCATAGATCTGGTGCTTGAACCAAGGCCGCTCTTTGAGACCCTGGTTGACAGTGAACGTCCTCTCCGTCAACAGAAGCTTGGCGTTGATTTCCTTCAGTGCTGGAGACTGCCAGGCCGCTCCGTTATTTTCGTTTAGCTTTGCAACCGCCTGACGATAGCGCTGGGCGGCACGAGTGTAAGCCTCTGCGCCGTTCTCCAAAGGCGCGAAATTCAAGTACGGCGGAACCGGCTGCTTGGGCGGAGGAACATACTGCTTCTCGGGATCCGCGGTCGCAGTAAAGACTCCTTCCTCAACTTCGCGGTTGCGCTCGCGAGCTTCGTCCTGCTTCTGCTTCAGTTCTTTTTTCAGCTCGGCGATGTAGCGCTTGATTGTGTCTGCCGAGCCCGACGGGTCGAACGGCAGCAGGTCGGCATCGGCGAAACGCATGACAGTGCTTCCCGCCATCTGCGCCAGCGCGCGCTCGTAGACAAACTTTGGATCGCCGAAGTGCGTGTACCAATAGAAGTCATCGTAAATGGAGTGATAAACTCCGCCTCCGCTTTCGCCACCAAAACCCATGTTCAAGGCAGCGACTCCGGCGAAATCGAGGAAAGCGGTGTAATCGGAGCCGTCACCCAGCGCGCCGATACGCAGGTCAGCGCGATCGCGCAGTTCTTCGCGGTCCTCGGCGTTGCCGGCGCGAGCGACGCGCCGCAGATAGGCGCGCTTCCACACGGTGATGTGCTTCTCCGGGTCTTGAATCTCGCGCTCGACCTGGTTGGCGGCGCGCTCCAGTGTGTGCGAGCCGGAGATGTTCAGGTAGCCGCGTGCGCTAGAATCGGTGTTGAGATAGATGACCGCGTGCTGGCGAAGTTCATCCTGATGTTGTTCGACCCACTCGGTGGAACCGAGCAGACCAGGTTCTTCGCCATCCCAGGCGCAATAAATGATGGTGCGCTTCGGATGCCAGCCTTGCTTCATCAGTTCGCCCACCGCCCGTGCTTCCTCGAGGACCACAACCATGCCCGAAATCGGATCGTCGGCGCCATTCACCCAGGCATCGTGATGATTGCCGCGGAGCACCCACTGATCGGGATTCTCGCTGCCGGGAATCTTGGCGATCACGTCGTAGATGGTTTTCAGGTCCCAGTTCGACTTGACGACCAGGTGCACTTTCGCCGGCCCCGGCCCGATGCGGTAGGTGATGGGTAACGCGCCGCGCCATGTGTCGGGAGCAGTCGGCCCGGCAATCGCTGCCAGCAGCGGCTGCGCGTCACCGTAGGAAATCGGCAGCACGGGAATCTTGGTGATCGTCTGGGCTTCCGTCAGTGCCAACCGCTTCGCATTCTTGGTGGCGCCAACTCCGGGAGTCAGCGGATCCCCCGGATATTGCGTGTCCAGCACACTGCCGCGCTGCACACCCTCTTCCGGGCGATACGGACCGGCGGGAAAATCCTGGCCCTCGAAGTAGCCGTCATCCTTCGGATCGGAGTAGATGATGCACCCCACGGCCCCATGCTCGGCCGCGACTTTGGGCTTGATGCCTCGCCAGCCGCCGCCGTAGCGTGCGATCACGATGGCGCCTTTTGCCGAAGCCCCGAGCCGCTCCAATTGTTCGTAGTCGTCGCGCATGCCGTAATTCACGTAAACCAGCGGACCGGTAACATCTCCATCGATGGAGTACGCGTTGTAAGTGGGTAACTGCTCCTCTGTCTGTTGCGACGTGGGATCGACACTCAGCGGAGGCTCTTGCAGTTTGGCGACGAAGTGCGTCGGCGCAAGCAATTCGACCCGGCGCTCTTTCGGAGTGGGAAACAGCACATCGAAGGTCTCGATGTGCGCGTCGAAGCCATAGTCCTTGAACTTCGCCAGTATCCACTCGGCGTTGTCCTTGTCGTAGGGCGAACCAACGTTATGCGGCCGGGCGCTCAAGTGCTGCATGGAGTCGCGCAGAATGTTGGGATCGGGAATGCTGCGAAACTTGGTCTCCCAATCGCGCTCGGTGACTGCGTGTGCAGGCGAGTAGCCATCCATCGGATCGGGAGTGTTGGCTGCGGTCCCCGACTGAAGCAGTGCAAAGATCAAAGCGGCCACGAGCGACTGGTTCCTCACCTGACTACCTCCGGCCCCGCAATCCTGCGAACGGGCGATGCAAAATAATGGTGATAAAGCTGCCGATTATACGCCACGAAATAACATCGAGAGTGTGACCCGAAACCGAGGTCGGCGCAACGGCCGATTGGCGAATTCCTGCGCAGTGTCGAGTGTAAGACGCGGGCAGGAGATAAAACACCAAAACCTTTAGAGGCTCAGCGTTCTCGCTTTGCCGGCGTTCTACAATCGGGAGACCGGGAAACCGGAATCCGAACACTCAGGACGGCACCTTGCACGAACCAGCTCATCGGCAGCGACTCGCCATCCTCTGCTTCGGGAAAATGGGCGGCATCCTGATGCAGGCGCTCCGCAAGCAGAATGTCGTGGATGCGGACAACATTGCGCTACGATGCAACACCCGGAGTGTGCCGCAAGTCTGGCCGCGAAGTATGAAATAAAGGTGACGACGGACAATCGTGCAGCCGTGGCCGATTCCGACATCGTGTTGCTTTGCGTTAAGCCCCAGGTGCTTGGCGACGTCGTGCAGGGGATCGCGGGCGTGGTGCGCAAAACTCAACTCATCATTTCGATCGCGGCCTCCGTTCCCACCAGCTACATCGAAACGCGGCTCCCCGAAGGAATCCCGGTGATTCGCGCCATGCCCAACACACCTTCGATGGTAGGTGCGGGCATGACTGCCTTCTGTTGCGGCGTTGCAGTGAAGCATGCCGATCTGGAAGTCGCGCAGAAGCTGTTCGGCACAGTGGGTGAAGTCGTTAGGGTGGACGAAAAGCACATGGATGCTGTGACGGGCCTGTCGGCAAGCGGACCGGCGTAGATCTACATGATCATGGAGTAGCTGGCCGAAGGTGGCGTGAAGATGGGCCTGCCGCGCGACATTGCCACACAACTCGCGGCGCAGACAGTGCTTGCTTCGGCCAAGATGGTGCTGGAAACCGGCGATCATCCGGCGTTGCTGAAGGACGCCGTTGCGACTCCAGCGAGATGCACGGTGGATGGCATCCTTGAGTTGGAAGAGGGCGGTCTGCGAGTGACGCTGATTAAAGCGGTGGTCAAAGCTTCGCAGCGCGCGAAAGAACTGTTGTTCAGCTAACAACTAGAGCATTCCACCTGTTCTTGTGGTCAGGATGCTGAGCGCCATCTCCAGCTTGGCAATGGCTTCTTCCAGGTCGGGATGCCGATCAAGCTGTTGCCGCAGGCCGCTCAGGATGCGATGCGCTTCCGCAACGTGTTCGACCGCATTGGGGTTCTGCTGTGGTTTGGGGTTCGCGCCTGGAGTCTCTGGTGTCATGTTTCACCTGACGATCATCTTAGACTGGTACCCCTGCGCTTGAAAACCGAAAGCTGCACCAAGACAACAAATCCTCAGCTCACGTCCGCTTTCGTCTTGCACTCTGAGAGAATTGGGGGCAAACTCTGCGCCGCGTAGGTTCTGGGTGTCCATGAATAGCACTACGAAATCAAGTTCGGTCGCTGTCATCTGCCTGTATTGTGTCGCCGGCGTCACGATAGCGCCTATGGCTACGGCATCGGGGGCGCCGATTCCCTGCGGGCAGGAGCGACGTACGCAGTGGCCGGGTTGACGCTGGCTTTTGTCTGTGTTGGGTTCGCCCCGCGGTTTATCGTGGTAGTGGCGTTGGCGACGGGCATGCTCGGCAGCATGATGCGCGCTTTCATCGCTGCCGAGATGACGTCTCTGCTCCCCAAGCAAGGCACCATTGATGATCTGTCGAAAATCATCACGGTGTGTGGCGCCATTGCCTTTGCGGGCGGCTTGTATGGAGGTCTCCGGTTCGCCGGCAAGGCCTGTTCAACTGGATCGGCCAAGTGTTTCTTGCTCGCAAGCAAGAAGGGCAAGCAAAACCGCTTCCCAGCGGCCTCGCGCGATGGGGGCTTTGGCGCGCCATTTTTATGCTTCCGAACGGATGTACTTCTCTGTGCTGGCGGCCTTTGGCGCTGCTCTGATTATAGAGTACGAGGTCCATCCCATCCCACGTTCGGTGGTTTTTCTATTTGCATCTGGGCGCTATCTGCTTCACGCTTTTTACTTCAAAGACCCACTGCATGGCTGCGCTCGATCCGGCGCCCGCGTTGGTAGTATCCAGGGTCCTTACCCCAACCTTACCGGTGAGTTCGACTTCGTGGCCGACCTGGTGGCCGAGCTTGTTGGCGGCGCCGGAAAGCTGATGAACCGTCCCATCTTTGTCTGTGAGGGTGTATTCACCCAGGGAGGACTGTAGGCACCCTTGAATCGTGGTCGGGTCAGAAGAATTTTGGCTCTTATCCGAGGATGGACTCGCCGATTCCGCTTGCAGCCAAACAGCAGAGATGAGTAGCAGTATAGTTAGCATCAGTGTCTTGCACATAAAGAGCCTCCTTGCGGCCACCTGCGCATCCTATTCTATTGCAATGAGCGTTCCACCGCGATACTCGATCAGACGGTCGCGTGCCGGATGTACTAAGAAATGCATGAGGATTTTCTTCGCCTGCGTAGTGCTGTCGGCAGCAGCGCTTCTCGCGCAACAGGTTCCGGTCGGTACGGCGTTGCCGGTGATGCTGAATTCCACGCTCGATGCGAAGGAAGAGAAGCCTGGTCGGCAGATCACCGGAAGGATTATGCAGAATGTCCCATTGCCTGGCGGGCAACGTATTCCCGCCGGAAGTCGCGTGATCGGAAAAGTCCTCGCAGTGAGTGGACCGACGGCAGCATCTGGTTCGCGTATCGCACTGAAATTCGATCGCCTTTTGATTCACGGACGTTCAAGTCCGGTGACGACAAACCTGCGGGCAATCGCATCCATGATCGAGGTCTTTGATGCACAACTGCCCACGACCAACTTCGATGACTACGGTACTTCTATAGCCGACTGGACCACCGTTCAAGTGGGGGGCGATGCAGTATATCGCGGTAACGGCCAGGTCATTACAAAGGATAATCGTGTGGTTGGCACCGCTACCGTCGGCGGCGACGTGACAGCGAAGTTGATGGCAGCACCTGATCGAGGGTGCCGTGGCGCCGTGGACGGCATCGACAGCGAGCAGGCGTTATGGGTGTTCTCAACCTCCGCTTGTGGCGCTTACGGGTTTCTCGATCTGAAGATTGTGCACACCGGAAGGACGCCTCCGTTCGGAGAAATCGTGTTGGAATCAACGGGTGACCTGGTGGTGCGCGGCGGCAGCGGGTTGCTGCTCCGAGTTGACAGTCTCAGTCCTGCGCCCGCCAATACCGTAAGTGGGACTGTTGCGAACGGTATTCCTTGATTTGTGCATCAGGTCTGGCTACAGTACCCGTTTTGTTCTTCCAAAGAGCCCAAACGATGATTCCCGCCCGCAGGTGGTGGCCAGTGGCAGCTCTGCTTGTCGCTATGGTACGGCTGCCCGCAGGCGCACAGACATTACAGTTTTTGCCCGAGATCGATGTCTATGCCAACGTGGGTTCCCACGCCCAGTTCTGGTTTCAGGCCAAGCAAACCAGAGAAGACGGCGCTCCCAACCAAGCTGAGGTTGGGCCCAGTTTCGACTTTTTCGTCAAGCCTCTACTCAAGCTGAAGACGGTTGCAGGGTTCAATCTGGATGACTCAAAACAACGATTGCTGGTGTTGTCCGTCGGATATCGCTATTTGCCTTCACCCGGAAGTCCCTCCCAAAATCGCGTGTTGCTCATGGCCACCTCGAATCTCCCATTCAAGGGCGGCGTGTTGGTTTCCGACCGGAACCGTTTGGAAATCAACTACACCAACGGCAATCCTTCCTGGCGCTATCGCAACAGATTGACACTGCAAAGGACGATTGGCATCCAGTCCTACCATCCGTCGCCCTACGCCAGCGCCGAGTTTTACTACAACAGCGGGTATGACAAGTGGAGCACGACGTCGATTGATGCGGGATGCATATTTCCGCTGGGCAGGATGACGGAGATCGATCCATACTATGAGCACCAGAACAATACCGGGAGCAGTCCTAACCACCAAGTGAATGCTCTTGGGCTGATCCTCAATATTTACCTCCGGCGCGAACGCCAATAACGGCTAGAAGCCATTCTATTTCCCAATGCAGAACGAGCTGAAGATCAGGTTCAGGATGTCGTCGGCGGTGGTAGCGCCGGTGATGTCGTCCAGCGGCCGCAGAGCCCTGTAAAGATCCAGCAGCAGCATCTCGTGGGGTGTCCTAAGCGGTACGGCGGCGGCCGTGCTGTCGAGGGCGGCGATGGCGTCCTCTACCAGCTTCTGCTGGCGGACGTTGGTGAGCAAGCCGCTCTCCTGCTCCACGCTGGCATCGCCGCGTACTTTTTCCAAAATCATTGAGCGCAACTGCTCGATGCCTTCGCCAGTCAGCGCGGAAATGAAGACCATAGGCGAAGCCTGCTCATCAAGCTGCAATTCGCTGATAATCCCGGTGCGCTCGGCCGACAGCAGATCGCTCTTGTTACAGACGACAATTCGCAGGCGGTCCTGCGTCTTCTCCAGAAGGTCCCAATCCGAGGTGAAATCGCTGCCGGCGAACTCCGACACGTCCAGCACGACCAGTGCGATATCCGCGTCCGCCAACGCCTCCATGGATTTGCGCACTCCGATGCTCTCAGCTTCATCAAGCGCGGTGCGAATACCGGCCGTGTCCACCAGCCGCACGGGAATGCCGCCGAGGGAAACCGTCTCGCTCACCAGATCGCGCGTGGTGCCGGGCGTAGCGGTCACAATCGCGCGCTCGCGCTCCACCAGCCGATTGAACAGGCTTGACTTGCCGACGTTCGGACGGCCAACGATCGCGAGTGTCAGTCCTTCGTGCACGATCTTCCCGAAGGCGAAGCTGGCCAGTAGTTCTTTCAGTGGCTCGCGAATAGCGGCAATGTACGCAAGAATCTGCTCATCGGGCATCACGGAGACGTCATCTTCGGCGAAATCCACGCCCGCTTCGAGGACAGCCACCAGCTCTATCAACTTCTGCTTGGTTGGCTGCAAACGCTTCGACAGCCCGCCTTCGAGTTGCCGGGCCGCGACCTGCGCCTGGTAGAGCGTTTGCGATTCGATGAGATCGCGCACCGCCTCGGCCTGCGTGAGATCGATGCGACCGTTGAGAAAAGCGCGCATGGTGAACTCGCCGGGTTCGGCCAGTCGTGCGCCACCCGCGAGGGCCATCTGCACCACGTGGCGAAGCACGACCGGCGAACCGTGGCACGATATCTCCACTACGTCATCTGTGGTGTAGGAGTGCGGCTTGGCGAAGAAGGTAACAAGAACCTCGTCGAGTCGCTCGCCGGTAGCAGGCTCTATAAGCTCGCCGAAGTTGGCGCGCCCGGCTTCTAGGGCGTGTCCATGCGCCAGCCGCAGCATGGGACGCGCGATCTTGCGTGCTTCGGCGCCGGACAGGCGCACCACTCCAATACCGCCGCTACCTGAAGGCGTGGCGATGGCCACGATGGTGTCGTCGAGGTACACGGAAGTCATTATTCACCACGGAGGCATGGAGGGAAACACAGAGCCTTTCGTAGTCTTATCCTGAATTCCGAAGCTAGGCCTTTTGTTTTCTCGTAAACATCTGAGACAACATGGAGATGAAACCAGATGCAGCGGACAACTCAGTCCCGCGCGAGATCCGTTCACTTTTGTCGAATG
>Ga0181532_10003882_pt1 | contig 13300 bp, 11 predicted proteins | sample PEATcosm2014_Bin_33_FD_119768 | JGI IMG/M metagenome (GOLD analysis project Ga0181532, IMG submission 119768) | Peatland microbial communities from MTU Mesocosm Facility, Houghton, MI, USA - PEATcosm2014_Bin11_30_metaG | ecosystem: Environmental > Terrestrial > Soil > Wetlands > Peat | place...
CTTCCGGACGCTGTTGAGTACGGTACCTCCGGCGTGCCGGTGGACGGCTACGATCTCAGGCTGGTCGATGAGAATGGGCAGGACGTCGCCGACAATGAAATGGGCGAACTCCTAGTACGCGGTGAATCGTCCGCGGTTGGCTACTGGAACCAGCGCGAGAAATCGCGCCGCACGTTTTTGGGCGAATGGACCCGCACCGGCGACAAATACGTGCGGCGTCCGGACGGCGTGTACACCTACTGCGGCCGCACCGACGATATGTTCAAGGTCAGCGGTATTTGGGTGTCGCCGTTCGAGGTCGAGGATGCATTGATCACGCATCCGAAAGTGCTCGAGGCTGCGGTCGTACCGATCGAAGATGCCAACGGCCTGATCAAGCCAAAAGCATTTGTTGTGCTTAAAAATAAAAAGGAAAATGATAGCGGTCGAGCGCTCTATGAAGAGCTCAAGGTGCATGTGAAGCGCGCCATCGGTCCTTGGAAATACCCGCGCTGGATCGAATTCGTCGACAGTTTGCCAAAAACCGCAACCGGAAAAGTTCAACGCTTCATGCTGCGCGACAAAGGGCTCGATTTGAATGTAGGTGACCGCTGATGCCGTCGCTCGCTCACCTTGCTTGGCCATTTTTCGGCGAGGAACACCGACGATTTGGTTCGGCGCTGGCGGATTGGGCTGGCCGAGAAGTCGGCAAGCACGTCGATCACGCCAATATCGATCAATCGTGTCGGAACCTCGTTCGGGCTTTAGGCGACGCCGGCTGGCTCAAGGCCGTCGTGCCGGCGGCCTATGGCGGTCTGTCGGAAAAACTCGACGTGCGGACAATTTGCGCCGCGCGAGAGATTCTGTCCTGGCACGACAGCCTTGCCGATTTCGTGTTCGCCATGCAGGGCTTGGGAACCGCTTCGATTTCGCTTTTCGGCAGCGATGAGACGAAAGCCAAATATTTGCCGCCGGTTCGCGATGGCCGTCATATCGCGGCCTTTGCGCTTTCGGAACCGGAAGCCGGCTCCGACGTCAGCGCGCTGGCGACGACCGCGACCAAGGATGGGCCGGCACACGTGCGTATCGACGGCCTGAAGACCTGGATCTCCAACGGCGGGATTGCGGACCACTATGTTGTTTTCGCGCGAACCGGCGAAGCTATCGGCGCCAAGGGGCTTTCCAGTTTCATCGTCGACGCCGATACGCCGGGCCTCGAGATCGCCGGCCGCATCGACGTCATTGCGCCACATCCGCTCGCGACGCTTCGCTTCACCGGCTGCCGCGTGCCGTTGGCCAATCGGCTCGGTAGGCCCGGCGAAGGCTTTAAGGTGGCGATGGCGACGCTCGATATCTTCCGCTCGACGGTTGCCGCCGCGGCGCTCGGGATGGCGCGCCGCGCTTTCGACGAGATGATCGAGCGCGCGGCCACGCGCAATTTGTTCGGCGCACCGCTGGCGGATCTGCAGCTCACGCAGGTAGCGCTTGCCGATAGCGCCATCGACATCGATGCGGCGGCCTTGCTGATTTACCGCGGGGCCTGGGAAAAGGATTCAGGCGCGGCGCGCATTACGCGCCAGGCCTCGATGTCCAAAGCCTTCGCCCCGGAGATGGCGCAACGGGTTATCGATCGCGCCGTTCAGATCTTTGGCGGCAACGGCGTGCGGGTCGGCGTCAAAGTCGAGGCGCTTTACCGCGAAATCCGCGCGCTCCGCATCTACGAGGGCGCAACCGAAGTGCAGAAGCTGATCGTAGCGCGGGAATTGTTGAAGGCGCGCGAAGCCGCGCGGCAACAAGCCGCCAAGTAGGACCCATGCTGTTGACCGAGGAGCAGGAGCAAGTTAGGGACGCCGCGCGCGAATTCGCGCAAAGCTCCTTGGCGCCTCATTCGGCCGAGTGGGACAGCAAGGCTGTGTTCCCGCGCGCCGCGTTGCGCGAACTCGGCAGACTCGGCTTCATGGGTATGACGGTTCCACCCGAATGGGACGGCGCCGGCACCGACTACGTCGCCTATGCGCTGGCGCTCGAGGAAATCGCCGCCGGCGACGGCGCCGTCTCGACCGTCGTGAGCGGTCATAATTCCGTCGGCTGCATGCCGCTGGTCGAGTATGGGACGCCGGAGCAGAAGGAGAAATATCTGCGGCCGATGGCACGCGGCGAGATGCTGAGCGCGTTCTGTCTGACAGAGCCGCAAAGCGGCTCGGACGCCGGCGAGATCCGTACGCGCGCCGAGCGCCGGAACGGCGCCTATATTCTCAACGGCACCAAACAGTTCGTCACCTCGGGCAAAAACGCCGACGTCGCGTTGGTCATTGCCGCCACCAATCTTGCGCTCGGCAAACAGGGCATCAGTTGTTTCATTGTCGACACCAAGCAATCCGGTTATTGCGTTCGCCGGGTCGAAAACAAGATGGGCCAGCAGGCGTCGGATACCTGCGAAGTGCAATTTGACGAGCTCAGCGTCCCGGTGGAAAACCGCCTCGGCGCCGAAGGCCAAGGCTACCGCATCGCCCTTGCCAACCTGGAAGGCGGCCGCATCGGCATCGCCGCACAAGCCGTCGGCATGGCCCGCGCCGCGCACGAGATCGCGCTCGCCTATGCACAGGAGCGCCGCAGCTTCGGCAAGACGATCATCGAACATCAAGCCGTCGCGTTTCGCCTGGCCGACATGGCGACCCAGCTCGAAGCCGCGCGTCAACTCGTGCTGCATGCCGCCGCCTTGCGCAGTCAAGGCATGCCCTGCCTCAAGCAGGCTTCGATGGCGAAATTGTTCGCCACCGAAGCCGCCGAGCGCATCTGCTCCGACGCCATTCAGACGCTGGGCGGCGCCGGCTACATGGCCGACTTCGGGGTCGAGCGCATTTATCGCGCCGTACGCGCCAGCAAGATCTACGAGGGCACCAACGATATTCAACGGCTGGTCATCAGCCGCGCGCTGGTGACCGAAGCCGGTCAGGAAAGGCGCAACTGATGTTCCAGATCAGCACCGCCGGTCCCATCACTACGTTGACGCTGAGCCATCCGCCGGTCAATGCGATCAGCGATGAATGGGTACGGACTTTCGATTCCAAGCTCGATCAGCTTGGCAGTGCCTGCAGCGTGCTGCACATCCGCTCGGACCAGAAGGTGTTCTGCGCCGGCGCCGACTTGAAGGAAATGCGCGCCCGCATGGACATGGCCGACGGGCCGGACCGCATGTACGCCTATGTTGCCGGCATCCAGCGGCTCTATTTCCGCATCGAGGCGCTGCCGCAGGTCGTGATGGCGGAAATCGGCGGCGCGGCCATGGGCGGCGGTTTCGAGCTGGCGCTCGCCTGCGATCTGCGCATCGCGGCCAACGAAGCCAAAGTCGGGCTGCCCGAGGCGCGGCTCGGCTTGATCCCGGGCGCCGGCGGCACGCAGCGTCTGACGCGGCTGTGCGGTTCGGCGCTCGCCAAAAGATTGATCCTCGGCGCTGAAGTGCTCGACGGCGCGACCGCCGCCACGCTCGGCGTGGTGCATTGGTCGGCTCCACGCGCCGAACTCTCCGCACGCGCCTCCGAGATCGCTAAACGTATCGGCGACTTGCCGCCTGCGGCGCTCGCCGCGAGCAAGGCCTGCATCGCCGCCGCCTGCGAGCCAGGCCGCGGCGGCTACACCGACGAATTGGAATTCACCCGGTCTCTGCTCACCAATCCCGAGACGCAGAAGCGCGTGCAGGCATTCCTGGCAGGCGCGACCGAACCTTCGACACAGACAAAGAGTGGAGCGGCATAATGACATTCGATGGCAAAGTAGCATTGGTCACCGGCGGTGCCTCCGGCATCGGCAAGGCCACGGTGACGGCATTGGCCCGCCAGGGCGCGACGGTGATCTGCGCCGACGTGAACGCCGCGGCAGGCGAGGCGTTGAAGAAGGAAGGCGCCGGCGCCAACCTGAAAATCGATTTCGTCGCCATCGACATGGGCAACTCCGAGTCGATCCGCGCCGCCGCCGCCGAGGTGCTGAAGAAATACCCGCGCGTCGACATCCTGGTGAACGCCGCCGGCTGGGGCGACATCCAACCCTACATGCAGAACACGCCGGAGTTCATCAACCGCGTGATCGCCATCAACCTCGCCGGTCCGGCGCATCTGACGCAGGCGTTGCTGCCGCCGATGATTGCCGCCAACGGCGGCAAAGTCATCAATATCGCCAGCGACGCAGGCCGCGTCGGCAGCGGCGGCGAGACGGTTTATGCCGGTGCCAAGGGCGGGTTGATCGCCTTTACCAAGTCGCTCGCGCGCGAGGTCGCGCGCTATTCGATCAACGTCAATTGCGTGTGCCCGGGCCCGACCGATACGCCGATGCTCGCCACCCGCTCGGAAAAGCTGCGCGAGGCCTTTCTCAAGGCGATCCCGTTCCGCCGCTTCGCCAAACCGGAGGAAATCGCCGACGCCGTCGTGTTCTTCGCCAGCCCGCAAGCCGCCTACGTCACCGGTCAAGTGATGAGCGTAAGCGGCGGGCTGACTTTCGCAGGTTAGCGCTCACAAGCTTCCATGGAGTGAATCATGACTGCAGTTGTAATGGCTAAGGCTGCCACCACCGCCGAAACCGCGGCGCGCTTTCGCCCCGCCGGGTTAGATTTTTCCAATTACAAGCCGAAACATTTCCTTTGGTCGGTTAGCGGCAAGGTGGCGACCATCACCTTGAACCGGCCGGAACGGAAGAACCCGCTAACGCTCGAGTCCTATGCCGAGTTGCGCGATTTGTTCCGCAACCTTCAATATGCCGAGGGCATCACCAACATCGTGATCACCGGCGCCGGCGGAAACTTCTGTTCCGGCGGCGACGTGCACGAGATCATCGGGCCGCTGGTCGAGATGCAGCGCAAGGACGACATGGCGGGGCTGCTCGCCTTCACCCGCATGACGGGTCAGTTGGTCAAGGAGATGCGGGCCTGTCCGCAGCCGATCGTTTCGGCGATCGATGGCATCTGCGCCGGCGCGGGTTCGATTATCGCGATGGCGTCGGATTTGCGCGTCGGCACGGCGCGCAGCAAGGTCGCCTTCCTGTTCGTGCGCGTCGGCCTCGCCGGTGCGGACATGGGCGCTTGCTCCATCCTGCCGCGCATCATCGGCCATGGCCGCGCGTCGGAGCTGCTTTATACCGGCCGCGCGATGGACGGCACTGAGGCCGAGCGCTGGGGCTTCTACAACAAGCTGAGCGAGCCGGAGACCGTGCTTGCCGATGCGCAGGCGCTGGCCAAGCAGCTGTCGGATGGCCCGACCTTCGCCAACGCGATGACCAAGAAGTGCCTGCATCAGGAATGGAACATGGGCGTCGACGAGGCGATCGAAGCCGAAGCGCAGGCGCAGGCAATCTGCATGCAGACCAAGGACTACGAGCGCGCCTACGAGGCGTTCGTCGCCAAGCAGAAGCCGGTGTTCCAAGGTAATTGAGGAAGCCCAAGGAAAGACGGACGTCACGGCTGTCATGGCCGTGGCGTCATTATTTTGGCACGGGTGCCCCGATCGCCGACCTAGGTAATTTCATGGCTCAGTGATAGTATTTTGCGATCACTCGCGGTCGGCCGGCATCGCCATGAAGCTCAGTCAATTGCACAATTTCACTGCCGTGGTCGAGGCCGGCGCAGTCCGCCAGGCCGCCAAGACTCTCAATTTGTCGCAGTCGTCGGTCACCAAGAGCATCCAGCAACTAGAAGCCGATCTCGGCGTCGAGCTGTTGCATCGCGGCGCGCACGGGGTCGCCGCGACCGAGGCGGGCAAGGCACTATTTGCGCGCATCAAGACCGTCGAGGCGGAGCTCCGCCACGCCCGCAACGACGTCGAAGCGATCCAGGGCGCCGGGCTGGGCGAAATCCGCGTCAGCGCCTCGCCGAGCGTCGCCACCGGGTTGCTGCCGCGCGCGGTCATCGCTTTCCAGCGCAAACATCCGCGCGTTAGCTTCCATATCCTCGAGGGCGTTTATCCCGACATGCTGCCGGCGATCCGCACCGGCGATCTCGATCTCGCCATTTGTCTGGTGCCGGGTCGGCCCAGAGACGAAAGTCTGAGCTTTATTAGCTTGGTCAGGGATCGGCTGGTGCCGGCGGTCCGGGCTGATCATCCCATGCTCGGCCGGCGCAAGCTGCGGCTGGAGGATCTCATCGGGCTCGATTGGATCATCTATCGCCGCAGCCACACCGGGTTGGACGTGTTCGAGCAGACCTTCATCGCCAACCGGCTGGAGCCGCCGAAAAGCACGATCGAATGCACCTCGTTCGCCTGCGCGCTGGCCTTGGTCGAAAACGGCGATTACGTCACGCTGGTGCCCTCGCAGATCTTTGCTGGCAACCGCAGCACGCCGTCGATCGCGCCGGTCTTGCTCGATTCACCGATGCAGCCCTGGCAGGTGATGGCGCTTTCGCGCGCCAAGCATGAGCTGTCGGCGGTTTGCCAGGCCTTTCTCGCCGAGCTGCAGAAGACCGCGGCCAAGATCGACCTGCCGACGGCCGGTATGCGGTGGCCGGCGCGGCCGAGGTCCTGAGCCGCCGCCGCCACATTATTGATATTATCGATCAATCTGCCCGAAAATTGCATCAATAAACGACATGGAAGCGACCTTGCCGAACAACCTCTCAGTGAGCGCCTTCACGGTGTAGAGGTGTTCGTCTCTGTGGCCCTACCGATTACGTAACGCTCGTGCCCTCTCAGGTGTTTTTTGGTGGTCGCACGCCGCGCTCCATTGCGCTGTTGCCACTCGACTCGCCTATGCAGTCCTGGCAGGTAGCAGTTATCTCGCGCGCTAAGCATGAATTGTCCGCTGTTTGCCTCGCTTTTCTCTCGGAAATCGAGCGCATGGCAGCTGGAATCAGTCTCCCCAAGGGCGGCGTCCGGCGCGCCGGACGAGCGCGGTCCTAACGTGCCACCGCCCAGTGATTGCTAAAATCGATCAGTCTTCCGGCAAATTGCATCAGATTATGATCATGGCCCGTCTAAAATGACGAGTGGTACACTATGTAGATAAGCAAGACGGGGCAAGTTCGAGAGGCTGAAACGAACACCCAAATAAAACCAATGGAGGGAATTGTGGGCTTCACAAAAAAGATCGGCGTCAAGCTATTGCGCCAGAGCCTTGTTGTTACCGCAGTGTTGACGATGGCGGCGCTGGCTCCCGTTAATGCCGAAACGATCAAGGTCGGCGTGATCCTGACCTATTCGGGCCGCGATGCGGCACTCGGCGAACAGATCGATCGCGCGATCAATCTTTTCGGCAAGCTGCATGCGAGCGAGTTGCCCCCCGGCGTCAAGGTTGAACTGGTCAAGCGCGACGACACCGGCGTCAATCCCTCCCTCGCCAAGCGTCTCGCCCAGGAATTGGTGCTGCGCGATCATGTGCAAATCCTAACCGGCGGACAGTGGACGCCCAATGCTATGGCGATTGCCGCGCTGACCAAAGAAGCGAAGGTGCCGTTCGTCACCATGACGGCCGGCGGCAGCACGGTGACGCAGCAATCGCCTTATGTCGTGCGCACCGGGTGGACGTTGTGGCAAACTAGCTACCCGCTGGGTGAGTGGGCGGCGAAACAGGGCTGGAAAAACGCCTACACGGCGGTGAGCGATTTCGCTCCGGGCTACGACGGCGAAGCCGCGTTTACCAAGGGCTTCACCGAAGGCGGCGGCAAGATCATCGGCTCGGTTCGCATCCCGCTGGCGACGACCGACTATCTGCCCTACTTCCAGAAAATCAAGGATACGAACCCGGAAGTCGTCTATGTGTTCAATCCGGGCGGTCCGCAGGCAACCGCGTTCATGAAAGCGTTCGACGATATCGGCATCACTAAGTCGAAGATCAAGCTGATCGGTCCACTTGACATTACGTCTGATGAAGAACTGCAGAATATGGGCCGCAGCGCATTGGGCGTTGTCACGCTTGGCCAATATTCGCCGGCCGCGACGCGCAAGGCCAATGTTGATTTCGTAGCTGCATGGAAAAAGGAATATGGTACCGACTCGGTTCCGACTTATTTTGCCGTGGCCGGTTGGGATGGCATGCAGGCGATCTACGATGTAATCAAGGCGCAAAAGGGAATCATCGATCCCGACGCAACGATGAAATTCCTGCGCGGGTGGTCCGACCCGAACAGTCCGCGCGGCCCGATCAAGATCGACCAGCAGGGAGATCTGGTGCAGAACCTCTATCTGCGTCGCGTCGAAGAAGTGGGCGGGCATCTGGCGAACATCGAATTCGCGACCATCGGTCCGATCGGCGATCCATGGAAAGTGTTCAATACGAAATAGGCGGGAGCACCGACAACCGGATACGCTGGACGCGAAGCCGTGACGACAGCCATCACCATCCTGTTCTTCGGGGTCGCATATGGCATGATCCTATACCTAATCTCCGTCGGGCTCTCGGTGACGATGGGGTTGATGGGCTTCGTCAATCTTGCGCACGGCGTATTCGCCATGCTTGGGGGCTACGTGACCGTCAGCTTGATGAACCGGTTGGGCGTTCCGTTCCTGCTGGCGCTCGCGGCCGGCTGTGTCCTTGTCGCGGCGCTTGGTTTTGTGCTGGAGTGGATGCTCTACCGTCATCTTTATGGGCGGTCGGAACTCGATCAGGTGTTGTTTTCGTTCGGCCTCATTCTGGTCTCAGTTGCGATCGTGCGCATCGCGTGGGGGCCCCTGGCGCAGCCAATCCATCTGCCGAACTATCTGAAAGGGCAGGTGACGATCGTCAATCTCACGCTGCCGGCTTACCGGCTGGCGCTGGTCGGATTCGGGACCGCGATAATTGCCGGGCTTTGGTTCGTCTTCGATCGAACGTTGTATGGTGCGCGCATCCGCGCCGCCGTCGACAATCGGGCGATGGCGCAATCGATCGGCATCAATACTAGCCGTTTGTTTGCCGGCGCCTTTGGTTTGGGAACCGGTCTGGCCGCGCTGGGCGGCGGGCTTGGCGCCGATGTTCTCGCCATCGCGCCAACCTATCCGCTGGAATATATCGTCTACTTCCTGATCGTTGTCGCCGTCGGCGGTCTGGGCGACATCAGAGGCCCGTTCGTCGCGGCGCTGGCGATCGGATTGGCCGAAACCGCGTGCCACTATTTTGTGCCTCAAGCCGGTTCGATTTTTATTTTCGCCTTTGTTTTTATCGTTCTTATTTGGCGCCCGAACGGCATCATGCGGCGTCGCTGAGATTGCAGCATGACAACCTTTTCGACATCAACGGTCGTTCGCTCGTTAACGTCGTCCGCAATCATCCGCTTGTTCAAATTGCTGCCTTGGTTGGCGGTGGCGGCCCTGCCGCTGGCGCTTCCCGGCTACGAGCCGTTGGCGACACAGGTCTTCGTGATGATCTTGTTCGCGTTGTCGCTCGATCTGCTGGTGGGATACGCCGGCATTGTCACGCTCGGTCATGCCGGGCTTTTCGGCATGGGGGCTTATACGGCAGGCATTCTTTCCGTGCACGGCATCACCGATCCGATTGTCACCGCGCTGTGCGGAGTGACGCTGGCGGCGGTCACCGGTCTGGTGTTCGGCCTTGCCATGCTGCGGACCAAAGGTCTCACGCTGCTAATGCTGACAATGGCGTCGGCGTTTCTGCTTTACGAAGTCGCCAACAAGGCGACTGGTCTGACCGGCGGCGAAGATGGACTGCAGGGCGTTTCGTTCACGCCGCTGCTCGGCCTGTTCGGATTCGACTTCCGCGGCAGGACCGCGTTTTTTTACAGTTTGGCGGCATTGTTCCTGGTCTTCACCTTTGTGCAGGTGCTGATCAACTCGCCGTTCGGCTGGTCGCTGCGCGGCATTCGCGAGAATGACGCGCGCATGGCGGCGATCGGGTGTCCGATCATGCGCCGCCGCATTATCGTTTATGCGATTGCATCAGCGCTCGCCGGCCTTGCAGGCGCCTTGCAGGCGCAGACGACGCAGTTTGTCGCGCTGCATTCGCTTAGCTTCGAATTGTCGGGCAATATCCTGATCATGCTGATCCTTGGAGGTTCGGGCCGCCTCTATGGCGCATTTGTCGGCGTCCCCGCCTTCATGTTTGCCCAAGACCAGTTAGCCAAGCAGGACCCGGCGAACTGGTTTCTTGGGCTTGGACTCATATTGATCGCCATGGTGATGCTGGCGCCGGGCGGCATTATCGGCATCGCCGAACGCATAGTTCTTGCGATCAAGATGCGGGGTCGACCATGACCACCACCGCGACCCTTGAGACCCGCGCGCTCAACTGTTCGTTCGAAGCGAACCGGGTAATCACTGACGTGAATTTCACGCTTCGGCCCGGCGAACGCCGTGCGCTGATCGGTCCGAATGGGGCAGGCAAAACGACATTCCTCAATCTGCTCACTGGCCGGTTGCAGGCGTCGTCCGGCAATATTCTGCTCAACGGCGAGGACGTCACCGATCTGGGCGAAGCGCGGCGCATCCGGCTGGGCATCGGCCGAACGTTCCAGATCACATCGTTGTTCCCCAAGATGAGTGTGCGCGAAAACGTGTTTCTGGCGGTTGCCGAGTGCGAAGGGATTGCCGGGAAGATCTTCCGTTCGGTGCTCAGCCATCGCGCGCAGGTTGCGCGCATGGATGAACTCGTTCATCGCGTCGGCCTGAGCGATGTGGCGGACGTTCAGGCGCAATTATTGCCATACGGCCGGCAGCGTCTGCTTGAAATCGCCATTGCGCTGGCGTTGCGTCCAAAAATCCTGCTACTCGACGAACCCGCCGCTGGAATTCCGACCGCGGAGAGCCATGTCATCCTCGACATCATCGCGACCATGCCAAAGGAGATCGCGGTGCTGCTGATTGATCACGACATGGATCTGGTGTTCCGATTTGCCCAGCAGATTTCCGTCCTGGTGCAGGGCTCGATTTTCCTCGAAGGTCCGCCGGAAGAAATAGCCGCTGATCAGCGGGTGCGTGAAGTTTATCTTGGAGACAGCAAGCATGGCCGGCCTGCTGCGGCTTGACCGGGTCACAGCCGGATTCGGCCCGACGGTGATCATCGAGGACATCTCGCTCGCCATCGAGCAGGGCAGCGTGCTCGCCGTACTCGGGCGTAATGGTGTCGGCAAATCGACCCTGATGAAGACAATTGCCGGGCACACGCGATTGCATTCGGGCAATATTGCATTCGACGGTCGGGAGATCGGGTCTCTGCCCAGCTATTATCGCGCGCGCGGCGGTATCGGCTATGTGCCGCAGACGCGCGATATCTTCCGCTCGTTGACCGTCCAGGAAAATCTACTGATCGCTGCCCAGCCGGGACAATGGAATCTGGATCGCGTCTATGAACTGTTTCCGAATCTGGCGTCGCGTCGCAGCAATGGCGGCCACGAGATTTCGGGTGGCGAGCAGCAGATGCTCAGCATCGGACGGGCGTTAATGGGCAATCCGCGACTTCTGCTGCTGGATGAACCTATGGAAGGCCTGGCGCCAGTGATCGTAGAAAAGCTGTTTGAGGTGTTCGAGCTGTTGCGCGATACTGGAAACTTTGGCATCATTTTCGTAGAGCAATATGTAAATCTCGCGCTCAACTTCGCATCCCGCACGATTGTCCTCGATCGCGGGCGGATCGTCTATGACGGGCGGTCCGCAGATCTCGCGGGCGATGCGGAAAAAATGGCGGTGTATTTCGGCGCGTCGGGACAGGGGTCGAGCATCGGCCGGGGAAGCGGTTAAGACGCGGCAAAATTAGGCGCATGGCGGCTGGACGCGCCATCGCCAGGTGATTGCTAAAATCGATCAGTCTTCCGGCAATCTGCATCAGTTTATGATCATGGCCCGCGTATAATAGCTGTCTGGAGACGATGCTGTGAAGCGCACAGTGGCCACGTGCCTTGTGCGCATATCTGTTGCGGCGAGAGGCAGGCACAATGTTTTCGCGGTTGAAACTTTCGGTCATTCTTTTTGCCTTGCCCCTGGTGCTCAAGTTCACGGCGCGCAGGCACCCGGCCTTTGCGGCACGGCTCAAGCAACGCAACCTGACTGCGCAGATCAAGGCACGCGATGAGGAGGTCGGGCGCTGGATTGAGATCCGCGACGGCAATATCCGTTCGGGCGCGGGGATGCATAAGAAGCCGGACATCACCCTCGCCTTCAAGAATGCCAAGATTGGCGCGTCGCTGCTGACGCCGCCGATCAATTGGCTCAATCAAATCAACGCGCAGAAGAGTTTCGTTCTCGGTGTCGAGGGGTCCGAGGACCTGACCAATTGGTTCGCGCAGACCCTGATGATGATGCAGACCGCACACTGGAAATTTGGCACGCCGATGCCGGACGGCTCCATGCGTTATTGCAATATGGCGAATGGCGGCCCGCTTTTCGTTTATGTCAAGGATGGAAAGATCATTCGCACGACACCGATCGACTTTGACGAAAATGATCCGCAGCCCTGGACGATTGATGCCCGCGGCATGAAATTCACGCCGCCGCGCAAGACGACACTCGCCCCACACGGGCAGAACAGTAAGGCGATGATCTACTCGCCCGATCGCTTGCTCTATCCGATGAAGCGGGTCGATTTCGATCCTAAGGGCGAGCGCAACCCGGAGAACCGCGGCAAATCCGGTTATGTCCGCATTTCATGGCATGAAGCGCTCGATATTGTGGCGAGCGAAATCCAACGCGTTAGACATGATCATGGCCCGGGCGCCATGACGGTCTCGCACGGTTCGCATCATACCTGGGGCCATATCGGCTATTACCTCAGCGCCTTGTATCGCTTCAGCAACGCCGTCGGCCACACGCCGGTTCATCATAATCCGGACTCGTGGGAAGGCTGGTATTGGGGCGCCGCGCATCACTGGGGCTACACCATGCGTGTCGGCCAGTGCGAGACTTACGGCACCGTCGAGGATCTACTGCAAAACTGCGAAATGGTTGTGTTCTGGGCGGCCGATCCAGACACTACAAGCGGCTCGTATGGCGCACAGGAAGGCACGGTGCGTCGGCAGTGGCTGAAGAAACTCGGCATCAAGGTCGTGCACATCGATCCCTACTATAACTCGTCCGCGCAATTCCTGCCGGGCAAATGGATCTGCCCAAAGCCGACGACCTCGCCGGCGCTCGCTTTGGCGATTGCTTACGTTTGGATCAAAGAAGGACTCTACGACAAGGAATACGTGGCAACGCACACGGTCGGCTTCGACGCCTGGAAGGCCTATGTCATGGGCGAGCGCGATGGCGTGCCCAAATCGCCGGAGTGGCAGGAGAAGGAGACCGGCGTCGCAGCTAAGGATGTGCGGGCGCTGGCTCGCGAATGGGCTTCCAAACGTACTTATCTAGGCTGTGGTGGTTGGGGCAACGGTCACGGTGGCGCCTGCCGCAACCAGACCGGCATCCAGTGGGCGCGC